>CERD01127335.1_pt1 | contig 28927 bp, 20 predicted proteins | sample 530931 | NCBI WGS metagenome assembly CERD01 (sample SAMEA2621101, study PRJEB7988) | marine metagenome | isolation source: saline water (ENVO:00002010), including
CGGATAATGCCGGAATCGATGTCCGGATTGCTCCGGTGTATGCAGTTGGCACACCCTTTGTAATTAGACTCATATCTAAACTTGGCAAGGGGTATAGCCATGACAACCGAAAAAAGGAAAAACAAACCCGAACTAGTGTGGGTGTCGGCCGGTGCCGTAAGCATTCATCCGATGGCTGAAAAAGCATTCAACATCGCACAGAAATTTTGCTATCAAGCAGACACTACACTCATACCGGTTAACTTTTTCGGTTCACGCTCATACGACCTCCCTTTTGCAATTGAAGGAAAGGAAGAAGAGGACTACCAAGTTTTCGCTGGCTGGGAGTCAATTCAGCAACAATTTTTTAATAAACAACAAATCATACCAATCAGCGTGATACAACAACGCGTCAGCACCAGAGAAATTGAGCAACAAGCCTGGGCCTACTTATTAACGCAGATTAGCCGTACGCTTTCAGAAAACACGTTTCTTGTGCACACCTATCAACTCGCAATGGAGTACGAGGGTGTGAGCAAAATTGTGGAACTACCAGAAAGGCTCAGAGGAAAACCTCACCTAATTGCAGAACATATCCATCAAGTTGGCAGGAGGCGCTCAATGCGTCAGCTAAAGAAATTTCAGCAAGAACTGATAGTTAGCATGCATGGAGGCTTCTAAAGTGGCGAATGAATCAATCAATAAAAAAAGAAAAAACAGTTATGTGAAAACGCATGCTGCACGCAATGAAAAGCTGCTTGCGGGTAAACTTGAGTGGTTGTCTTCCAACTATGTTCGGGTAGTAAGCGAACACTGCCAGCAATGGCTAGATAATCCAAACGCTGCAGTGGCAATGATTTCGTTACTCACTGGTTGGTCAGTTACAGATTTACTTAAGAATGAAACAAAACTTGTCGGCGACTCATCAGGTGGTTTTCATCTTCTTTCCCCATGGAGCTTTACTGACCCAAAAATCAAATCACCTCTCCGTGCACATTTGCATAAGCCGGAAGACAAAGCTGCCATACCACTCCCCAAAGAGCTTGGCAAACTGCTTCAGGATATAAAGTCGCATCATAATTTGAGGGGTGTGACCAAGAAAAGTGTAGGAAAATTACTTGCAGAAATTCCAACTGAAGAAGATTTTAGGATCACGCCTGTACGTGTGAGCAACACCCTACACTATTACGGTTCGAGCGCTGGCCTCTCTAAATTCGAATGCCGTTTTATTTCAGGGCAACGAATGCATGAGACAAGTCAAAACTACTATGTATGTTTTGATGTTAGGACTACATACGACAAACTCTATAAGTTTTGGGATTGGGTACTCGCTAAAACCTCTTGGCGTTACCCTACCCCGCCAGTGCAGAATTTCGGAAGCAAACGTGCACTGAATAAACTGGGCATTCAATCAATATTTGCTTGGTACAAGAGCAACATCCTAGAAAAAACTATTTTTAACGATAGTCGGGCAATTTTTAATCTTTTTACCCTATATGTTATAGACCTTCTGCAGTTAGTAACCCTGTGTAGACCGATTGATGCAATCTTTGGTTCATTGGATAATTTCGATCATTCCTTTGAATTCATATTCATTCGGGATAAAGGCGACGACTCGCCACGTCTGCTGCCCCTTCCTAAGATTATTCGGCCTACTCTACAGGGTTACATTCGCTATTTAAAAGAAATCCAGTCGCAATCAACATTCACCAACAAATATATCTTTGAGATCGTCCAAAAAATTCTTGCTGGGAAGGCTCCTTTTTTTCATTTTTGGGAAGAAGACGAGATGCTTCCGGTCACTGTTAGCAAAATTAAGACTCGACTTTCGCACTTTGATATACATCGAAACTGGCATAGGCACACTGTCATTACAGCCTTGTATGAAAAGGGACTCTGCACAGACAAACTCGCTTGTTTTGCGGATCACCAGCCGTCTCTTGATCACTGGTTTAATCAATATTCGTCTCTTGACTACACACCAATTGTTGAGATTTCACGTCAAATCGAATTACTCCTTGAACACTGGGAAGTACCAATCATTGTGCCTCCATTTGGCAGAGGGTCTTTGCGATGATGGAATTAAGCCAGCTGATTTTTGAGTTCAGAACTTGTGATAAAAAGCTCATTAAAAAAATGGCTAACCACATCGTGTCAGTCATGTTAGAGCAGCTCGTGGCTGAACCTAACGTTTCATCCATACCAATGAGTGGACGAAGAGAAATCTATGATTTAGCTAAAATCGGTTTTAGCCAAGCCTCTTTATGCAAAGCACGCATGGGCTGCCTACTTAGCGCTTTGTCAAAAAAGCTGAAGTTACAGCTTGCCTGGGAAAATCAAAATCCACTTCGCGCATCAGATATAAAATACCTATCAGTTCTCAACCAAATCCATGAGTATGTTGTTAAAGAAATTAGTGAAACTAGCGCACCATCACTTGAACAATCACTTCAATGGGCGATCTATTTTCTGATTGTGTCGTCGGGTGCCTGCTTTAAAGAGCTGGCTGATGCTGTAGTGGAAAAAATTCAGCACAAAAAGAACCCTATAGAGCATGTTGCCCAATTCGACTTGATACAGCTCTTTTACACAAAGCCAAGCCACTTTTTTAACGCAAAAGATGACAAAGGCAGACAAATAACAGAAAGGCTCTTGTTCATTGAGCCCACTTCTTTAATGGCGATAAATGGTTTTCGCAAACGGTTCGAGAAAGCCGATAAGTCTGAATTAGTGGAGAAGTCAGCATTTTCGATATTAAAGCCATTACTGAGGCGTGCATACACCGCAACAGGCGTAACCGCATTATCGCAAAGGCAGCTCTACAGAACCGCAGCGGCCCGGCTTATGCTGAATCCTGAAAGTAACATGCCTCAATGGCAAAGGTTTTACGCCGACGGCACTATACAGTCTAGTTCGATGACACTTCGAAGCTTTAAAGCCTTGGTAAGCGGCACTTGCAAAGCGCCACCAAGGACCGAAACTTATAATGCCGACATTGTAAAAACGCCGCGGAAGATAAAAAAAGAGAAACATGCTTCAAATCAAAAGCCGTCGGAGCACCCCTTCATTTCGGTAGTAATAGAGGCCATAAAATGCCCAACCACAAAAAATTTTCGCCCAGTAAATGAGACAAAACAAAGACTAAAAAGCCTTACTGCGGGAGATTGGTCCTTAGCAGGAGAAATCCTACTTGAGTGGGCAATATACGAACTTGAGCATGGTAAATGGAACGCCAGCAGCACAGTGATGAGAAACTTGTCAGCTATTGGTATACCTTGGCTACTTTACAGCAACGATATTGAATTGCTTGATTTAGATGTTGATGGGGCATCATGTCTCTATGATTTAATAAAAGAAGCCAGAAAAAAACAAGATGCTAATGTGCTCAACGCATTACAAAGCCTTTTTAGATTTACTAATCATCGCTATTTATTTCCTTTGCCTGAATCTCTGAATGACCAAAGACCGAACACTATGGTAGTTAATACGCTTCCAAGTGAAGCGCATTTTCGTCAGCTACAGATTGACATTGCTGTTTACTTCAAAAACGAAAGGGATGAGATTCGAGAGGCTATTCATCTGATGCTTATCCTGGTTCGTCGTCTGTTCCTTAGACCTTATGAAGTGGTTGGTATTCGGATCAAAGACGTGAGTATTTATAGTACTGACAGTTCACTTTTTGTCCGTCGCCACCCTTTTATTTTCGTCAAGACACATTCAGCGGTCAGAAGATTACCTGCACACCTTTTGCTAAAAAGTGACGAGTTAGCGCTTCTGCAAAAATTTTTAACGAAACGAAAAAATCAGGCTGACGGGAGTAAAAATAGACTTCTTTTCTCGTTTGACCCGCATCATGATGTTAGATTTTCAAGCTCTACACTTTCTCGACCTGTTACTAAACTTCTGACTGCTTATTTAGGAGAGCACACGCCTTGCTACCAATTGCGCCATGCCGGTCAGTCCGCTCTGCAGCTAGTACTTTTTGGTAGCGACGAACTCATAGAGCAATTGACTCCCTACACTGCTAAGCAAGCACAAAAAATTCGGGAATGGTTAGCCCGAGATGCAAATAATGAGACGTTAATGCAGCTATCGTCTCTAGCTGGGCATTTGTCGTCTTCAATAACACTATCTACATACACCCATCATACTGACCTACTACTTTTTCAGGCTTGCTGCAATTTAGAAGCCAAATATCCTCTCCGTTTTTGTCAGAACCTCAGTAGTATCAGACCCTCGACGCTGCTTAAACATGCTAAACACAAAACTATTGTCGGCCATTTAAATGGTTCTGAAGTTCTTCAAGTACTACGAAGTATACAGCCATCAAGAGCCAGTAACGCTTTAAGTCCTAAACAATCAGATATTAAGTGCCAGAGAGTCGCTATTAAAGAACATCAATACTGCCCGGAAGACTGTGAAACAGTCTTAAAAGCATATGACAGAAATTCTGAAAACTATTTTGCTGCTGTCACAAAATGTGGCTTAACACCATCTTGGGCAGCTAATGTCGTTAAGGCTTCTCAAGATATCAAACAGTATAAAAAATATTTCACCGCACGCGGAAAAAATAGCCGTCTATATCCCAAAAACTCACTAAAATTAGCGCCACCTGCGCCACAATCCCTTAACGAAAGGGAATATGTAACGACTATTTGGAAAAAGCTAATTGAAGCCCCTGAAAGCACGTGGTCAACACTCCGAAAAAGTGTCGATTACCTCTTTCGCCAGACATCTCATGGTCGAAGTGGAGTTATATTTTCCAGTCCCAGCCGACTTAAAGAATTTTTAAACGATTTTATCCCAATTTTACCCAGCTCTGCTAAATGGAGTCTCATCCTAGAACCAAACGTTGGGAAAAAGGCTATAGACCCGGCGATACAGCAATCTAAGTGGAAAAAAAAGACACGTATTGACGTTACTGTAGCGAAACGCTCAAACGTTACAGGACTTGAAGAGTATCCATTGGGAAGAACAAGTCTTCACTTACTAAAACCTAAAGTATTGCAAATGGAGCTCGACAAACACAGTTACCGCAAATACTCGACCAATGCACTGCAATACGCGGCACACATATTCGCCATTTATCAACGAGCATGCGAGCTAGAAACGGAGACTGAGGAGTAGACCATGGCAAATTATGATTGGACAAAAAATAACCCTGAATTAGCTGCCATTCTAGGTGTTTCAAAGCAGGCGGTAATGAGGAGGTTGAAAACTCTCGGGCTCTCGCGCGGCAATGATGGTCATACACACTATGACTGGAGCTATGAGAGAACAAGCCAGCTAGTCTCAAAATACTCATCAGGTGAAGAGTTAGCCAAAATCGCACAGGCGCTTGGTGTTTCGCTTCAGGCAGTAAAAAGAAAAACCAAGGCTCTTGAGCTTGAGCCCCGACGTAAAAATACAGAGAAGCAACGTTGAAGTATCTCGTTAGTTGTACTTACTCATCCGCTAGGTATGTAACGTATGCACCACGGTCGAAGCTGCCATTAAGACATAACAGTTGCCAAGGGGCAAGGCTGACCTGGTGCCCAAGCTTATCGACCAAGTCTATTGATGTAGGCTCATTTACTTCAACATCATTTGAAGATAGTAGTGTCACTCGTTGTGTTTCATCTACCAGCATAAACTCCCACCAGTCCTCAGGATGAACATGCACCCTAGTCTTCGCTACCTTGATAAGCGTTTCACAACCAAATCTGCGACTCAGTTTTTCACCATTAACAAGAATGACTGAGGAATTACCGCTACTGACTGAAATGATCGGCAAAAGTGATTTCATAAGTTCTCTCCTACTAGTTGGAAAATTTAAACGGGACGCGTTGGCAAATTAGTGCTTTCCGCCCAGCGTTTTCAAATCAATAACAGTATCGAAAGCCTCGGGGCAAAGATGATTTGTCTGGATATCTTCCCAATAGGTAGCCAGAAGGTCGCAAGCGAGCCGGTAATCATTCGTCGCTCTGTAGACGTTCAAAACACTCTGAATTTTTGGGTCATATTTCCAGTTTGCTATCGTTTCAAATCCTTGTAGAAAACATCTGATAGCAAGCTCATTGGAGGTGATAGGCCCATGTTCTGCGTTTCTGGGAGAAAGTGAGCAACCAAGTCGGTGTAGGCTTATTGGACAGGCGCAATCAGCAAAAAACTGAAGAATTGCTTGCGATTCAGCTGTAGTTGCCGGGGACAATCTCCATCCCTGAAAAGCCTCGTCATTCCAAAAGACATAACAACCATCCGAGAGATCCATTTGGTATTGAAACTCTTTTTCGAGCTCATCCAAAAGCGCACCGCCTGCAAGTGCAGTGAAATCCACACTGATCGCTTTTCCATATCTCATGCGGTTTCTCCTAATTGTTTAGCTTTACCCTCGGGTGTAAATCGCTCATCAAGAACGGCAAGACGGCCTCTTAACTCAGCATTTTCAATAAGTACTTTTGCGTTTTGGTCCGCCAAGAACGTGAGTTCTTTCTGAAGGTCATTCACCTCGTCCTCAAGCCTAGAAATCGATTTGTCTGCTTGCTGTTCGGCGTCGCTCCATTCCTGAAGCCTCGAGCGCTCGCGATGCTCGATATCCTGCATTCTTTTTTCGAACACTTTTCTGCTGTGCTGATACGCTTCAATAAAAAGTTGCTCAAGTGCGGCGTTTAACTTTTTCATTAATTCACCGGCATTCTCCGCATAGCTTTCCGGGAGGGCGTCAAAGGTCAACTCCGCTTGGGGCTCTGGTATCAGCTTCTGATCTCGTTGCTGAACAAAACTGTTCCACACTGACTTGATTCTTATCAAGCCACCGCGGTAGCCAAGGTGAGCCCGAATAGCGCCAGGGTTAGGTGTTTTCCCCAATTCCTCAAGCTCCTTACCAGCTTGAATGATTGCCTTGTCCGGAATTTCAGGATGTCGCGCCATAACCATCTCCTTTGTTTAATTAATTCAATTAATTTGTTTAATTGCTTTAAAGGTTGCCTACCAATGCTTCGCTCGTTTGTGAGAATCGAGGCAAGAAGGTTTCTGGATAACCAACGAATGCGCTATTGTGATCGACACGTTGAAGATATTTTGCGACGCGAGTCCTCGGCTTAAACCCGTAGCGAGCTTTCGGAGAGTGACATGTCCACGCATGACGTAGCTGGTTTGCGAATCCAGGAGCAGACTCACTCAATTTTTTAAGTGGCTTAGCACACACTTCTAAGGTCAAATAATCATGACCAACCAGACTGCCCATAGGCGTGCGGCGCAGCTGAGGTTTTAAGGTCCAAACCTTACCGATATCATGCAATAGAGCAGCGACCACAGCGATATTTTGTTCATCTGCCGATAATTCCTCAGCACAAATTATTTGCCAGGCCATTTCTAGAGAATGAACAAGGAGCCCTCCCTCGTAGTTATGGTGATAGTTAACGCTGGCAGGGCAGCGTAAGTAGTTGATGGCTACATCAGGCTGCAGCAAAACGTCTCTTAAAAAGTCCCGTAAAATCTGGTTTGAAATTCGGCTCACGATGAAAAAGAGAGCGTCGAACGCATAATCAATCGGACATGCCGAACGCGGCAATGATGAGAGATCGGCTCCGATACGCTCAACAGGTGCTTCCAACAGCAGGTTCTTACAACAGAAATAAGCCATGCCTTTGGGTTGGCTGAGAGAGGCTTCAATATGAACCCACATACCCACGATTGGCTTTTTCTCCATCAATACTGGGTTATGGCAATATACCTTCAGCTCTCCCGAAGCATCGGCCAACGTCATTAACCAATATTCCTGACCGCACGCACTTATACCTTCTTGAAAGTCATGGAGATAATAACGCCCCATGAAACGAGCGAAATTCGTTGTTTCATCAAGAAGGGGTTGTCGTGACTTTTCTGATAACGTCTTCATATCATGTACTCCAAAAAATGCTGTCTTACTTGTTAGGGCGAGGTTGATTCAAGATCCGCAGAAACAGTGAATCAGCCTGGCTTCCGTCCTTACGGGTGAGATTGGGAACAAATCGGCTGTAAACCCGAAATAGCATTTCGGTGTTAGCGTGACCCATCTGGTTCGCAATCCAGGTAGGATTCTCACCTGCCGCCAACCACAGAGTTGCCGCTGTATGGCGTGTTTGATAAGGATTTCGTTTGGGTATTCCCAAGTTATTCAATAGCGGGTACCACACGCGTTTGGTCACCGCGTTGTGATCGAGTGGCTTGCCACATTTATTAACGAAAACGAATGTGCCATCACCGGTTCGCTGTTCCATGGATTTAAGAGCCTGAAAAACAGGCTCATTCATTTGCACGTCTCGTTGGCTGAAATCATTCTTTGTGTACTCTTCTTGCCCGCACACGAGCGTCTCTCGGATATAGATGAGGCGGTTATCAAAGTCGACATAACGCCATTTCAGCCCGTCCAATTCACCGGTGCGAAGACCCGTAAAAAAGCGCACGGTAAAATAATCACGAAAGTCCTCCCTGACATTTTCAAGAATTAACAGGATCTCCTCTGTCGTGAATGGCTGAATGTCCGATTTTGGTACGTTTAACAGCTTGATGTTTTTGTATGGCGATACAAAACTGTAACGTTCGGAGGCCTCGTCGAAGATAGCTTTAACAATCTTTAAGTGTCGGTTGATATGCGACTTTGACAGCGGCTTACCATTTTTCTTTTTGGAGTTTGCTAACTCAGCCCTAAAATCAAGAATTTGGGCTTTGGTTATTGAGTCGATTGCGAAGTCGCCAAAATAGTGAATGACTCGTTGGGAAAGGATGCCTTCCACTGTCACCTTGTAACTTTGTCGCCATTCAACTGATTTTTCGTCATACCAAATTTTGGCGAACTGACGAAATGTTGGAATTACACCTTCGCGTTCTGTCGCAGCATCAATACGCCGAATTTTTTTGAGCATTGAGCTGTTGGGAAAGGTTGCTGCATAGTCAAACTGACCAAGCAGAATTTCCGCTTCGATTCTATTCACCAGCTTCTGCAAACGCTCCCGGTTTTTCTTGGTATCAGTAAGGTCGGTTTGCTCACGGCAACGTACATTGCGATATCGAAAGTCGATGTATAACTTTCCCGTTTCTTTGCGCACATTAATACTAGCCATGTGACATACCTCCCTGAGCCATAGGAATCGCCATGGCCTGTTTGGAGAACTTGCACATGTCACGCCTGATCGCGTCCCAGTCATAAAGAATCTTACGACCGCCAAAAGGGCGAATGTAATGAATTCCTTCAATAAGTACTGAATCTTTCAACTGCTCTCGGATCGTCCTGCAGTCATATTTGATCAGTTTTGATAATTCAGAGGTTGTCAGATAGTTTTGAGTCATACATAATCTCCTACGGCTAAAAAGATACCCTTTGATGCTCTAGAGATACAATATGACACTTTAAAGTACCTTGTCAACACTTTCTTGTGTCTTTAAAGAATTATAATGAGGCTTTAAGTGGTTAAATGTAATCTTTCGGCGTTAATAGGCGCAAAAAAATTAAAGATATCTGACGTAGTAAGAGACACGGGAATAAATCGAAGTACCATTACCCGCCTTTACCATGAAACTACGACTAGAATAGATTTTGAGACACTAGAAAAACTCTGTGTTTATCTTGATTGTGAAGTAGGCGAGTTGATTAGTGTTGAACCAAACGAATCCTGATCATTCATGCCATACCTAACCTCAAAGGAAATGAAAGCAGTTCTGAAAATCTCAGATTGTCAGCTCATGCATCTCAGGACTACAGGAAAACTAACCTTTAAGAAGCAAGGCAATGCCTTTCACTATCAATTACCTGATGATTACTCCATTCTTCAACACCCTCTTGGTGAGCAACTAATCAACTGGCATAAAGCTAAGCATAAATCTGAAATCGACAATACTCCCCAAGAAATAAAGTCAATTTACGCATTGGGAAAGTTAGTTGAGGAAATATTGCTACCGATTGAGCGAAATTTTGGTCAAATCAAGATCACCTATGGTTTTACTTCTTTACCCCTTAAGTTGTTTATCCAAAAAGCTTCACCAGAAAGAACCGCGCCAGAAATAGATCAACATGCATCTTATGAATTAAATAGTGCTGGGAATCCAATAAACAAAAAAGGCGGCGCTGCATGTGATGTATTAGTTAATACAAACTCTGTCGAAGCAGTTAAATTTGTTACACGAAATTTATCATATGACAGAATCTATTTTTATGGCTCACACAGGCCAATACATGTTAGTTTTAGTGACGATCCAGTGAATCACCTTCAAATAATGAGAGAGAATAGCAAAGGACATCTCTACCCCTCTACAAAAGCCTATGGTCCAGAGGCGGTTTCTCTTGCGAAGTCACTGTAAATGGACGCTACGCTATTCTCAAACTTGGTATCTGAAATCAAGGTGGGTAAGAGGTTACCGGACGCCATTTATATTCATGACAGTGCTCTAGAGGAGATCCCAGAAAAACTGCGAAATACAATTTTAGCTATTGGAAAGGCCCTAAAAATTCCTCGTGAAGATTGGAATTTAGTAAAACTATCCAGAAAGCAGTTTTCAATGAGCTTACTCAATTATCCAACATTTGTTGATGAGTCATACCCAGCCTTGCAGCAGAGCGTAACTGTAGATCTTCAAAAGCTAAGCCACAAAATCACAGACTACTCAAATTATGATAATCCGCCGATATTGCATCGCAAAGAAACCATGGTCACTGATGATCATCCCCAATACGAGCAGTTCAAGCAAATTACTGAAGAGGGTGAACAAGCAGGGCTTTATGAGAACTCTAGGCATATTGGATTTAAGGCCTCCTGGGAGGCGCTCATTAATTCGCATGGTTACGAACTTGTTGATGGTCGTTTATTTCGGAATTCAGCCCTTTTAGAGACAAAACAAGATAAGAAGATAGCCAGAGATAAAACAGCCATTGTAAGGTACGAGCTTTCAGCGCCCATGAAAGTTTTAGCAAAACACGGATTTCTTGAGGGCCAGTACTCGATTTTCGATTATGGCTGTGGTCGCGGGGGCGATATGCGAGAACTCGAAGCTCATGGCCTCGATGTATTGGGTTGGGATCCAAACTTCTTACCCGATGCTGACAAAGTAAATGCCGATCTCGTCAATATTGGTTTTGTCATAAATGTTATAGAAGACAGAAACGAAAGAATGGAAGCGCTACAAGGTGCTTGGGAATTAACTGATAAGCTATTAGTTGTCTCTGCAATGCTTGCTAATGAAAGCTACCTAGCGAAATTCACGCCATACAAAGACGGTATTATTACGAGCAGAAATACCTTCCAAAAATACTATACGCAATCGGAGCTTAAGCTCTTTATAGAACTGAGTATCGAACAATCTGCTGTTGCTGTTGGTCCTGGTATTTATTTCATTTTTAAAGACGAAGAGCTCGAACAAAAATATTTAGAAGGACGTTTTAGAAGAAAACATCAATGGGACCATAAGTCAGCACCTATTGATTTAAAAGAAGCGAAAACCAAATTGCTTCTGACCAAACATGGAGAGCTTTTCAAGTCCTTTTGGGAAGCCTGCTTACTGTTAGGTCGTTGCCCTATTGTGGATGAATTTGAGCAAAGTGATGAACTCGTTGAAGTTGTTGGCAATCTTAAAAAAGCCTATCGACTTTGCCTGGGCTTTTATGACCCTAAAGAATTAGAAATTGCTAGGGGCATGCGGCGAGAAGATTTACTCGTATATTTTGCCGTAGGTCAATTTCGTAAAAGAACACCCTACAGGCATCAATCAGAGACCACAAAGCGAGATATAAAAGAATTTTTTGATACCAATAAAAATGCACAAGCCGAAGCAAGAGAGTTACTTTTTCAAATTGCAGATACAGATAAAATTGAAGATGAGTGCTTGTCTGCCTACGAGCTACTTCCTGCGAGTAAATTAGACTATGAAAATGACTGCCCTCATGCATTGACGCTTCACAAACAATATATTGATTTGTTGTCACCACTTTTAAGAGTGTATGTGAGCGCTGCGCTTCAGTTATATGGCGAATTAGAAGACATTCAATTGATTAAAGTTCATATAACTTCTGGCAAACTCACATTACTAGGATTCGAAAACTTCGATAGTGAAGATAAACCCAAGCTTACTGTGAGAGTTAAGATTAAAATGGCCGATCAAGACGTTGACTTCTTTAACTACATGCTAATGCGTGAAGATGTGCCCGTTCTAGAAGACAAAGCACTCTATATTAAATAATTTACGGTGAAGGATAACGTTTTCCAAATGATTTATTTTGACTCTGCTGGCTCATTTCCTGTTTTAGCGGAAGTAAAATCATCGCTCTTAAAGAGTATTAAGACACACATTGCAAATCCTTCGGCTGATCATGCATTAGGATTGAGTGCTAACGAAGAAATAGAAAAGGTTCGAGAACAAGTTGCCGACATGATTGGCGCACTGCCAAGTGAAATAGTCTTTACCAGCGGAGCAACTGAATCAAATAACTTGGGCATTAAAGGGTTACTGAGCACTCGCAAAGCCGAAAATAAAAAGCACATCATTACTAGTAAAATTGAACACAAATGTGTGTTGAGCATATGTAATTACCTTGCCTCACAAGGTTATGAAATTACTTATTTATCGCCTAAATCTGACGGCACAATCTGCCCCGATGATGTGAAGCGTTCAATATGCGCTGATACCGCTTTAGTAAGCATAATGCATGTAAATAATGAGCTTGGCTCCATCAATCCACTGCGAGAAATCGGAAATATTTGTTTTGAAAAAGAGGTACTTTTTCATACCGATGCGGCGCAAAGTTTTGGCAAAACAGAAATTGACGTAGAGGAGATGGAGCTCGATTCACTGTCTCTTTCTGCCCACAAAATAGGTGGAATGAAAGGAATAGGCGCAATCTATCTTAGAGACGCGAGAGACATCAATATCACTCCTGTAATCCATGGCGCGGGACAGGAATTAGGTATTAGAGGCGGGACAGTTGCAGCCCCACTTGTTATTAGCTTAGGTACTGCATGCCAATATTTCCCAACTCAGTATTCAAAGGCAAACTTTGAGCAGCTCAAGCAACAACTCTACACAGAACTAGAACGAAAGAATATTGAATACTTCGTTAATGGTTCAAATGGTCTTCCACATATCGCTTCAATATCTTTCCCGAATACAGATATACCTACTTTTGTAATGGCCAACCAAGACAAATTTGCCTTGGCACAAGGCTCTGCGTGTTCTTCCAAAGAAATAGAGCCTTCCCATGTACTCAAGAGTATTGGTTTAAGCAGGCAAGAAGCGGAAAGGACATTAAGGTTAAGTTTCGATTTAAATACAAGCAAACAGTCCATCGAACGATTCGTGAATGCGCTATCAAATTTTATTTGTACTAGTGTGATTACCAAGGGAACTTGACGTAATCACACTACCAGTGTTTGCTGCTTTTCAGCAAGTCTTGCTAACCTCAGTGCCGTTGTATTCATTTTTTCCCTTAGCCCTTGGCAATCACACTAATTCATTTTATTTATAGCAAGTAACGCAGGCTCCACCCCCTTCTGCTTGATCATAAATTTCATCCATCACATCCGTGTCAGAAAAGTAAATAATCTTTTGTAAGGGATTTCGTCTTCGTTGCTTCTCTTGCTTCTTTACAAAGCGCTCGTAACGTTTTTGATGATTTTCTTGAATGACTTGCTTTCGATCGTCACTTTCTAATGTAGATAGTGGCGTGCCTTTGCCAAGCCAATAAAACGTGCCGTCTGGCCGCTCATCCTCAGCTGCTTTTTCATAACTTTTTGCTTCGTCGAATGCATCTGGATAGATCTCCATTAACCGAAGCCATTCTACTTTTTGTTGGTAGAAACAAAATGTACATCCGCTTCTTGAGCGCCAACCATAATAGCCAGGTTTCCCTTCATCCATAGCTTTCACAATCTTGTGAAGCGTTGCCGCACTGATATTAGACTTATAATATGGATGTGCGCTGTCTTTTTTAATGACGGTAAGGCGACGCTCAAAGTAATCAAGCATCAAGTCCTCTGGCATTTCTTGCTCAACACCGTTGCAACCAAGTTTTACTTCACGGTAAAGCTTTACCTCCTCGTCATCACCAAACAAATCGGCTTGTTGAAGTATGCGCAATATGTCTTGTCTATTTAAGCCATCTTCCCTAAACGGCATTTTAATAGTGATGTACTCGTCAGTAACTTTGTTTGTCATGAATCCATCACGCTCAGGTTCATCAGCGCGAATACCGACATAAGAAACAACTTCAATGTAACCTTCTTCTTCAATTTTTTTCTTCACCCAAAGTTCAAATGGAACCAGCTTCATTTGAATTGTGCACCACCTAGCCTGTGGCGAAGGTAAGTAATTACGGTGCTGCTCAAGATGATAATCAAAGTCTTTCTTCTTGCGGTTTGACGTGAATACCTCTTCGTAAGGGTCAATAATCTCTTTACCTAAGTAGCCTCTTAGTTTATCAACAAAAATATTTACTTCAGGAAGCTCTTTACCTGTATCAGTAAAGTAATAATGAATATCAAGCTCAGGATAATTGTCCCTCATGTACATAGCAAGGGCGGCACTGTCTTTGCCTCCTGACAAACCCAATACATGCAAGGTTTTCTTAGAGCTCATTAACAGGTTCCTTTTGTTCTAATTCATCTAACATTGCTACTAATATTGTTCGTTGCTCATCCACAGTTTTATTGGCTAAAGCATCTTTAATTTTACTAACTTGCTGTGGATATTGTTTATTAACCCCACTTAACAAATCTTCATTTTTAAAGTTTGCTCTATGGGCAGCTAGTTTAAATTTTTCAACTAATTCTGGCAGTTCTGATTCTGCTTTTTTAACAGCCGAATCATCCCAATTTTTCTCTGATTTACCTGAAAGCAATGAAATTACATTAGCCACCCAACGCGCGTTATCACTTTGAACCTCGGACAAACGCTGTGCAAAAGATTTCAATCTAAAATCAGCGGTAAACCGGATAACAGCATCACAATTAGCAGCATTTAAAGCACTACCAAGTTGTGTGCGTACAGACGCCTCAAAATTATTTACCATCTCAACGTGAGCATGTTTTATATGCGACAGTAAATCTTTGACTTGCTCACTGGTAATTGCTTCTAAAGTCTCGCCTATCAGTTTAGGCAAAGATGCAAACAAATACTCATGGGGATCCGACGCCTTTTTAGTCACTTCAATAAACTTACGAGCTTTAGGAAGAAGAGCAGCGGTGTTTGACGTCCAATTAGACAGGTGTGAATAGAAAGTAACCAGTCCTTCTGCTACTTTTAACGGCGTCACTTCTTTGCTGTAATGTTCAGGCGTATCGTTCACCTCATCTAATGCATTAGCGACAAGGGTTAGATAAACTGTTTTTTCTTGGTCTGTTTGCACGGCCTGAACAGCAACATTTTGCGGTTTTTGGAACAGCTTTAAGGCAAACTCATCATCTGGTTCAGTAATAAATATAACTTCACCTGTGGCCTCGTTTTTATCGTAAAACGCATAATCCCTCAAATGAACCAGTACAAAGGCCATTAGCCATATAGTCCGTATACCCTTAGTTAAACCATAAGGTCTACTCGCCCAAAACTTGTCGATGTCTGATAACCACACTACTGAGTGAGAATTGAGAATTAACTCTTTGTGGGTCTTGTCAAAAAGTGCTTTTAATTCTGCATTAGTTGGTTCAGAAAATTGAAACTCACCGTCTACTTCGTTATGCAGACCAAACTGTTTTATACAGGAGTAATAAAGCCCCTTCTCTGCCGGGAATGTATCTTCAGGAAAGCCTAGATCCTGCTCTGCATAATTTTCTGCCATTGCTAGAATAAGCTTCTTAATGGCGGCGTTTGCACTGCCTGAAGGCTTTGTGCGATTGACCAGCTCATTGGCTACAACGGGGGAAGCACTATAAATATAATTGGCAAATTGTGATGCAAGCGCACTTATAGTGATGTTGGAATGCTTGTCTCCATTGTAGTACCAGGTTGCTTCTTCCAGCGCTTTATCAAATTCTCGTTCAATTAAGCGCTCGGTCATTAATACGCGGTTATTTAATTCAGTTTTAGCAATTCTGTCGTGGGCAATTTTTTTGTTTTCTTTAATGATGTTTGTTAGCGCCACTAATTCAAGAGAGTAAGACTTTATCGCTTCAATACTTTTGCTTTCACCAAGCACAATTCTGTCATTGTCAGCAGCAATGTGTTTTACGACGTTTTCTGCAGCATGATTCTCAGGGATCACAAAAAATAAAAAAGGTTCGTTTTCTTTTGGTGAAGTACTAATTTTAGTTAGCTCTTTTGCCAATTTCTCACTGACTATCTTTGTTTGAACCCACCGCATCGTGCCGGTCTTATGATAATGAGATGACGCCAACACATGTTGAGAAAAATCTATTTCCTGTGTCCAATCAATACCGTCTTTAACAAGGTCGATTGTCTTGGTAACTAACTCATTTACGTCAATATCGCTGCCTTGGAAGATAGTTAAGGCATCATGATTAGGTCGATAGATAATCACCATCCATTGCTCTAATTCATCAATTACTTTCTTAATCTTGCTAACTGAATAGCCAAGATGTTGATAATAATTTTTAATGAATGCTTTAGATGCAAATAATTGGTACTGGTAACCAAACAAAGTCACTAACGCGATAAGTTTAGTCATTGATTCGTGAAGTTCGTTACCTTTTAAGGTTGAACGATAAACAGCATCTTTAGCTTCAAGCCAGACTTGGCTGTCACGACTAGACGAAATAATATGATCAAGGTTGAGCGTTAAATAATCCCAAAATAAGTCTGCGTTATAGAGCGACATTTCCTGTTGATTCGATTCATTTGAATAGGCCCCCTGAATAAACTGGTTAAAACTGAGCTTTTCATTGGAAGCTAAAAAACCAAATAGACTGCGTTCATTCTGCGAAAAAGATCGTTTAGAAATAGGGCCAAGCAAAAGGCTAATAACGGGATCGATGGGTAGGGCTTTTTTTAAAGGTCCAATAACGCTCTCACGACCCGCAAATTTTTCACCAACGAGCTCGGTTAATTTAGCAAACTGGTCCTCAAGTTTGGTTTGTAACGCGTCTGCTTTACCTATTGTATCGCCAACTAAGATCAACGACTCATCAATAGAAGGGGAATAACTAATGTCTCTATATCGGCCTTGTACTTTTGCCCACTCTCTTTGCACTTGTGCAGTCATTGAGCGGGAATATTCAGAGAAAGACTGATGCAAAAAGCCAACAAGCATTACCTTATTTTTTGACTGCTGCACTACATCTGCTAGCTGCTGAAAGAAATACAAATCCTTATTCTCTCGAGCTTGATAATCGAGCGCTTTACCCATTTCATCAAGCAGCACTACCACGCCATCAAAGCGCCCTTTTTTACTCAGCGCTTTTTTAATTAACGTTAAGTATTCAGAGTTTGTTAAATCTGTTGCGACTTCCTCGCCGGACATTTCATCACAAATTGCTTTTGCAATTGAATACGCCGGTTCTTCTAATCCGCAAACATGCTTTATTACTTTCCAGCCAGATTTCACCCCAAATGCATTTAAGAACAAGCTAGAAGGAGATTCATTAAGTAATTTCTTATCAGCTAACGTTTTTGCTTTTTTATTCTTCGATAAAAGCAGAGACAAATAGAGGGCTAAAGTCGATTTACCCGAACCATAAGGACCAGTAAGGGTAAAGCACCTTTGCTTAGTGTTAACAAAATCTTTTGAAAGTACATCGAGAGCATTTAATGCCGTGCCATGTAAAACCAAGCCGTTGATAAATTGCTCTTCAGAAAACGAGTCATCTAAGCGAACTGAACTTTTATAATTTTGCTTAATATGAATCATTGTTCACATCCGTAATAGTCATCAAGAATTTCAAAAAAATCATGATGGTCTGTATATTGCTTTAATACCCTCACCTGTCTTAGCCCCTGACTATCCTCTATCTTCAAAATAGAAGGGTACTTTTTCGCGGCATCATCTAAATGCACACCTAACCCTTTTTCCGATAATCTAAATATTTTCCCAGGTGAGTTTTGATCTGCTAGCAAGGAATCGAAACTAGCAGTCATCGATTTTCGAGTTTGTGTGATGAATCTCAACAAACCATATACAAAGATTTCAGTCGGCAAGTCGGGACGCTCTTCAAAAAGAGCGACATAATGGTTTTTACCCAAATCAGCGATTAATTTAAGTTCAGAAAGCGGAGAGCTAAAATGTTCTTCCGAAATCGTTTTTGCGGTCTTTTTTGAGGCAGAACTTTTAGAGCAGTACGTATGTAAAAAACAATCAACATCTTTTTTAATTGAACCAACTTTTACCTCTTTCGCGCAAAGTCGGTTTGCGTCAGATTCAACATCTTGAACTAATTTATCTTTATCAAATTGTTGTAATGAAGAGAGGTTAAAAAAGTATCTGTAGGCTGTAAGCTCATGTTCATTAAAGTTAAGCAAAAAGTGAACAAGCCAAACAGTACCTCTTTTTTCTAAGTAAGGGTCCTTCGCAGTTTCTCCATAAGCAGCAGAGTTTGTATTTGTAGTGAATAAATAGTTACCGATACCGCTAAGATTTTGTGAGGATATGCCTTTATCAACTTCAATAATGCCGCATGACTCACTCCAATAGCGAATGGCACTAACCATATTTTTTCCAACACCAAGCTGAACAATAGCCTTTTCAACGTCGCTATTGTTACTTATTCTAAAATTTTCGTTGCAAATCATAAAGTTAACTGATTTATTCAGCCATCCATATCGTAGGGGGAAAGTTTCATGCCCTGAAAACCTCGGTTCCATTTACATCTACCTTTGGAGAAATTGTCCAGGGCTACATGTTATAGAGATGTCTGAACGAATTAAAGAGGAAACCATCAACAAATACTGTATAAATAAACAACATCTATTGTAGCTTGCAACTTTTATATAAAAAGCTGGTTTTTAGTATAGAGTCTAGTGTTCCCGTGTTGTATGTACCAGTCACTTCCAATAATCCAGCACCAAATCAACTAATTCATCAAAAATAAGTGGGTCAGTAAATCCCACTTGTATTGAATGAGTTTCACCTTCAGATTTGACTATACCATGACCATAACCTAGAAGATTTTCAGCTCCTGACTCTCCAAGAATAATTTCAGAATTTTGATCTCTGTCGACCTTTAGAGCAATTTTCGTATCTAGATTTGCCCTCAGCAATGGGAACACGACATCTGCACTAGGTCGTTGCGTTGCCAATACTAAATGTATACCGGCAGCACGTCCTTTTGAGGAAAGCCTGACAATTATATCTCTAGCTTGTGCTTTGAAATCATTGTCTAAAATCCAATCAGCAAGTTCATCAAAGAAAACTACTTCTCTAGACATTTTATCTTTTGGGAACTTTCTATTATGCGCCTCAAAGTCTTTGATGCCGAGCGTCATGAGACGTCGATATCTTTCGTTCATTAGAGCTTCTAGCTCTTTTAATCTTACAACAGCCTCCTCCTTCTCCAAAACCACCGGATGAGCCAAATGTAGAGCCCTTGTATAAGCAGAAAATTCCACTTGTTTCGGGTCAAAAAGACGTAACTTTAAATTCTCAGGGGAATTAGTCATTAATAAATCAATGATCATATTGTTCATCAAAATAGATTTACCTGATTTAGTTTGTCCCCCAATCAATGCATGAGGGCTAGCTCCATCTAACTTGAAAAAAACACTATCTTCACTAAATTCATTTTGCCCCAATAAAATCTTATTATTGAAATTGTTTAAGATCGTGTTGCTTCTGCTTTCCAGCGTTCTACTCAGGAGCTCTCCAAAGTAGACGGTTTCACGTTTATCTCTATCAAAAACCAGTACCATTACACCTGGATCAGGATAAACCTGCCTCAATTTAAGGCCGACAACAGATAAGAAATTAGCTTTCAATCTAAGAATTTTTATTGGATTAAGGTTTACGTCACCATGAAGCTTTATAACAATAGAGTTAGGTGTTACTAGACTGTCAGAAAAATTTGATGGTAAGTTCGCATGACCGAATATTTTTCGAATATTGGCTTCAACAACCTTCATATCAATTGGTAAATTATCAGAAGTCACAGAATTACTTTGTAAAAGATCAATCCCAGTTCTTATCAAGTCCATTGCACTTTTAATCGAGGAACCGTCGGTTTTCTCTAGTTTAAGATTTGATTCAACTAATTCATCAAGGCCAACAGGACTTGGTTCGTCGCCTACAAATGATTCATCCGTGTTTAATGGTTCTGATGTGATTTCGTCAAATGTGTTGACAGTTTCTATACTTGACTCAGGTAATAGTGAAGACTCTTCCTCACTACATTCATTCATTGATCGCGCTGAAGTATTCATCACGTCAATTCGCTGATGACTGTCATTGCAACGGCCTTGATTCAGTTTCTTATAACTAAAGTCATATTCTCTAAATAAATTCAAATCTACTTCAGGTGTCAACAGAGACTCAAAAACTTTACAAGTATCATTTGAACTTAACTGTAATTGGTATAAATAATCACATTCATAAACTGAGTCAGCGTTTGTTTGAGCTTGATCATTGTTATAGTGAAAAACAACAGATAAACCACAAATATTTATATTGACCATTTTTTTATCTAGGGAAATTAAACCTTCGAAATCAAATTCACCTGGAGAGAATTTAAAGTGGCCCACTATGAATTCGTAAAATTTATTCAGCCAATACTCAAAATCTAAATCGCTAGAGGAATTAAGCATCGAAGATATCAAGTCAACTGTTGATTTGACTTGTTTACAAGATTTCGTTAACTGATCCTTCGAGCCGTTGGTAAATTTTGACTCACTAACAATAAGGTTTAATGATATTTTGCTGTTATCGCCTTTGGATATATAAATACCTAATAAGTCGGAGATATAATTTACTGTCCTACCTATTGATTTGAAGGTATCGTCTTCTATTGAAGATTTAAACCAACTTAAATAATCGTCAAGATGAACCCAGAATATTGGAGAAACTTTACTTTCATTCTCAAATAAATTTTCTAAAAGTGCTGCAGCTCCAGCGGTTCCAACTAAATCATGAGAAAAATTTCCATTTCCAACTGACCGAAGCAATGTGTCGCTGCTAAATGAGTTTGAACGTGTAAAGATTTCTTCTACTAAGTTGTTAACTTTATCGGTATGAATTAAATGCCAAGAACGAATATCAGAAGTTAAATTTTTAGTGATATAGTGTGTTTCTTTATCCGTTATAATTGCTAAAGATCGCTTACTTCCTTCGCCTTGGATGTAGCGCAACACACGCTTATTATTATGTTCTTCTTCGTTTTCACTGCACGCTACAAGTGTCTCTTTACTCAATAAAAAGTCGTAAATAACTAGCCAATTACATTTGCCTAATCCTTTTGTTATTTCGTCTTTTAAGCCATGCTGACTAACCTCTCTACAAAAGGAAGTGTTTTCAGGCAAATTGTTAACTTTCATGAAAGTAGAATGAAATACTCTGCCAACTTTATCATGAATATGATTGTTCATTGAAAATTGGGTCTTTCTTGCAATAGGATCTGATGGCACCTTCCTTGATGAAGTGTATTCCCAATTTATCCCTTCGAATTCTCGCTCAACAAAATTTGGAGACACCGATGCAATCTGATTGTGTGCAAACAACGGATCAAAGTTATAAATTAAATCGATTTCTCCGTCTTCGACCTCTCTAATATTGCTTATTATTCTTATGTTTATTTTTGAATCTACTTTACTTGATTCAAAGCTCTCACATATCGACTGATAAACTGAATCTAGAGAAAATCTGCTGTCGCAACTAAATGCTAATGAAACAGAAAGCTGCTCTTCATGATTCTCAGCAATTTTTTGCAACTCGTCATAAACAGCTAAGATTTGTTCATATGAAGAAAGTCCTAAACATAGTATTTGCAGGTGATGTCTTTCATTTGGATAAGTTTCTAGAAATTTTGTTGATGTTGCATTAATAACAGATCGAATTTCAGCTTCAGTAATTGCGTTTTTCGATGTGTTCAGCTTACCGAATTCAAAATACCCTGAATGCGATTTAGTAGAGACTAAATCAACAAATTCGTTGTCTTTTAACTTCTTCAGAAACACACTTTTTCCATGATTATCTAGCAATTCTCTAAATAACTTAGCTAGGACACCTTCACTTTTATTAGCTATGCCTAATCGCTCTTCTCTATAGTGAGATGTCAAGTTTAGTAGCATTTTATTTCTATTCGATTGCATTAGTAGGCTGTAAGGAGACCAAGGAAGATAAATGCAATAATCTGAATTTTCTTTAACACTCAACGTGTGCGCTGATAAAAGCTCATAAACAAGTTTGTTTGACCACTCTCTATTAATCTGCAATGAATATATAGCATTGATTAGTTGCTCAATATGTTTTAACAAGCTATCAATTTCACCACATAATGGTTTTTCTTTGAGCTGTTCTAGAGACTCACGCCATGTGTTTTCAAACTCCTGATAAAATGAATTAATAACGTCTAATTCAGAATCCTTAAGATGATTATGACTATGTAACTGCTCTAATAGCTTAAAAAAATCATTTGACTCTTGGTTTCCTTTTTTGACTACTGCTCCTTTCTTCATGTTGGAGCTTGTTGCTAGGAACATATGAACGTTTTTTATTGATGGTGTATTTTCAGCTCTTTTTACAAATAGAGGATCTAAGGATAGTGAGTGACGATGGAAGAAACCTTTTCGGCTCAATACTTTTGTAAAATCAGAATATTTAGAGGACTCAAAGCCATGAGGATTAAAAATCCATTTTAACTCCCAACTACTAATGGGAGTTTCAACATTGGTTTCCTTATCTAGTGCTTTTCTAACAATCCTAAAAGACAACTCATTTGCCGACTTGCTATCGCTAGACTTCTTATTTTTAACCGTATCAGAAAATCCACTATTAAAACTCGTACCAAAATCTAGTTTAAAATTTTCTCCGAATTTTAACCAAAATTCTTCTAAATCTTTATATTCGTTATTGAAGTATTCTAGGGCGTACCAATTTTTTCTTTCTAATGATCTCCTGCCTCTTTCTTTAGCTAATTCTAAATAAACGATGTCATCGCCAATATTATTAAGTAATAGAGATTTTGAAAGTACTTCTAATATCCCAGTAATTAAATTGTTACATTCTGTTGCTTTCGAGTCGGTAATTTCTTTTACCCAAGCCTTATCTAATTTAGTGTTCTCTGAGATTATCTTTGAATATTGGAAATAAAACTTTCTTAATTCATTAATATCGGGCTTCTCATTAGTTCTATCAGTAGCTTCGAGCAATTCTATTTCATCACCTTTAAGCTCGATATCAGAGTCGTTAAAATAAATAATAGTTTCCTGCCCCAAAAGGAATTTGGGCTTTGTATTTTTGGCCTGCAATACTGAACTATAAGGATATGATGAGTCGAAATTAAGTTGCAGGTCTGCTCTATGCGTATTTGCGACACTAGTATTTTCCATATAGTGAGCATCAAAATAACTTAGTACGATTGAGCAAAACTCGTCGTAGTCACTGCCAGACTCTTTGATTAGCTCAAGATTAAGCTTAATGTCATTTAATTCAACTTCCTTGTCTTTGTTATATGCTCTCCAGAAATCAATGTCTTTGAAAAGCGTTTTTGTCACTGTAGACCTGAAGATTCGTCTATATGAACTGCCCGAATTTCGTAATAGATCGAATTCATCTAATCGGTTTATGCCGCCAAGCTTTACACAACTTTTACCTAGGGCAACATAGAATAATCCGCTTCTTATTGTTTCTGCTATAACTTCTTCAATAAAAGCATTTATCTTGTTAACTTCTATAAATGGTCTATTGCTCCAAGTTGAGTTAGTTAATTCGGCAATGAATTTTGCGAGTTGTTCAACATGTTCGTCTAAAAAATGGTGGTGATTTTCATGCTGAGTTTTAGCTATTTCAATCCACTTTACGATTTCATTTGCTTCAAAAACAGCGCTTTGGTCAATGCTTCTAACTTGATCGAATGTAGGCTTCACTTCAGCAATAATGAATAAACAAAAGAAATTACCATCTCTATTTCTTTCATGAGCTAAGTCAGCGAAAGCATTTTTTTCGATTGCTAAGGAGTTATATTTTTCATGGTTTTCTACAGCAATAATGAAACCGGACTCTGAGCCAACTTGTGAAAAAGGAAACTCATTATTCTCCTTTAGTTTTTCTAATATTTCGCTTAATAACTCTGGGTCAAACTCTTTTAACGCAAACCTTCCAGGAATACTTTTTCCATGATTTACTTCAAACCAATCTTCATATTCTTGTTTAATTATCGAATAGAAATACTCTGCTAATGATCTCATACCGAATCCTCCTTGTATGGGTTAATTACATAGCTGCAAGCGTCAGATAGATGCCTGAGCATGCCCATTTGGTATAACAAGCTTGCAAGGTTTTTTGAGTTTCTATTTAAGTCTCTTTGTATAACCTCTTGATAGTTATCAGGTGTTACATCAACATATATTGAATATCTTTCCTTTAGCTCATTCTTGAAGTTCGAATATTCCATCCTTTTCTCGTTTCCAAGTATGGTCAAAACTAGTGAATGTAAAAAGTCTTCGGTCAATACGTATCTGTAACTTCTTGTGTTTTTTTTCGAAAGAAACCCAATCTCCCTGAAGCAAACGTTGGGATAATTTGAAATGTGAGTGGATAGATAAGATTCTGCATTTTCGATTTGCTTAAAGATTTTTCTTTCTTTGTCGCTGTTGTCTTCAAGTTCAGTTTCAGCTTCAATAACATCTTCATATAGACTTATGATGTCACCCACTCTTGTAGCTAAACTTCTTTTAAGTTTATTCCGTTGGGTTGAGATACTTTGAATCGATGTTTTTCTAATACTGTTTGTTACCTTGGAAAGTATTTCAACGAGGAAGCTAGGTCTCTTCAACTCAGGTGGATTTGAAGTGTTATGGTAAGACTCTCCTATTGATAAAATGTAATTTCCTATGTGATAGCCAATCATGTCTATCATCACTTTAACTTTATCAAGCCTTTCTTGTTCCAAAGACAAAATGTTTGATAGATCTTGGGCAAGTTCATCAAAAATAGGAAGTTGGTTATATGGCAGATAGCCGAGATCTTTTCTAACTTCTTCTCTTAACTTTAAATCCTTTCTCACTTCTGGCCTAACCAATAATTTCGCCAATTTTGCAAAAGAGTTATTTTGTGGAGACAGCCAACTTTCAAATTTTTCTTCTAACTCTTCTCTAACACGCTGGTCAGCCCTGCATAGCATCAGATAAACTATTTCACCGCCTCTACAGAAAAACCTTCTATCTTCAGAGTGTCTTTTATTATCAAAATCACACCAAATATACTCTGATGAAATAGGATATATAAACTTCGAAGTCCATCGTTTTTTAGATAAGGGGTCAAACGTTAAGGAGCTAAGGATATTTACAGCATCGCAAAAACTCTCAAATGTAGAGAAGTTATTCCTAATATGTTCAATATCTTCATCTTTAAATTTAAATAAATCACCCTCTAGAGCCTTCAAGTGCTCAAATTGACGCTCCCACTTCTCCTCATCTGTTAATTTTGAATTAATAAGTGTTTCTAAAATTTCATTTTGATATATGAGAATTCGTAATTTAAAAAACTGTCGATGTTTAAAATACAACTTATCGTTTTCAGGATTGAATATTGAATTTATTAGACCGACATTCTTAGCTTGTAGTTGACTTTCAATGACACACATTAATTCAAATAACAATATACTGGGAGTTTGGTCAGCTCTAAATCTGTGCCCCCATATATTTTCAATTATTGGGATGTTTTTAATTCCATATTGTTTATTAAGTTCTGAAGAGTACGAGTGTAAGCTATCCATGATTCACCTGTAGGGCAGTAGTTTTGAATTCTCCGCCTTTAATTGTATAAGTGTCTATTCGTTGATTTGATAATCCGCTAGTAAAATTTACCTGAGAAGCAAGCTTGGAACGAAAAATTAGTAATTTTTTATATAACCTTGGATTTGTTGTGTTAGGTGGTGAACCTTTAGAAACCCGATATAGAAAATCGAATAGCTCTACAGTCAAAGCTAATTTCAATGATTTTTCTCTACTAATGTAAAATTCCACAACAGGTTCAATTCTCGACCCTGTAACGTCAAAGTCTCCTTTTATTTTTGTTACGTATACTTCTCTATCTCTAAGTTCTTCGCCATGAAAAATAGAAATAGGCGTAATCGAGCCTTGATCTTTTTCAGGAATATATAACCTGTCACTTCCTGAATTTTCTGAAATAAACCTACCATGAAATACTCGATTGAGTGCCAATATGATTGTAGAAACAAGCTCAAAGTCGCTGCATGAATCATTGTTTTGTAGCGATTCGTATACCTTATTTTTATAGAAAAAAAAGCTGGAATATTTTTGAAGATCATATGAACGTTGATCTCTTTCTTGGTAGCAGTAGAGTTGAATTCTTGAGCGTTTTACTACTGCGCTCCATAGATCTGGATTTAAGTCAACTTCAGTAGATTTCTTTGACGTAATGAGACTATTGAAGCTATCTAATGGAATTTCTACTGTGCGTAGTGCCTTATTTTTTAATAAGTTATCCCAATAATTAGTAGACAGTTCGCCGAAGTTTAATTTATTAATCTCTGAGTAAGGTCTTGCATTATTCATTCGGTGAGGGCCTAAATTCATTCCCCAAAATCCGACTTCTATTGTCGATTCGGTGTTAATTAATGGCAAGTCGTCAATTTTTTTTACTCTACTACATGAGAAAGTTTGGTAAGAGGTAGCTCTATTAGTTACTTTTAAAGGCTTGGCTTTGGGTGTAGAAGCTAAAAGAGTATTGGTTGCTAAATTTAATAACTCTCTAATCGTGAAATGTTCATTATTGAGTTGAAGTAATAGTATGATGTTACTTAAATTTTCTCTTATATTTCGATTGTTTTTCAAAAGGTCATATTTTTGGTAAATGGGGCACTGTCCGTTGATTTTTCCTTCACAGCCTTCACAGTCATCCCAACCTACATGATTTAAGATTTCGTTTAAAATGAGTGAAAAATTTTCCTTTGCGTTTAACTTAGATAAATTCACTAGTTTAATTAGTTCTTGTTGCTCACATAAACTAAAACCTAAATTAATTTTATCTTCAATAATCTCCTTTAATCGAGTGGCTTTTATAACTAATTCAACATCACTCGATAATGAGATGAAGTTGCTTAACTCCTCAACCAGTATTCCATCATTCACAGCAATTAAGATTGGCTTTTTTGCACGACCTTGTGTAAGGACGTTTGCTAACTCATTAATAACTAGCTTGGTTTCTTTCGTTGAAAGTTCAGAGAAATCTTTGACGATGGTGCGGTCTGATGTACAAAAAAAACTGGTACTGTTCCAATAATCCTCGTCAAACGCTGGCCCATCAATCTGTTTAACTATGTCTCTACATAGTTTTGTCTTTCCATCACCAGCAGTACCAGTGAGAATAATCACACCGTGATTTTCATTGGAATCAAATTCTTGAGCTATCTGTCGCTGCCATTCAAACTTAATATTTAAAGGTTCATCCAGCCCTAAGTTTTTTGCTACCTTCCTGACATATTCATCTTGAATTTGGTTTTTTCCTTGACAGTAACCTTCAAGATATCTTATCCATTTGTTTGTCTTCCACATAGCATCACTTCCTGTTTATTCTTTCTATAGAATTACAATATCACTAAGCATTTGATTCGCAAGACCTCACCACTCATAAGTATTCAAAAAAGGATAGCGATAAGGAAATACAGCTATTGAGAGACCGAGTTGCCATTTTGGAAAAAATTGTCATTGACAATGCATATGAACTGGATGAAAAATTCCGAAAGTTGAATTAGTACGAAAAGATCTTGGCATATTTAAATTGGGGGAGGGGGGTGGAACTTACCGCATATGCCCCCTCACCGCTGGGTTAGCTTTACTATCACATAGGTGTCTAGACAATTATTAGTGATTCAAATTTTTCGTTTAGTGCGGTTACATTTCAGTTGCTGCGAAACTTTCTAGCCAAAGCTTATCACTTATTCAAGCTTCCTTGGTGACTATTAGCTTTGCTCCTAGAACGTATGGACCAGTAAAAGTTGGCGACATTGTCTTGAACCAATCTACCGCTTTTGGATTGAATACGCAGAGAGGAAAAAGGACGGCACAAATCAACTCTGTACCGGCCCATTGTTGCAACGCGCACCTTAACAAGGCGCCTTATATCAACTATCTATCACCTCTATTGCGGTAAAGTGCGAAACACACTGTTGTGTTGTACAAGAGTTAAATCGGAAGAGCCTACCGAAAAGACGTCAGGAAAATTGATTAATTGAGAGGAAAGAAACATCATCCCTTCGCAGACTAGACAGTTTTTTGTATTCCGAAAAACTCGGAGAGTCATCAAAATGTTTGGTCACAATCTGGTCACAGAGCACTTTCGGAAGACTTGTGACTAAGAAAAGCAAAGGTCAAAAAAGAGGGAAATGGCCCGCCCCAGAGGATTCGAACCTCTGACCTCAGCCTCCGGAGGGCTGCGCTCTATCCAGCTGAGCTAGGGGCGGATAAACTTTCTACTTCAATTTTTATACTATACGACCTTGCGTCGTATTCTTAGTACAATGTCCGTTGCTCACTTTTTCCGTTCTCCGGATGTCCGTTACCTCCGGAGTGCAAAGCCATTGACCAGCTTTTCAGGGGTTACCCCTCAATCGCTCTATCAAAGCTTTCATCATCGTCGAAATAAAGCTGGCTTAATCAGCTTTTCTTTATTTTGTAAATAAAGTAGGCAAAGGCTAACGCTTCTCTAAAACTACTAAATTCTCCATCGAATATTTTAAAAACCTCGCGCTATGATTTTGCCACCCGCTTTTTTAATACGTTAACCATTGGCACTGATTGAGTTTATAATAGCGGTTAAACAGTTTTTGAATTATATCGACCAACCTGAGTAGAACATGGCCCATAAAGTACGTTATAAGTTTAAAGGTGT
>CERD01022107.1_pt1 | contig 28779 bp, 26 predicted proteins | sample 530931 | NCBI WGS metagenome assembly CERD01 (sample SAMEA2621101, study PRJEB7988) | marine metagenome | isolation source: saline water (ENVO:00002010), including
GGGGCATGGGAGGTCTTGGAGTATCCGCCGGAAGCGGAGAGCCGCCGGACACAACCCCGGTAGAGGTGATACAGCCATCACCTACAGAGGCGCCTGCCACGTCCCCGGAAGGCCAGGGCAGGATCATAGAAATGCCAGTGTCTCCCCAACCAAATGCCGCCGAGCAACTGTGCCACGAGATGCAGGCTGCCTCCCCTCCAACGCCTATGCCGGAACCGGTTCCACAACCTATAATTCCGGATCCCTTCGACTTTAGGCAACCAGCTACTCCGGTCATCGACATGCCCGAACCCCGGCAACAACCCACCGCCGCCGAGTTGTTGCGCCGAGAGATGCAGAGCGCCGTTCCACCGCCAAGCCCAGAGATCGTTGAACCGCCGGTTATTCAGGCCCCGGAACAAGTCGTACCGCCCCCTGCGGCGCAAGCACCCCCCACGCGGAACCTGTAGCCGTCAGCCCTGCGCCCACAGAGTCTCCACCACCGGCATCGGCGCCGGTTGGCGCAGCTCCCGCAGCCACATACACCGGACGGATATATCTGATGTTCCCGTCATCGCTCAGCCAGGGCCGCTTGGAATCCGTCTGGGAAGTCTTGGATCAAGTCGCGGGAAGCGGGAACATTACCGACACCCGCCTGGTATCCAGAGAGGCTGGGATTCAGTTCACCTTGGACCTGGGAAACCATGAACTGAACATCGAGGCGCTGAAAAACGAATTCTCCGATGCTCAAGTATCGGCTATGGAAGAGGATAGGATACGGATCGACTGGCCAGACGAATAGCCAGGGATAGTCTCAGCTATCGTCACCTCGCCTGAGGAACCAACGCCACGGGTCTTCGCCGGCCCAGCGCTATCAGACCCCATCCCAGCCAACGACGACCGGGTCCAGCCCATCTCGTCGGTCATCGTCTTCAGCATCAGACCCAAAGCAAACCTGCAACCGCCGCTGAAAATCATCACAACGAACCCGTCAGCCAATATCACGCAACTCTGGTTCAGCCGGCCCAATTACCACCCCAATCATTTGACGCGCCAGATCAGCACTGGCCCACCAGACAATCAACGCTCCCCACTCCAAAAGCCCCCCTTCCGTAAAGGGGGGTTGGGGGGATTTCGGCACTCCTAAATCGCCTGTAGAATATTCCGCTAATTTGAGGTAAATTTAGGCGGTAAAAGAATCAACCAAATACCCCAAGCCCCAACGCCGGCCGAAATAGGAGGAAACCATGCCTGAGACGATTATGGAAGCCTACATTCGCAAGAACCCCAAGTCTGCGGAGTTGTACCCAAGATTCCAGGAACTATTTCCCTCAGGTGGGGCCGGCCATGACGGCTACGTTGCCTCTCCTTTCCCGATCAGCATCGCCAGGGGCCAGGGGCCGCGAAAGTGGGACGTGGACGGCAATGAGTACATAGATTTCGGGCTGGGATCGGCCTCGCTACTTTTGGGCCACTCCCACCCGGCGGTGGTGGACGCTTTGACCAAGGCCGCTCCCTTGGGCTCCCATTTTGGCGCCCCGGTGGAGTCGATGCTGGAGTGGGGCGAGCGGGTCCACAACCTCATCCCCTGCGCCGACAAAGTCCGCTTCGTGGCCTCCGGCGCTGAATCCACCATGCTGTCCATGCGCATCGCTAGGGCCTACACCGGGAAGGAAAAAATCATCCGGTGGGAGTCCCACTACCACGGCTGGCACGACTACGCCATGCCCGGCAACCTACCGCCCTTCGACGCTCCGGCCTCCATCGGCATACCGCAAGGCGCGGTGGACTCGGTGATAGTTTTGCCTCCGGACCTGGAATCTTTGGAGCGCACTCTGGCCGCCGATAACAACATCGCAGGCGTGATTACCGAAGGTTCCGGGGCATCCTACGGGACGGTTCCTCTAAGCCCCGGATTTCTTGATGGCGTGCGCCGGTTGACCCGGCAATACAACGTGTTGATGATTCTGGACGAGGTGATCACCGGATTCCGGTGGAGTCCCGGCGGGCTGCAGCAGAGGATCGGGATAGACCCCGATCTCTGTACGCTGGCCAAGATTCTTACCGGAGGTCTGCCCGGAGGAGCGGTGGCGGGACGGGACGACATCATGCGGGTCATGGTGCAGACCGGCGACCGGCAGCACGACCGCCACGAGCGGGTCCTCCACGGCGGCACCTTCAACGCCAACCCCTACTGCGCCGCCACCGGCAACGCCGCGTTGGAGATCGTGGCCAGCGGGGAGATGCAGGACACCGCCGACCGCATGGCCGACCGGCTGCGCGTGGGATTACAAGAGATTCTGGACCGGTCGGAAGTAGCGGCGTGCGTCTATGGCGACGCCTCCACCTTCCACGTCTACTTCGGCAACCGGTCGATCGAGGGGATGGACGCCAACACTTTGAAGAACGCCCCTCCGGCCATCCAGACCGCCTTCCGGCAAGCGCTTCAGGTGCGGGGAGTGGACTTGATGTCCCGCACCAGCGGCGTCCTGTCCGGCGTGCACACCGAGGACGACATCGATACCGCCCTGGGCGCTTTCGACGGAGCGATCCAGGCCATGCTGGAGGAAGGGATAGCCGGCTAAGAAGGTTCCGCTGCCAGTGGTAACTTCCCGTTCGCCCTGAGCTTGTCGAAGGGTCTTCTCTCGAAACGGTGGTTCGACAGGCTCACCACGAACGGGGGCCGAAGTCGCCTATCTCTGCTTAACGTACTTGTCCACCCGCATGGCGGCGCCCAAGGCCATGTAAATGTCTCCTTGGGCGTCGACCCAACTACCGTGGGCCGCCATGGAGTCCTACCGGGCCACCAACTGACCTTGTTTGGTCATCAGGCTGACCCGGGGAGACATTCCGCCCACGCCGCCTTCGCTGATGTGCAAGATGCCATCGGCGTCCGACGAGATGTCCAGGGGGCGGCGTAGGCCGGTCCACATAGTGATGAACCGGCCCCCTCCCGTAAAAACCCTGGATACGGTTGTTTTCCCGGTCGCACACGTAAACCAGACCGCCGGGGTCCACCAGGATGCTGTGGGGCAAGTGGAATTGGTTGGGCCCCTCCTTCCCCGGCTCTCCCCATGACGCCAGCAGCCGCCCGTTGGGCGAGAAGCGGTGAACCCGGGCGTTGCGGTAACCGTCGGAAACGTACAGGTCGCCCGAGGGTGCGGGAACCAACTCCGTGGGGTAGTTGAAGGGGCCAGACGCCTGGGCACCAACTCTCCCGCAATTTCGCACTCCGTGTTGGAATGCACACCCCGGCGGCCTATCACTTGCAACGCCTTGCCGTCGAGGGTGAACTTTAATGCCACGGAATCAGCGCGGTCGGTGAGGTAGATGATGTCGTCCTCGATGAAGATGCCGTGGGGGTCGGTGATGGCGCTGATGCCCCAAGAGTTCAGGAAGTTGCCATCCCGGTCGAAAATCATCACTGGGGGATCTTTGCGCTTGAAGACGTACACTCGGTCCTGGGAGTCGGTCGCCACGGCGCTGGTGTTGCCCTAGGTTTCCCCCGCCGGCAACTTGGCCCAATTCTCAATGAGGGTATAGGTATAGTCGCCGGAGCCTACAGTCGTCATCTTGGCTTCAACCTCCATCAGGGTTCTACCCATTCTCATCCCACCCGAATCAGGTCCAGATTTTAACAGGGCGCGCCACTCCGCACCAACAATAAGTTTGAGTCCTACCAGATGAACGGCCCTGACCCCGCCCACGAATCCCTCGCGGGCACCCCACTCCCGGCGGGAGAGGGGCCGGGGGTGAAGGGCCCACCAATGATGTATTATTGGTGGAACTTTGGCCAAAGGCGGGATGACACCGATGGATGACCTGATCTCAAGGGCCCTGGACTTGGCCGAGGTGCGGGGCGCCGGTTACGCCGATATCCGCATTGTTAGAACCGGCCAAGAGCGGATCTCCCTTCGTAATGGCGTCGTCGACACCTTGAGCGTTGACGAGTCTCTGGGGTTTGGCGTTCGCGTGTTGGTGAACGGATGCTGGGGCTTTGCATCCAGCCACGATCTGACCAGCAAAGAAGTTGACCGGGTTACCGCTCTGGCGTTGGACATCGCCAAGGCCTCGGGGACGCTTAGCAAGGGGGCCGTCAACCTGGGGCCGCCGGTGACCAGCCGAGGCACGTACACGACGCCCATCGAAGAAGACCCTTTCACCATATCCACCGACCATAAATTGGCCCTGCTCATGGACGCCGACCAGCGAATGGCCTCGGTGAAAGGAGTTCGGTCCCGCCAGGGCAACCTGGTGTTCATCAAAGAGGAGAAGACCTTCGCCAACAGCGAAGGCGCCCACGTGGAGCAGACGGTATACGAAGCAGGCGGCGGAATCGCGGCAAACGCCGTGGGCAACAACGAGATTCAGCGCCGCTCCTATCCCCAGTCCATGGGACGCCAGCAGGGATGCGCCGGTTGGGAGTACATCACGGCCATGGACCTGCCGGGCAACGCCGAGAGGGTCGCCACCGAAGCGGTAGCCCTTCTCACCGCCGACCCGTGCCCCAGCGGCATCGTTACCGACATAATCATCGGCGGCGCTCAGCTGGCCCTACAGATCCACGAATCCTGCGGCCACGCCATCGAGCTGGACCGGGTACTGGGCGCGGAAGCGGCCTACGCCGGAACGTCTTTCCTCACAACTGACAAGCTGAACAACTTCCGCTACGCCTCGGACGTCGTCAACATCACCGCCGACAGCCTGCGGGTGCCCGGCCTGGGTTCATATGGATGGGACGATGAAGGCGTGCCATCCCAGTCCACGCCGATAGTGACTAACGGAGAATTCGTTGGCTACCTGATGTCCCGGGAGACGGCCACCGGGCTGGGCCTGACTTCTAACGGATGCGTGCGGGCCGCGTCTTGGAACCGGATCCCAATGATCCGCATGACCAACGTCAGCATCGAACCCGGAACATGGAAGCTGGATGACCTGATAGCGGACACCGGCGACGGCATCTTCCTGGAGATGAACCGGTCGTGGTCCATCGACGACAAGCGTTACAACTTCCAGTTCGGCGCCGAGGTGGGCTACGAGATAAAGAATGGCAAGCTGGGACGGCTGTTACGCAACACCACCTACACCGGGATAACTCCCGAATTCTGGAACTCCTGCGACGCCGTCTGCGACGCGGACCACTGGCAGATGTGGGGCACCCCCAACTGCGGCAAGGGCCAGCCGGGTCAGATCGGACACACCGGACACGGAGCCGCACCCGCCCGCTTCCGCAACGTGCGGGTTGGCGTTCTCTGATGATTGGACGAGACGGGTGCGAGTCGGTCCTCTCCCAGACATTGGATCAACCGAACATTCGTGAAGCCGATGCCTACCTGTCGGTTCAAGACCTGAGCCTCACCCGGTTCGCTTCCAACGACATCCACCAGAACGTGTCTCACGGCAACGCCCAACTCCATATTCGGGTGGTGGTGGGCCAACGGCAGGGTCGGGCTACCACCAACGATCTTAGCGACGACGGTATCCAAAGAGCCGCCAAGCTTGCCCATCAGAACGCTCTGCTGATGCCGGAGGACCCAGACTTCAACGGTCTGCCCATCCCGGACGCACCGCCTCTGGTGGCCACCCACGACTCGGATACAGAATCCTACGGCCCGGCCTCCCGTTCCCATGTGGTGGCATCAGTGTGCCGGCTGGCCGAGGCCAGTGGGTTGGAAGCATCTGGTTTCTTTCGCAACGGCGCCCAGGAAACCGCCGTAATGAGCACTAAGGGAGCTAAGGCCTACCACGCCGGGACCTTTGCCGGGCTGCTGGTGATGGCCATAAGCAACACGTCGGCGGGCTGGTCCAAGGGCGGGTCCTGGCGGGTTGAAGACATCGATTCCGGCGCCCTAGCCACCGAGGCCGTGGACAAGGCCTTGAGAGGCCAAAACCCTCGGACCGTTGAGCCAGGCGAGTACACGGTGGTCCTGGATCCCTACGCCGTGGACGACATGCTGGGCAGCCTCAGCCTCTACGGCATGGGGGCGCAGTCGGTCCAAGAAGGCCGGAGCTGGATGAACGATCTAATCGGCAAACGGGCCATGAGTCCCCAGATCACTATATGGGACGACGGTTCAGATCTGGAGGGCTGGCCGGTGCCCTTCGATGCCGAGGGGGTGCCACGCCAACGCACTCAGCTCATTCAAATAGGTGTTGTCTTGGACCCGGTGCACAACTCCTATACGGCGGGGAAGGAAGGGAAGCAGTCCACCGGCCACCAGTTCGGGTTTACCGGACCTCCGGTCGCCTCCAACTTGTTTATGCAGACCGGAGATTCGTCCCTGGAAAAGATGATTGCCTCGACCGAACAGGGGCTCTATATCACCAGGTTTCATTACACCCGCATGGTGCACAACCGGAATTGCGTGATGACCGGCATGACCCGGGACGGCACCTTTCTTATCGAGGACGGGCAACTTAGCTACCCGGTGAAAGACCTGCGTTTTACCCAATCCTACGTAGAAGCGCTGGCAGGGGTCGAGGCCGTGGGCAGCCAAAGCAAACTTGTCCTGAACGAGGTGGGGTTCGCCACCAAAGTCCCGGCCTTAAAGATAGGCCGCTTCAATTTCACCGGTGTTACGGTCTAACGAGCCGGTCATAATAAATCTAAGGGCAGGTAATGGCAGAAACAACCGAGGTAACTCCCCAACGTAAAAGAGACATCCGAAAAAGCAACGGCTTCATTCTCAGTGCCCTAGCCGGCGGTCACACGCTGTTTCATTGGATGATTCAGGGCTTCGTGGTCTTGCTGCCCGAGATCCAGGCCACCTTTCACCTGAGCGGCGTCGGAGTAGGCGCTCTGGTCACCACCCGGGAACTGGCGTCGGGTATCGTCTCCCTGCCCGGAGGGTTCATCATCGACCCACTCCGGCGCTATTGGGGGCTATTGTTAGCCGTCTGCATCGGGGGGATAAGCCTGGGTGCTCTGATACTCGGGCTGTCTCCAGTATATCCGTTGCTGCTGGCCGGAATCGCCATCGTCGCCATATCCCACTCCATCTGGCACCTGCCCGCCTCAGCGTCCCTGTCCTACCACTTCTCCCAGCGGCGCGCCATGGCCTTGTCTTTCCACGGAGTGGGCGGCAGCATCGGCGACGTGGCCGGACCCGTTGCGACGGGTTCGCTCCTGTTGGTGTTGGGTTGGCAAGGGATCCTCAGCGTTTACGCGATAGCTCCGTTCTTCCTGGCATTCATGGCGGTTTGGGCCTTCCGTGACATCGGCGGACCCGACACCGACAGCGGCGGTGCGGCGAACTTCGACCGAAGGAAAGAAGCCACCAAGAGGTTGCTCCGCAATCGTGCCGTGTGGGGTGTGATATTAGTGCGGGGTCTGAGAAGTATGTGCCTGGTTGCACTCGTTACCATCCTGCCTCTCTATCTGGCCAACGACCTGAGTATGAGCCCGTTTGCCAGGGGGGTCCATATAGGCCTGTTGATTGCGATAGGGCTGATCGCCAAGCCGATGATGGGGTACCTGTCTGACCGCATCGGCCGGAAGCAGGTGCTAGTGCCGGGCTTGATATGGTCCTGCGCCATCTCGCTACTGCTGGCCGGGTTCAGTGAAGGGATTTCCCTCACCGTCCTGATTGCTTTGTTGGGCCTTTTCTTGTACCCGGACCAACCGATATTGACCGCCGCGACCCTGGAAATCGTAGGGCGGGAAGTGGCCACCACCGCCCTGGGCATCGTCGCCTTCTTCAGTTTCTTGATGGCCGCCGTGTCTCCCCTAATCGCCGCTCCGCTGTACGGAGCCCTGGGACTGGACGCCGCTCTTTACTACGTGGCCACCCTATTCGCCGCCGCCGCCATCATACTTGCCCTGGTGCCTCTAACCGCGAAGGAAGCTTCTCCGCTCCAAGACTAGTCCCCTCCGTTAAGACATCCGTCTTCCCGGTGCTATAATCCTGCCAAAATCGGCATCAGGAGATAGGCGGCATGAAACGAGCGGTTGAGTTCTACAGCGAAGGTTTCAAGCTTGTCGGCGACATCTACGTTCCCGACGGTCTACCATCCGGCGAACAGCGCGCAGCAGTGCTGCTGTGTCATGGCTACACCGGCGTCAAGGACCTCTACTTGCCGGACAACGCCAAAACGCTCAACGACGCCGGCTACGTGGTCATGACCTTCGACTACAAGGGCTGGGGCGAAAGCGAGGGCACCCGCAGCCGTCTGGCCCCATACAGCCGCGTCGCCGACGTCCAGGCCGCCATGACTTATCTGGGTATCCAACCGGAGGCGGACGCCGACAGGATCGGCCTCTACGGCACCAGCTACGGCGGCGCTACCGTTTCCTGGACCGGCGCGGTGGACCAGCGAGCCAAGTGCATCGTCAGCGTGGTGGGCATCGGCCACGGAGCCCGGTGGATGAGCCGGGTCCGGCGAGTGGACGAGTGGTTCGACCTTCAAGAACGATCTAAAGAAGACCGGGAGAAACGGGCCAGCACCGGGGAATCGGAATACGTGGACCGCAGCGAAATCCTGCTTCCCGACCGGCAATCGGCCGAACTAGCCGCGGCGGCCCGGCGCAACAACCCGGCGGCGGTAGGCACCATCCCCCTGGAATACGTGGACGACACCATCGGCTTCAACCCAGAATGGATCGTAGACAAAATCTCGCCCCGCCCCATCCTCTTCATAACCAGCGACAACGACCGTCTGGTCCTCCCCGAAGAATCGGACCAACTCTACGCCCACGCCGGAGAACCCAAAAAGCTAGTGGTCCTAAAAGGCTACGGCCACTACGAAGTCTACACAGAACCCGCCTTTAGTGAAGTAATGGCTGCCACTTTGGAGTGGTACCGGCGGTATTTGTAGGGGCGGTTGGGGCCTGCTCTTCTAAGCGGATTTTGTGGGTACGCACCTTATATTTGAAGTTGACGCCAGCACCTTAACCATGACCTTACTCAAAGAGTGCCAGATCTTTATTCACATTCCCATTCACCGCCATCGCCTGGGCAGGTGGCGACGGAGCTAAATCCGTGATTCCCAGGGGCGTAGCCGCTGTCTCGCGCATCTTTTTTCTGGTGCACAGGGCTATGAACGCATTCGGTTTGCGTCCCTCCCATCGGTCTCACGTGAGGTATGCTGCCGCGTAGCCGGGCGACCAGGGGATAGTACCAGGCGAGAAGGTTCCGCAGGGGTGGTCTGAAATGATTCGAAACTTGGGCGCGGATGAAGAGGTCTTTGCGAATGCAAGCTATCTGGGAGTTATCGATACCAAGACCACACTCTTCCGCCTTCTCCTGCATCCAACGGAGCGGGCTGTCTGTAAGAGACGGTTTCATTCCGCCTCCAACCTCCGAGTGGACTCCAACAAACCATACCTGCTCCACACGCTGACCTACATCAGGATTCGATGTCCATAGAGACGGAATGAACTCTGGCCGAGTCTCATCTAGGGCAAGCGCATGGAAAGCATTTTTAACTCGGCTACTTAGGTTGGTATCATGGAATCCATATCGCGGGTCTACTTTGTCCAGATTATTTTAGGGTAATCCCATCGCCCCAACCGTGTCCCACACACCCAAAAGGTGAATTGACACGTTATCCATGGAGTATCGATTCCTGAAAAATTCGGCCTCTTCCGATTTGGGGCCGGCATCTCGCCTCTGGTATATTCTGAAGCCGTTCATAAGGACCGGGTTGTTTTCCAGCTCCACGGCCGGTGCACTGGATTTGTGGAGTATTCCAATATTTCTTATCAGCCCCGCTAGACTTCTCGCGGTATAGGCGCCACGACTAAATCCGAATAAGTAGGTTCGATCGTCTTGTTCGTAATTGTCCACAATGAATTTGTAGCCCTGCAGGATGTTTTTGGCGATCCCGTTCCCGGCTAATCCCCCGCGAAACTTGTTCAAGAATTTTTGTTCCAACACCCTTGTCATACCACTTGATGGAAGATTCATCGCGGGGCGCAACGGCGCCGCCAACTGGTTTTGGAGTTCTATCTTCGCCTATGATGGACCGATGCATCTTAATAACGTTGGTATTGGAATCGGGGTCGTTCCAAGTCCCGTCGAAGCACAAGGCGATATTTTTTGCCATAATCGACTCCTCCGATGTAATGGGTTTATGTTGGACTTATATCTTGTCCGTTAGCGAATAAAGGACTAGGATCCTACAAACTCGTGATCTATCCAGACATATACTCACAAGTACTGTTGAAACACCTGGATAAAACTAGCATGGATGCTAGCTCTTTGACAACAGCTGTCTCACCGTAGAGACTGGAGCATCGGAATCGTCGTCGTTATGCGGGAATCGGTGTGTGGCGGTGTCCCGGTTTCCCGATGCCGCCTGTAATTAGCGAAAACGGCTGGGGTGTTATCTTGCCATAACCCTGAATAACGTTAGACCGTCGCCAACACCTAAATTATCGATTCGCCCGCAAGGGTGTCCGACGGGCAGACCATCGCCCTACACCACCGCGATCGCCTCAATCTCAATCAGCATGTCCGGATCAACCAAGGAGCTGACTTCGACCATGGTGCTGGCGGGATAGTCGCTCTTGAAGTACTCGGCGCGGGCAGCGTGAATCTGGGTGTAGTGCTCAACCACGTTGGTCACGAACACGGTCACTTTGACCACGTCGTCCATGGTTGCCCCGCCGGCTTCCAGCACCGACTTTAGATTCTCCAACGTCTGCCTGGTCTGGGCGAAGATATCCCCCTTACCAACCAGTTCCCCTTGGGCGTTGCGGGCGACTTGGCCGGAAACGAATACCATATTCCCCGCCGGAACCTTTATGCCATGGGACATGATTCCCGCGGAGGTGATCAGTGTTGGGCTTTTCAGTACGGTCTTAGCCATCGTATATTCTCCTCAATTTCGGGCCGGGAGCCCGTTTCGTGGCCCGAGTATAAGTAATTCCCGGTTGCCGCGCCACCGAGAGGCAATGTCGCACCGGCGTTAGCCGCGCCGGGGTTTGGCGTTCGCGCAGAGGTTTTCTGGATTCCCCTTCCGCGGAAGGGCCGGAATGACGGGACACCGGCTGACAATCGTCATCTCCCCGCTTCATATGGCGCCCGGTTAGGGCATGCTGCTAAACTTGGGCCATATATCATCCAACCGCACCACCGATCGAGGGAAACATGAGCCGTCCAAATGAAAGCGATCATACCGCCGGAGAAGTTTGGCCCATCATCCGGGCCCAGCCTCGCAGTTTCTTCAAGGCCCCATTGTGCACCAATCTGGACGAGTTGGACGCCGACGTGGCAATCATCGGTGTTCCCTTCGACCAGGGCACCTTTGGGCGGCCCGGCGCGCGCTTCGGACCCGACGCCATCCGCGACGCTCCCAGGGGATACAACTACTCGGACCCCTACGGCGCTCAGACTCCAGCGGAAGGGCTCTACGACATCGACATTGAGGACGAGTTGCTGCGGGGCGTGACGATGGCCGACTGCGGCAACATTACCATCGTTCCATCAGAAGTGGTGGAGAACTTTGGGAAGCTGACTGCCGTTGTTGAAAAGGTGGTGGAACGGGGCTCATTTCCCGTGGTGGTAGGCGGCGACCACGCCATCACCTTCCCGGTGGTCCGGGGGCTGGGAAAGTTTTCACCCTTGAACATTGTTCACTTCGACGCCCACCTGGATTACACCCACGACGTTCAGGGCGTGCTGTACACCCACGGCAGCCCCATCCGCCGATGCCGGGAGCTGCCCTTCGTCGACCACATCACCTCGGCCGGCATCCGGGCGGCGCGGCGAAAACCTTACGAAGAAGCGAAACAGGACGGAACCCTAATCATCACCACCAACCGGTTCCGGGAACTAGGACCAAAGGGCGTGGCGGAGCTTATTCCCCAGGGCGAAAACCTCTACATCACCTTTGATATCGACGTGATGGACCCCAGCCAAGCCCCTGGCACGGGAACTCCGGAGACCGGTGGGTTGTTTTACCATGAGGCGCGGGAGTGCCTCACGGCCCTGGTGACTCGTTCCAACTTGGTAGCTTTCGACATGGTGGAAGTCGCGCCGCCCTACGATGCGTCGGAGGTGACCATCGGTTTGGCGGCCCGGCTTATGGTGGACATTCTGGCGGCCCGGTTTCCTTCTAAGTAACCCAGCGGGACGGGCGGCTTCAGATCATGAAGTTCAGTTGTTCGACGATAGTTTCGCCCAACGCTTGGTCGCCGTGGATGTAGATCCGCCCCGAGTCCAGAACTGTCCGTGGCTCCCAACGCCCGCAGGCCAGACAAGCGAAAGTCTCCAGGTCCATGCTAAGGCTTACTGTCGGTGGGACCGGTATCGAAGGGAGCAAGTTGGCCCGCTTGCCCTCCATGGCTACGGCGAATACGCGGCCGGCTAACCCGCTGACGTTGATCACCACCCCGGCGCCGTCCTCCGGCTGTACCTTTCTCCCCACCACGTAGGGAATGGCCATGACCATGCGGTCCATCGCATGCCGCGCGACTGAACCGTCCATGTGTCCGGGCCGTCCCACCGCCCGGCGGATGTCCTGCTCGTGCACCCAGGCATCGAAGATCCTGATGGCCAGCAGTTCGCGAACGGGCGCCCGCCCGATAGGCGTATCGGTTTCCTCGTCAAAATCGCTTTCGGTCGTTCCTCGGAGGATGGCCAGTCTCTCTCCGGTCACCTCTCGAAACTCTTCCAAGACTTGACTGCCGGATTGTGAGCGCCGGAAATCCACCAGCACTTCGTTCCGCTGTCCTGAGTCGTTCTTAATGTGGCCGGTATCCTCGGGCACGTGCTCCGGCAGCGGCCTTCCCAACAAGCGGCACTCGCTGCCTACCAGGTGCGAGAGTTGGTCCTGAACGGACCAACCGGGGCAGTCCGTCGGCGTCTCCCATTCCCGATCCTCGAAGTCCGAGCACAGCTCTTCAAGGGAGCGCCAAACGGCCTCCATCTTGTCCACGGTTTCTTGGTCGCTCATAAACACCGCCGGGTTTTCCCGATATAGCCTGGAGCTTAGAAGTTATCTGATCTAGCGAGCGGGTCCTTCCTGCTCCTTGCGCATGGACTCCCGCCTGGTGATCTGCCGAATCGCTTCGTCGGCGCCCATCCGGCCCACGGGACCCGACGCGTATATCGACCCCAGCACCACTCCGCCGCGGCCAATGAGGAATTCGGCGGGCTGGATATAGCCGCCCCGGTCCTCGGACCACCAGGCGCCGAAGTTGTCGGACTCTTCTTTGGTGACACCATAGGCCATCTTGAAAGAGAACCCTTTGTCTACCATCTCTTGGGCGTGCTCTTTGTCATCCACGCTGGCAACGATAATGCTTGCCTCCAGCGCTTCCAACTCGCCCTTGGCTGCTTCCCATTCGGCTAACTGCCGAGCGCAATAGGGTCACCAATGACCTCGGTAAAACAGTAGCGCCGTATATCGTGAGGGCGCCTCTTCGGGAAACTTGATCGTACTCCCGTCCAAAAGATTCAACGTAAGTGACGGGAACCGGTCCGCCTGTTGTAGTTTTTCGGCCATAATTCCCCCCAAGATTGGGTGTCGCTCCGCCGGTGGCGTTGGGGCCGTATACCCCCGGAGTACCCAATAATACCCGGAAGACTGGCGGTGTCACAAGTCATCGATCGGCCTCAAGGGTAGGATACGCCGGTCATAGCGGCGATTCGGACAGCCATCATTGACCCTCGGAGAACCCTGCGGTAAGCTCCCACCATTAAATTCGGGCCAAACGGAGGCACACCATGAAACAGATAACCAGCAACGTCTTCGCGGAGACCGATGTCCGGGGTTGCAATTTCGGGTACGTCACCACCTCCGACGGCATCGTAATGATCGACAGCCCGCACAAGCCCAGCGATGCCCAGCGGTTGAAAGCCGAGATCGCGAGCAAGGGACAGCTTCGGTACATCATCAACACCGAGCCCCACGGCGACCATTGGACGGGGAATGCCTTCTTCGACGTTCCCGTCATCGCCCATGAAGGTGTGCGGACCCGGATGCTCAACACCGACCTGGCCGACCACGTCTCCCGGGTGGCGGCATTCGGCCCCGAAGAGCCTGCACTGCTGGAAGGCTACCAGTTCAACTACCCGGTGATCACCTTTAAAAATGGCATGACCATGCACGTGGGCGACCATACCTTCGAAATGATCCACATGCCCGGTCACACCCTCTACCAAGCGGCGATCCTGATTAAAGAGGAGGGTGTGGTGTTCACCAGCGACAACATCTTCCGCGGAGTACAGACCTGGCTCCACGAGGCCAATCCCGACCTGTGGCTAACGGCGTTGGACTCCTTGGGTAAGCTGGACGAGGAGATATTCGTGCCCGGCCACGGCGAACTTTGCGACAAAGGTTACCTGGACGAACAGGGCTCCTTCATCCTGGAATGGAAGGAGTACGTCAAGGGAGCCATCGATCAGGGAATCACCAGAGATCAAGCGGTGTCTAGTCTGACCAAAATGACCGAGCGGTATCCGATGGACGTGGGGCAGGACGGCATGGCGCCCCTGGTCATGCGCATGAGCGCTGGGAACCTGTACGACTACCTAACCGGAGCCTGGCCCCCTCCGCCCGTACCCCCGCCCCCCACGCCCCGCATCCGGTAGGAAGGACCGGCTTGGGCTGCAACGCCCTTGTAGAAACTTAAGAGTCCGAAAAAATCCCCCTTAGTCACCGTTTGTTAAAGGGAGGTTTGGGGGGATTTCTCATCGCCAAGCAGCGGCGCTCCTACTTGAGCCTATACCCGTCGGGAGCCCGTATTCCTACCGCCCCGAAGCCCTCACCTATACCTTTCCGGCACATACTCCTTGATCGCTGGGATGACTTCCTGGCTCAGCAGGTCGATGCAGCGCATCGCAACATCATGTTTCATGGGGCCTTCCCGCCCCCACAGCACTAAGTAAGCCGGGTCCACCACGTCGACGATCTGCTTCAGTTTTTCGATTACCGTTGCCGGGTTCCCCGTGACTATCTGGTGAGTCGCGTGAGCCTGCTCATAGTCCAGACTAGGGCCGCCAGGTGTGACGTCGGGGACGTTCCTGGTGGTTTCCCGCCGTGCCGCCCGGCCGCTTTGTTGCGCCGCCCGGGTCTGGTAGCCCGGCGGGGCCTGCCAGTGGCGCGGCGCAGTACCGAAGGATGTGCCCTGCTGCCAGTAGAAGTTCTTGCCCTCTTCATAGGCTTTTTCGTCGCTGTCCGACACGTTCACCCTGACCGCATAACCCCGGTTATCCGAAGTTGGGGTATACCCCTCCTCAGCGGCTATCTTATCGTAGAGTTCGTAGATCTCCGAGATAAGGTCCAGCGGCGGCGCAAGGGCGATGTAGGGATAGCGGTGCCGGGCCGCCCAGGTGACCGACTCCGGACTGACCACGCCGGGTATCCAGATGGGCGGGTGGGGTTTTTGCATGGGCATCATCCAGGGATTGACCACCCGGAACTGGTAATGCTTGCCCTCCCACCGGAAAGGACCGGGCTCGGTCCAGGCCTTGATTATCAGGTTATGGGCCTCGTCGAAACGCTCCCGGTTGTATACGGGGTTGGTGTTGGTGGCCATGCTCTCCTGGCCGATGCCACGAACAAACCCGCAGACCACCCGGCCGCCGGAGATGCAATCGATCATCGCCACTTCTTCGGCAACTCGCAATGGGTTTTCGTGGATGGGCAGCACGTTGCCCAAGAAACAAATCTTTCCTTTCTGGGTCAGCCTAGCCAGTACCGAGCCGATGACGTTGACCGACGGCATCATGGACAGGGGATTGTTGTGATGCTCGTTTATCATCACCCCGTCGAATCCCACCTCGGTGCAGTGCTGCAACTCCTCGAAGTACATCCCGTAGAGTTCGTTGGCCTTTTCGGCGCTGAAAAACTCGTTGGGGAACATCAGGTTGTTGTACCCTCGCTGGAGCGCCTCTTCTTGAGGATACGCTGAATACCCCATCTCGGTGAAAAACATCACTTCTTTGACCATGGGAGACTCCCTGTTGCCCGGTCATCTCGGGCAGACTAGACTGGTGGCAGAAGTATGCCGTCATGACCGTTCCGCGTCAATCCCGCCGGTTGACCAGGCTGTGGCTGCGGGGCATACTTGAAACCGCAATCAGAAAGCCGTTTTTCGTATCAGTTGGCTATCTAACACCCACCGGCGTAAACACGAAATGCTGCGCCGCCAAACACAGGGAGAAAACAGTATGACGAGTCGATCTGAAACACACGAACTGGAGCAGAACGACGTAGCGCTACCGGAGACGGGGCGTCCTGTCATTCGTGCGAACCGGGGGGTGATTTCCAGCGGCCATTACCTTACATCCATGGCCGGCATGCGGATCCTCCTGAACGGGGGCAACGCATTCGACGCCTTGGTAGCCGCCGGGTTCGCCGCCGCAGTGGTTGAGCCCATCGCTTCCTACTCGCTGGCCGCCGAAGGGGTGTTCATGCTTTACCACCCCTCCAGCGGCGACCTTCTATCCTTGAGCGCCCAGGGCGTAGCGCCCGCCAAGGCAACCGTCGAGTACTACAGGTCCCAGGGTGTGGACCGGATTCCCACCGGCCCCGGGATGCAGGCGCCCTTGTCGTTCACCGTTCCCGGCGTGGTGGACGGGTTCCTGACCCTACTTGAAAGATACGGAACCAAATCCATCGAAGAAGTGTTAGCCCCGTCCATTGAGTATGCCGAGCAAGGGATCCCCCATTACGAGTACATGCTGGCCCGGCTCGGGTGGCCGGCCACGTTCGAGCAGTTCCGAAACTACCCGCCGGGTGGTTCGGAGATCTTCTTCGACAATCAGCGGGTGCCGCTTCCCGGCTCCCTATTGGTCCAACCCGGTCTGGCAGATGTCCTAAAAGGGTTAGCCAATGCGGGGTCGAAGGACTGCAGCCGGCCGGAAGGAATACAAGCGGCCCGCCACGCCTTTTACCAGGGCGCCATCGCCAACACGATCGCGGAGTGTGTCCAGAGCGTGGGCGGCATAATGGTCCTGGAAGACCTGGCCAACTATCGCGCCCAGTTCGAAACTCCGGTGAAAACCACATTCCGGGGTCACGAGATTCTAGGCCAGGACTCCTGGACCCAGGGGCCGGTGTTGATGCAGGCACTGAACATGCTGGACCGGTTCGACCTGAACTCTCAGGGGCACAATTCGCCGGACTACATCCACACCGTGACTGAGGCATTGAACTTCGCCTTCGCCGACCGGGAAGCCTATTACGGCGATCCCGCCTTCTCGGCGGTCCCCATCGATGGGCTACTCTCGCCGGAGTATGCCGCCCAGCGGTCTCGGGAAATCGACCTGAACCGGGCCTCCACCAGCATGTCCCCGGCCGGCGACCCTTGGGCCTACTCCAAGCAGATCAAGAGCCAATCTGGAGCTGCTTCGGAAGCGGTGCTCAGCGGCGAAGCGGCGTCCGGCGGCGGCGACGAAGACGGAACTACCCACGTGTCGGTGTTGGACCGGGAAGGAAACATGGTCTGCGGCACCATCAGTGGTGGCGCCTTCGCCAAGTCCGTGTTCTTTCCCCAGATCGGCTGCGCCCTGAGCACCCGCATCGAAATGTTCAACTGCGAACCGGGACATCCCAACGTAGTGGAGCCCGGGAAGCGGCCCAGAACCACCCTGATCAATTACATCGTCACCAAAGACGGCAGCCCGATCATGACCATCGGCTGTCCCGGGGGCGACGACCAGGCCCAGGCGAATCTACAGATACTCCTGAATGTGGTCGTGTTTGGAATGGACCCGCAACAGGCGGTTGAAGCTCCCCGCTTCGCCAGTCAGAACTTCCCCAACTCCTTCTACCCCCACGTGTACAATCCGGGACTCTTGACCCTGGAGGAAGCAATACCCCTGGCAACGGCCCAGGCCCTCCATGCGATGGGACACGACGTCCAGAGAGCGATCAACTGCGGTATGGGAGCAACGGTCTCCCGTCGCGACCCAGAAACCGGCGCCCTAAGCACCGGAGCCGACCCCAGAAGAGCCTGCTACGCCATGGGCTGGTAAAGCACAAAAAAGCCCCCCTTTCGTAAAGGGGGGTTGGGGAGATTTCGTCCCTCTGCTGAAGCCTCCCCTAAATATCCAGAACCATATCCGCTTCGGATATCTGAATATCAAGCCCCAACCGCTGCTCAACCTCGGCCAATTCCCTTCGAACCGTTGCTTCCCAAGACGGGTTCATGTGGGCCACGATGATCCTTGGGATGTAGCGCTTAAGTTCTTTAAAGTCGTTCAGCGACTCTTCCAGTAGATTCGGCGTTAAATGCCCGGCCACCGCCGCCCGGTCCGGGTCTCCGTTGCCAAAAGTTACCTCGGTGAGCAGAACGTTGGGTGAAACGTGGGGCCAGGCGTCGCTGAGGCCTTTGCCGGTATCCCCGGTGTAAAACAGCTGGGTGTCGCCGGAAGTTATCAGGAAACCCGCCGCCGGCACGGCGTGGGGCACCGGCACCGCCATCGCCTTGTAGCCCAAGACATCAAACTCTTTGAAAAACTCCACGGCGTGCATGCGAAACACCGGTGTTTCGGGACTGGGGAAGTTCAGGAAATTCGGATACAAGGTCCCGTCCAAGAGCTTCTCTGAAACGAACTTCACCGTGTCTTCGATGGCGTAAACGTCAACGGTCTTCCCGCTGTTGAGCAGGCCGATCCCCAAAGGTAGCAGGTCGCGTACATGGTCAAAGTGGCGGTGGGAAAGAATCACGGCGCGGATGCCGGATTGCTCTTCGAAGGTCAGCGACCTGGTAAGCCCCCCGGCGTCTAGGACCAACACCTTGTCAATGAGGTGAGACTCCAAACGGGTGGTCTTGCTCTCCGCGTTGTGAGCGCCTAAGACTCGCAGCTCCATGAATTACTCCCAAGTGTTGATCCAATCAGGCCAGTTATTGGAACGGGGCCGCTGGTTCAATAGGGTGACTTTACAACTCAAAATGGCAGAGGCACATGATACCTCTCGTACCTCAGAGTGACAAGGAACGCCCGTCGCTCCGGCGGCATAACCCACGCGCTCACTGCGCTCGCATAGACGCGTCGCAAACCCTGGTTGTAGCAAGGACATCGGAAGCATACCGTCCTGACTAGTCGTCTTATATACCTCCAAGTCTTAAATTCCACCTTGACAGAGTACAACACCGAGCTCATCAATTTGGCCAATCATAGCTATGGGACGGGTTGCCCATGCCTAGAAGTGGGTTTAGAATGAAGCGAATCTAGGGATTATCGGCAATTGGATATCCCGAAGTACGGGTCCGGCATAAAAGCGTTCTACTCCGCCGTGTTCAACGCAATACCTCTGTATAGCCTATCATCGCCCCGTGGGTAACTCCTGAACACCGTCAGCAAAATACCGATGAGGAAGTGCCATGGTAAACCAAGGACAAATCGACCATCTTCTCCAAGAGAGCGGACAGATACAACCACCTGATAGCCTTGTTCAGCAGGTATACCTCAAAGATCACAGAGAAGCCTACCGCCAGTCCATCGACGATCCTGAAGCGTTCTGGGGCGGTGTGGCCGAAGAGCTCGAGTGGTTCGCTCCCTGGAATAAGGTTTTCCAATGGGACTATCCCAGCTTCAAGTGGTTCTTGGGAGCTAAGTGCAACATTACCTACAACTGTTTGGATCGGCACTTGGCGTCAGGCAAGAGAAACAAGGCTGCATTAGTCTGGCTCGGCGAAGACGGCTCGGAACGCGTGTACACATACGGGCGACTGGCCCAAATGGTCAACCGGCTTGCAAATGGGCTCAAGTCGATAGGGGTGGAAAAAGGGGACCGCGTAGTCATATATATGCCCTTGGCCCCCGAAGGTACCATAGCCATGCTTGCCTGCGCCAGGATCGGCGCTATCCACAGCGTGGTCTACGCCGGCTTCAGCGTAGGGTCTTTGCGTGAACGGATTCTAGACGCGCAAGCCAAAGTGTTGATAACCGCTGATGCTGGATATCGCCGAGGGAACAAGGTGGATCTTAAGAGTATCAGCGAACAAGCCGTTGACGGCCTAGACGTCTTGGAACATGTCGTGGTTTGGCGGCGGGAGACCGAGGAGGCTGATGCACAGGAAGGGAACAGGGGTGTTAATCCCAAACAGGTGGACTTCGACGAGCTCATGGCAAAGAGCAGCGTTCACTGCGATGCCGAAGTCATGGACTCAGAAGACCCCCTTTACATACTCTACACGAGCGGCACTACCGGAAAACCTAAAGGCGTGCTCCACGTGCATGGCGGATACATGGTGGGTACCTCCTATCACTTCAAGACCTTTTGGGATGTTAAAGACGACGACGTATTTTGGTGTACCTCGGACATCGGGTGGGTTGTAGGGCACAGCTACATCGTCTACGCGCCCCTAATTGCTGGGGCTACCACAGTGTTCAGGGAGGGGGCTATCGACTATCCGCATCCAGGAATTTTTTATGAAGTGATAGAGAAATACGGTGTTAACGTGATATTCACAGCTCCCACGGCGCTGCGGATGCTGATGAGGTACGGAGAGTCCTACCCGAAGCAGTACGACCTGCGGTCTCTGAGGTTTTTAACCTGCGCAGGCGAACCTCTGAACCCCGAAGCCTTACGCTGGAGCTATGAGTGGCTCTGCGGCAACGGAGATTGGGGCCACATCGTGGACAATTGGTGGCAAACGGAAACTGGTGGTCCATGCCTTGGTACACCCGCAACCATTCCGGTGAAGCCGGGCAAAGTGGGCATCCCATTGCCCGGAGCCGTGATGGACATAGTTGACCGAGAGGGCCAGCCAATTACTGAACCTGACAAAGGCGGTTTTTTGGTCATCAAGCAACCCTTTCCCCACTTCTACCGTACCGTCTATGGGGAGCCTGATCGGTATGCTCGAGATTGGAACACCATCCCAGGCTATTACTTCACCGGCGACGTGGCACTCAGAGACTCCGAAGGCTATTACATGGTCGTTGGCCGTGCCGACGATGTGCTAAACGTAGCCGGGCACCGCATAGGGTCTGCCGAAGTAGAAAGCGCCTTGGTGTCCCATCCAGCGGTAGCGGAAGCCGCAGTCATAGGCAAACCCGACGAACTGCGTGGCGAAATCATCAAAGGCTTTGTAACTCTCCGTGTGGGTAGCGAACCATCAGAGCAAATGGTTGAAGCCTTAAAACTCCACGTGCGCCAAGAGATAGGCCCGATAGCCGTGCCGGCCGAGTTGGAGTTCACGCCTACCCTACCCAAGACCCGGTCTGGCAAGATTATGCGACGACTGCTAAAAGCCCAAGAGTTAGGCTTAGACCCGGGGGATATCACGACGTTGGAAGAGTGAACAATGAGTTAGCCACACTCTCCGACTGCAATCCCTTACACTCAGATTTGGCCAAGACGGCCCCGGTTGCAAACCAGTCACATACCAGATTAGCAAGTCCGGAGAAGCGGGGGGTCTCTCCCTCTATATCAGGGAAAGACGGAGTAAGTATGGCGAGGTATCGGAACGATCATGGCCGGTTATTAAGACGGTCGTTCCTTCCGTTCCTTTTCACGCTCTTCAGCTTTGGCACGTAACGCCCGGCCTTTATCCGGTGTTTGGTCTTTAACGAAGCCGTGCATCTGCATGCCTTCGTGGTCTGACGGTAGGTGTTCAGTTATGGGGACTCCGTCCTCATTAACAAACAGTAGTCAATGGCAATACTTGTAAATCTGCATGTCGTCGCAGGGACAGATCCACGTCCGGTGTTTGACTTCCTCGTTCTTGTCCGGGTAGAAGCGGCACGGACACAATGGTCTTCCGAGCTCGTCGGTGTACCGGGCCAATCCAAGGATAACGTCCTCGGCTATCCCTTCCACCGGATGAGTGAATGTCCCTGATTTCTCGGTGAATTTCTCGACCATGTTTCTAATTTTCGATACAGCTTTTTCACTAGGCTCCGGAAGGGGCATATCTAAACTCCTTACAGCCCATGGATACGGGCTTCCTGAGGCGGGTGCGTCTCAAGAGCTAACACAGGGCAGGATTGTAAAGTCAGCGGCGCAAAGTGGGGGATGAAGACCTGGTATACCAGAGTTGCGTCCGGGTCGCCGATTTATTGATCAGTTGTGCCCCAGCTCCGCCACGAACCGTTGACCGTCCCTCAGTATACACCAACACTGGAGGGGTCCAAGCCCACCGCCGATAAGCAGAAAAAACGGGGCTTATACGCGCCCCGTTTGCGAAAGTCCTGTTGATCTGTTCTATTTGTCACGCCTGGTTCGCAATCCCAGCCTCTTCCAGAATTGCAGGGATTCCCTGCTTCTCCGCCTCGGTGAGTGAGCGCAGTGGCCTGGACACTGTGTCGCTGTCCAAAATTCCCATGTGTTTTAAGGCCGACTTCATCCCGGAGAAGGCGGCGGCGTTGGGCCCTCCCCCCTTGGCCAACTGAGAGATTTTGCTGGCGGCGATCAGCTTGGCGTTGCTCTCCTTAACCGTCTCCATGTCTCCGGCCTCGCCCGCCTCCCAGCCGCGGGACGCCGCGTTTGCCGCAAGATTGGCGATGGCGGGGATGACGCCGTGCACTCCCAGCGCGGTCGATGTGGTGATACGGGAAACCGTCCCCAAGAACCGCAGCAAGTTTAGATTGCCTTGCTCACACAGTACGTTCAGCTCACCCAACAGCTCGCCGGCTCCCGAGCTGTCCTTGACCCCAACAACCGCTCCCTCGCTGGCCAGAGTGGCGATGGTGCTGGGGTTTACCACTGTCTTAACCGTTTGGGGAATGTTGTACACCCATAGGGGCAATCCCGAACGGTCACTGATGTACCGGTAGTGGTCCAGCAACTCGTCTTGGGCGTTGTTGTAGTAGTAAGGGGGCGTCACCGCGATGCCGTCTAACTCCATCTCCTGAACGGCCAAGGCCAACTCCAGGGATAATAGGGTGCTGGGTCCGGACACGTTGCCGATGATTGGGACCCGCCCGGCAACTTCGCCCACCACCGTTTCCACGCTGACAAGACGCTGCTTGTTGGAGAGATTAGCGAACTCTCCGGTGGTCCCGGAAACCCAGATGCCGTGGGCGCCGTTGTCGATCAGATAGTTGACCAACCGTCGCATGGAATTAGTGTCCACGGTTTCGTCGGAGTTCAGCGGTGTCAGAATCGGGACTATCACGCCCCGAATATCCTTGCTTGACATGGCGTCTCCCTGCTTATTTGTAATCCTGGTAGCCAGCTTTTTTGGGCCGACCCATTGTCGCACTAATCTTTAACGGATGCGAATCGCGCATCACGAGCCACCGCCCCCGAGCTCAATAACTCTTGTACCTCCCGACGGTCAGGAGTAGCATAGGCCCACCTCTCGAAACCCAACAAAGCGTACTGTAGGAGGCCCGTGTGAAGATTACCAATATCGAATCTTTCATCGTTGACGCCGGATGGCGCCCCTGGATCTTCGTGAAAGTCGAGACCGATGAAGGAATCACCGGCTACGGTGAGTGCAGCGATCAAAGGACCCCACATGGCGTGGTCGCCACGATCAAAGACCTGACACCCGTGCTCGTGGGCCAAGACCCAAGGCCTTTCGAGATGCGATTCTGGGACATGATTCGAGCCTCACGGCAAAGCCCTGGGGGCATCGCCGCCAAGGCCATCGCCGGGATCGACTGCGCTTTGATAGACATTAAGGCCAAGGCACTGGGCATCTCCGTAACCGAGTTGTTCGGCGGCCCCACCAGAGATACCGTGCGGGTTTACTGGTCCCACTGCGGCACCTCCCGGGCAAGGGCCCACGAGCTGATTGGCGTGCCGCCCCTGCGCACTTTGGAAGACGTAGCCGACCTGGGACGAGAGGTAGTTCAGCGTGGGTTCACCGCCTTGAAGACCAACATTGTCATCCCTGGCGAGCCAGCCACGGTGTACGGTGGTGGCTTCACCCCCGGTTCCGGCACCACCGATGGAACCGTATCCACGCCGGTCTTGCGCCACATCGAAAACCTGATCGGCACCTTCCGTGACGCCGTGGGACCCGACGTGGACATCAACCTAGACCTGAATTTCAACTTCAAGCCCGAAGCCTGCATGCGCATCGCCCAAGTTCTGGAGCAGTTTAACATGCTCTGGCTGGAGATTGACATGTACGACCCGGAGGCGATCCTACAGATCAAGCAATCCACCAGCACCAAGATATGCACCGGAGAAAACCTTTTCTACATGCGGGAGTTCTTGCCTTATTTCGAGTCCCGAGCAGCCGACGTGTTCATGATTGACGTTGCTTGGAACGGTTACAGCCAGTCCAAAAAGATCGGGGACCTGGCCGAGGTTTATCAGCTCAACGTGGCGCCCCACAACTACTACAGCCATATGTCTACCTATATGTGCGCCAGCCTCTGCGCCACCCTGCCCAACGTCCGCATCATGGAGATAGACATCGACGACGTGCCCTGGAAGGACGACCTGGTAACTCAGCCGCCGGAGATCATCGACGGCTACATGACCGTCCCCAAGACCCCGGGTTGGGGCGCCGACCTGAACGAAAAGGAGTTGGTTAAACACCGTTGGGACAAGTGATCTAACAGCTAGGCAATCGTCATTCCGGCGAAGACCGGAATCCATGACACGACATATCCATAAACATCAACGCCGGAGGTGGCCGCCATGGCCGATTTCACCCAAGATGAACTGTTAGCCTTGGCCCGTGCCGCAATGGTGAAGATTCCCGAGGAAGACGTTGAGCATCTGACACTGCGATTCAACGCCCTGATGGAATCGTTGGAGGTCTTGGACCAGTATCCCTTGGACGGCGAACTGGCCCTGCCCGCCTTACCCCACCCTTTCGAGCTGCCTTCCAGCCGGCGGCCGGCGGGTTCGCCACCTTCGCCGGCCACGGAATCCAGTGCCCCCCTGGCCTACAAGCCCATCACTGAACTGGCCCACCTGATCCGCACGAAACAGGTGTCTCCGGTGGAGCTGACCAACTTATATCTGGAACGCATAGACCAGTTTGACAGTCAACTCAAGTCCTATATCACCGTCCTCGCCGAAGATGCCCAGCGAGAGGCTGCGGCAGCGGAACAGGCCTTATCCGCAGGGCAAAACCTCGGCCCACTACATGGGGTCCCCCTGGCCTTCAAAGACGAGTTCTACACCAAAGGCGTGCTGACAACCTGCGGATCTATCATCCTGTCCGAGTTCTTCCCGGACTATGACGCCACCGCCGTGGCCCGAACTCGCCAGGCGGGCGCGATCATGCTGGGGAAGTTGAACATGACCGAATGGGCCACCCCTCTGACGCTGGAGTTTCCCTTCGGTCACCCACGCAACCCCTGGAACACGGACCATGACGCGGGCGGCTCCAGCACCGGCTCGGGCAGCGCCACCGCGGCGGCACTGTGCGCCGGCTCCTTGGGCGAGGACACCGGCGGCTCCATCCGCCGCCCGGCATCCCACAACAGTTGTGTGGGTCTGCGGCCATCTTGGGGACGGGTCAGCATGTACGGCGTCATCCCCGGCGTGTGGACCCAAGATACGGCAGGCCCGCTTGGGCGCACCGTCGCCGACTGTGCCCTATTAATGAACGTGATTGCCGGCTATGACGCCAACGACCCCATCTCGGCCAACCTGCCCGTTCCCGATTACCTGTCCGTCCTGGACGGCGACGTTAAAGGAATGCGCATCGGTGTTATAAAAGAAATCATGGAAGCAGACCACCTGCACCCGGAGGTGCAAGCCCGCGTAGCCGAGGCGCTGCGGCGTTTCGAGGGGTTGGGGGCGATCGTGGAGGAAGTGTCCCTGCCGATGATCAAGCTGACCAACATCATCAGCGGCACCGGGGGGTCCGACCGCACGGCGCTTCAGTGGAAGAACCTGATGGAGAACCCTCATCAATACGACGTAGCGTCCCGACGGTTCAATCTCTTACCAGGTTTGATTCCGGGGTCCATCTACCAACGGACGTTGCAACTCCGCAGCTTGTACCGCCGCCAGGTGCTGGACGCCTGCGAGCGATACGACATTTTGGTGACGCCTTCCCAGCCGACACCGCCTCCCAGTATCGCAGACACCAAAAAGCCCCTACTATCTCGGGAGCAGGCGATGAACGACCTCAAGGCATTCTCTTTCTCCAATGCCGCCGCCATCGCCGGGATACCCGCAATTTCGGTGCCTTGCGGATTCACTGGGGACGGGCTACCCGTCGGCCTGCAGATCATGGCCAAGCGCTACGATGAGGAAACGGTCTTTCGCGCCGCCTTCGCCTACGAGCAGAACACATCTTGGCACACCATGCGGCCGCCGGTGGGAGATAACTAAGGCTACCGCGGTTAGTTGTCCGTCCCCGTACTTGAGGAGTAGAGATCTGGCCTAATTAGTCCCGGCATCCCGATAGGAGGCCGCCCCCACTCCTCCCTCGACGCCTCCGAAGCCACCCTTCTCCCCGAGGGAGTGGCGCCGGGGGTGAGAGTTAGGAGTGCTCAAAGAAGGCCGCGAAATTCTCCGTGCCGTTCCACCTGACCGACTTGGTTTCCTCGCCCACCAAGGATACATCTCCCATGTCTTCCAGGAGTTCGATGTGGCTGATGGCCTCGGAGAACGCCATGCGGAAAAGTTGATTATCCAAGGTCAAGTGGGGGAACAGCTTCCGGGTCACTGTCGCCAAGTCCAGGGTCTCCTTCTTCACCATGTCTATGAGGTATTGGCACCTGGCCCGGTGATGGTCCGCGATGACCAAGGCGCGGTCCAGGCCTATGGGGTTGAACTTGCCGCGGAAATAAGCCCGGTGGGCCGGCATGACGGTAATGTCGTTGCCCAGAGTGGCGACCCGCTTGAGGGACCTGATGAACGTCTTCAATCCGTAATAGCGGTTTTCGTATTGGTAGCCTTCTGGCAGCTCGTCCCGGAATATCTCATAGGTTAAGCTCACACTGGGATGAGGCGTTATCAGGGGGAGGATATGGTCGCCGGAGAATAAGACCCGGTTGTATAAGATGCACAACTCGTCGGGAGAGTGGCCCGGCGTGTAATAAAAAGTGAAATCCTCAGACACGGTCCCGTCAGTGACCGGGTTGGTTAGCGAAAGCTTCTGGCTTTTCTCCCGGTGGTCTTTTATCCTATCTTCCCACTCTGAGTCCCTGGACTCAGGGAGATCGATAAAACGCTGGCGCCAGTCGGTATCCGCGTCCCGGCGGCCTACGCCCAAAAGCTTGCCATAGACTTCGTGGGCCCAAAGCTCGGCGCCACTGCGGGCAACGACATCGAAGCAGTTGCCGTCATGGTCCAGGTGGCCGTGGGTAACCACAACCCGATCCACCGCACTCAAGGGATATCCAACGTAACGCAGCCCTTCCTCCAGGTGTTGCACGGTACCGTTGCTACCGGTGTCCACCAGGGTCAGATGATCTCCTTCCACCACGTAGACCCATGTGGGCCCCAGAGGACTTTCCCAAGCTTGCGGCACGCCGATACCATGAATCACGACCCCGTCGGGATAGGTGAATTTCACCACCATGCGATTGCCGGCATCGTCTCCGGATTTGATAATCTCCGGCTCCATGGGCACTCCTAGTTCAAGATACCAGGGTCATTCCGGACCCAAAATAACAAGTCCCGCCGATCGTTACGAATTCCACCCCCATGGTAATCCCAGCGCCCGGACACTATCAAGGGGTAGCCGGGTTTCGATATTTCCGTGGTCGATTCGATCCCGTCCAAGAGTCAGCCGGCTGATTGCCGGCGCAAACTTATTTAGGTTGCCACCCGATTGTTGGATGTATTCGCAAGGGTATAATAGTTAGTAACCGTACCTAACGTGAACAATTCCAAAGTTCTCTAGACGGGCGTAATCTGGACAGATTTAGCATCCACTCCAGCTCGATTGGGCTATCACGCTCGATAATTTAATCCGAAGCAGGAAGGAAGAGCCATGAAAATCGGAGTTAGTGGAGTCGCATCCAGTCGGCATGGAGACATCGGCGTATTGGCCAAGAAAGCGGAGGAGTTGGGATTTGAATCCATCTGGCTACCTGAACATCCGGTCGTTCCCGTTAATCACAACACCAAATACCGGGGGACCGCCGATGGATCCATCCCGGAGTTCATGAGCCACCAGATCAACCCATTCATCGGCCTGACCCTTGCCGCCGCAGCCACCACAACCCTGAAACTGGGCACTGGCGTCTGCCTGGTCACCGAGCACAATCCCCTGGACCTGGCCAAGCAGATCTCCACCCTGGACCACTATTCGGGAGGCCGGTTCATCTTCGGCATCGGCACCGGCTGGTTCCGCGAGGAAAGCGAAATAATGGGCGCGGACTTCGACCATCGTTGGACCCAGGCTCGGGAACACGTGCTGGCCATGAAGGAACTGTGGACCAAGGACGCCGCCGAATACCACGGCCGGTACGTCGACTTTCCCCAAGTCCGCTGCGAGCCCAAGCCCGCGCAAAAACCTCATCCCCCGGTGATGCTGGGAGGCAACGCCGCCAACGTTTTCAATCGTGTGGTGCGATGGGGCGACGGTTGGATGCCGACCGGCGCGACCCCCGAAGACATTGTAAAGGCTCGCGCCTCTCTCTCGGAGCTGGCCGAGGCGGCCGGACGGGACCCCAGTTCGATCAACATAACAGTGCATAGCCAACCGGCTGACAAAGACTTGATCGCCCAGTTTGAAGAGGCTGGAGCAGACCGGGTATTGATGCGGTTAGCGGGTTCGGACCAGGCGGAACTCCTGGCCGATCTGGAAGAGACGGCCCGAATAGTTCTTCGCTGAGCATCTTACTTACGCCGGCCGGCATGTAGGTTATGAATAAGAGCGCCCACGTTTACCGATGGCTCCTCCTGACCGCCCTGGTATTTCTGGAAGTGGTGGCTTGCAAACCGACCTCGCCGGTTTTCTTGGACTCTGGCCCCCTGGTTCCCGCAAGGGTCGTCAAGGTCGCCGATGGGAACACCATTAAAGTT
>CERD01080327.1_pt1 | contig 28688 bp, 20 predicted proteins | sample 530931 | NCBI WGS metagenome assembly CERD01 (sample SAMEA2621101, study PRJEB7988) | marine metagenome | isolation source: saline water (ENVO:00002010), including
ACGCGCAGTTACAACGAAATGCCGATGAATTAAAACGGGCCAATGCGGCGCTAAATAGCGACTTGAACGCAAAGATGGAAGATATCCAGAACCTGGAACACGAGTATGAAGAAGCCGTGACAAGGTGCCGGGAATACCAGCATAAAAATGAGCAATTGTCGGAAAACATGGCCGCGCTCACCACTCAGAAAGCAGATGTCGATAAGCAAGTGGCCGTGTTATCCCACGCACTGGAGACCACCAAAGCCGAACTGAAAACCGCCCAGGATAAAGTGGCATTTCTGACCGATGAGAATAAGGTGATTCTTCAGGAAAAAGCAGTGATCCAAGGGCAGTTTAAACAGCTTCAAAGTTCGCTATAACGATTTAATGGATGTGTTTTGATCGTCTGGCTGCAAATGCAGAAATCGTTGCCAGCCCCTAAACGAGCAAACTTGGCAAATTTGTCGGTTCTTCCACAAGACCCTGCAGGCCAAGGAGAAGCATCGATTCGACCAACGTCAGGTGGAAAAAGAATATTGATATTCCTACATATTATCAATGTGTTATAGGTTTTGTGGCTAAATTCAACGCTTTTACCGGCCGAATGCAGCCGAACCTCAAATACAGGGATTAACGGCTATCAAACGAAAACCTACGGTTACGAGGGTGCCACAGGATTCAAAACCGTAGGTTTTCGTTCAAATGCCCCCGCTGGTCCGACAAGGTTTTTAGATATTCACAGACCCTATGATGAACCCTGGTGCTTGTTAAACTCTTATACGAAGAAATGGAGTCTGTGCTTAGCGCGTGGTAGCTGTTATATATCGCTTTTGCTTTTTCATACTGAAGTTTATACGCATTGGGTTCCCTTCTAGCCATCAAAATTCCTTTTGAGAATAGTTTATTTCTTCAGGATTCAGTGAAATAGAAAGCAAAATCCTGCCCCCTTATTTTTCAAGGGACTATAAGTCTAAATAAAGAAACCAGAAGAATAAGTCAACAACATTTTTTCTGAAAAAAGTTGCGTCGAAAATTGAACGCTTTTTAAACAGTGGTCTTGCGAGGAATAGGCGTTGTCTTTAGAAAATCAGCAACCCCATAACAGAAAATGCCCCCTATTGAAAGGGATTAAAAATTATAATAATCTGTTTGAGAATCAATTTTAACGTCTAGACGTCTAAAATGGTTCATATCTTTCCACTACTAACCATGAGGCTAATCATGTCATTAAAAACAATCCTAACCCAAGAATTCAACAAAAGATTATTGCTGTCAGAAAGCGGATTCAGTCCATTTACTACCATAGGAGATAGTCCAAATGAGCCACAATAGCCGAAAACACTTTATTATCTCACTCTTAGTTCACCTACTATTCGCAACATTTTCATTTGCGATTGTATGGGGATTAATCACAAATCGAATAGACACTATACAGCTTGTATGTAGTAACCTATTTCTACTCGTTAATTGGTTTCTGCTGTCAATCGTGTTATCAACAAGACCATCATTTCAACCGTACTTCCAACCTGTTGTACAAGCCATACGATTTGACCTCAATGGCTGGCTTAAAATCATTATCAAACGGAATAATAAAGACGATCCAGGGAATGGAGAATCAAACTAAAAGAGAGATCTGTTAGCGCATAGCTCTCAATTAGAATGACTCACCATCTTAAACTTTTCAGTCTCGTTTCGGCGAGACTTTTTTATATCCTCGGGATTTTACCATGCCTGTACAAAATTTAAACCAATTAATTTTTTGCTGGCTTCTCGAAAAAACAATCCAAAAATGATGACGGCCGAGACTGACTATATTGGATAACCAACTCATCTTCTGCCCTGGTCATCCCTACATAAAACAATCTTCTCTCTTCCTCTATATCGGCCGGTTCCTTGGAATTCTTAGAAGGCAAAGTCTGAGAATTCACATTGATGATAAACACCTTTGGCCACTCCAATCCTTTTGACGAAGTCAAAGTACATAGTACGCATTTTTCATCATCGTAGGTTTGTATTTTCTTACTTCCCATGCCCATTGAAGTTAACCGCTGAACGGATCCTTTCAAAGTCCCTTTAATATTCATTGCCATCGATATAATTGCATTTAACACCCCCAAGTGAAGGTACTTTTCATTGCTTCGACTTTGCCGCAAATGGCCCGATAAACAGTTCTGAAAATCCTTTAATGCAGTTATCTTTCGCTCTTCCGGATTGTCACTTTTTTGTACGAGCCAATCCCTATTAAGACGGTGTAATTCTTTGGTTATAGGCAACCATGACGATAGTGGTGCAATTTGTGTAAAACGGCCCCTAAACTCGTGGATACCATAAAGGGATTCCTCTCCCTCCCCAAGCCAACCTAAACCTTCGACCAGTGTTGAATTATTGCCGGTTACTAAACCTGATAGTATTTTGATAATGCCAATCGCACTAACACTGTCGAAGATGGACTTTCCACCAACTCTGATGCAAGGTACACCTCTCTCACTCAATGCTGTTTCTAATATATCAAGCTCTTGATTAGTTCTTGCTAAAACAGTCCACTCACTCGGATTAGGCAGCATACAATCCACTACGAATCGGTACTTTTCTGCGTGCTCCGGTTCAAGAAGATCTTGGGCACCTATGCCACAGTCCGTGGTTAACATTTTAGTGTAAGGCGATTGATATCCAGATTCATAAACCCTGAAGGCCACTTTGCCGCTGCCCTTCATCGATACCATCGGCTTATTTATTCGCTCGGTTGATTCTTCAATTACTTTTTGAGCCGCCCCCAGGATATGCGCAGAGCATCTAAAGCATTTGCTAAGTAAATATGCCTTTGCATTAAAGTCCCTTTGAAAGTTAAGCATGTTTTGATAGCCCTGAGCCCCACGCCATCCATAAATAGACTGATCATCATCACCTACTACCGTAAAGTATCTCCCCTCTATTTTGTGCTGCAGGAGCCAGTGATATTGCTGTTCACAGGTATCCTGAAATTCATCGACTATGAAATGAGTATATTGCAGAGGATTAACTACACCTTTCTTAAGACCTGCTATCAGCTCTCTGGCCACAGTGTTCAAATCAATTCGACCGTACTGCTGCAACATTGATTGGAGCTCTTCATAAACTGCATCGGCAACCCCCCCGCGGGACTGGTATCCATACGTTCTCCCAATTTGCTCTATCAACATTTCTATTGCAGGTACATCATCCTGCTCAACACCGAGCTTCCTTGCAATTCGGTGTATGTAGCTTGTGAGTTCCGCTCCTAAAATAAGGCGCCGGCCACGGAGCAAGGGTTTATGCTGTTTTAACATTGTGCTGGCAAATGTCGCACAAGTAACTTGTTGGTGCCGGGATGGGGGTAAGGTTTTCTGAATTCGTTGACGCATTTCTTCTGCAGACGCTTTGGTAAACGTAACCATTAATACTGAAGAATTCCGGTCTTTAGTGATGCTGTCTGCTAACGAAACACTTGTTGCGGTTTTTCCAGAGCCAGGTAAGGCGACCACTAACTTGCACTCATTAGGACTGTTTACAATGATTGATTGTTCAGAAGTGAGAGGCATGAGCAATGATAAAGAAATAATATTCTCTTAGTTTAACCAAAAATCTATGTTGCAAATTTATTAGACCGCTTAAATAATACACCTCCAACCTACACCTAATTTGTAGTGGGTATTTAAATACAAGGTAGTATTAGCTTATCAATGCAAGGGGATGCACTATGAAATCCAAATCTTCGTTAATCGCACTTTCTTTTTCTTTATTAATGGTTGGATGCGCAAGTACCAATCCAGATTTACCGACCGAGAATGGCCAGGTTGTATTCCCCGCATTAGAGTTGGCATCAAACACCACCTACAAGTGGGACGATTCTAAGTCCGAAGCTTTAAACATTGCTCATATGGCACTACCAGCCAAGGTGGGAAATGGCCTCACAGACATGAGCGACGGAAAAAGAGCCTCAACTGGGAAAATTGGAGGTGGCTCTCGCTTATTTGACGGGGCTATGGGATTAGCGGGTTTCGGTTTGTTCGGTGTGCTTCAGTCTGAGTCTTTGACCGCCGGAGTAAACAGCGCTTTAGACTGGAAACCATCTATTGTCGAAATCATGCCTTACGATGGTATTAACATAGACTATTCCAATGCAAGAAACTTGGTTATGGACAAGGTAAAAGCCGCTTTAAATGAATCATTCCCGGGGATTAAATTTGGTGATGCTCTTACTTTAAAGGGGGGGTTAGAGAAGCCCACGGCTTGGTTGCAGGTTTATTCCGAAGAGATTTGTAAAGAAGCCAGACCTTTTGAATCGCGGAAGAAAGACGTCGGTCCATTTACCAAAAATAACCTTTCTCAAGTTTATTATGACGGTGAAAATAAGATCGAGGAATATTGTGCAATTGGCTTTGACTTCACAGCAGCACAGCCTTTAAGTTCAAATGAGGTTGTCATTGTAGCTGAAATGAGCAGAGGCCTTTATTTCGCCCCCTACCTCTCTAAGAACTATGATGGCTACATGATATTTCCAGATATGTACGACATCAATAGCGCAGAGACTGTCTTAACTAAGTATCCTTTTGTCTCACACAAAGGTGAAGAATTGCTATTTCAAACGCCTGAATAGCAATTCCTCTACAGTGATTACAGATCGGCTGGATTAAAACCGAAGTAACATTGTGGTGGTCTAGGCGTCGTGCTGCAATTTATAGCACCCGGTATAGTCCTCATCTGATCTTTTGCTTCTTGCACCCGATCAGCAGCGGTCCCAATATATCCGTTGGGCCCCGCTATTCTTTCGCTAGCAATATCCCGATCTTGTGCATTCCATATCTGCCCACCCCCAGTGATTTCACTGCCACAGTCTGAGGGTCCAGTCGTGTACATCAAGTTACCATTAGCATCCCTAGCATGATCACATACCTGCTGTAGCGTAACTGAGTCAACATAGCAATCTAATACCGGCTGCTGCTCTACCGGGCAGCCAGTCCTTGCTGTAACAGATGCACCTCCAGTTAAAGACGCCTCAGATGTTGATGTTGGAAGTGCTCCAGCCTGAAGTAATAGTCCGGTCCACTCAGCAATACCCGCCTGCATGCCAGGCGTTTCAAAGTCTAATGCGGAGAACTGAGCTGTCGTAAGGCCCGGGCAACTCTCTTCTGATTCAAAAGTATTCATCGCTGGCTTGTTACCATAAGGCAGAGGGTTTATACCAAGCTGAGTGTAGGCTTCCTTCATGATAATTCTAGATAGAATCGAAGAGTAACAACAATGCCCTTGGCGTTTTTGATAGCAGACTCCTAAAAAATCCTCAGAACAATAGCTATTTCCAACTTTAAAACACTGCTCCTGACCTAGTTTAACTGCCATATCGATTTCGTTGTCATCACAAGCAGTCAATAATGTCAGGGCCAACTTAATCATCTGATATGTGGTATATACAGCCATTATGCTCGATAAGGTATTGGTAATGGCCTCATTCATAGCTAAGTCGACTGTACTATCACTTGCATAAGCAGCTGCATTATCAAAAAGAAAATCTTTTAACGCATCAGGTGCGATATCGTAAACTAATTGATAAACCTGCTGTTGTACCTCGGCCAGAGCCAGGTTAACACCATCTGAAATTGCACCAACACCATTTGACACCGACTCAGCGTTTCCAAATATACTCTCTGAAGCAGATCGAATACCATCGCTTGCCCATTGTGCAACTGAGTCGTATGCACTAACGATAGGCTGAGACAATGTCTGATAGTTTCCAGCTACACCAGATCCAAATGCGCCGCTGTATGCCATCTGATTAACTTTTAAAAGGTTCCTCGACAAGATAATGTACCCGATAATGTCAGCCCCACTGGCTTTTTCACAACAGTCGGTACCTAATCCTGACGTTTCCCAACTGCAATACTCGAATTCACCAGCAAACAATTCGCAGGTAGAGGGATCTGCGGGATCTTCACAAGCACTGTCACCTTGAATATTATCAAGTATTGAACCGGTTACCATTGCTTCGGCAAAGGAATCATTTTTCTCTTCTGAGCCAATGTTACACTCACTTCCAACACAACCTAACATTGACTGACAGACCGACGTTGTTTGGTCTGTTTGATAAGTGACCGTGATTTCTTCTTCGCACTGGTAAGTGACCGTTGCTGAAAGACACCTTCCTGTGACTTCCTCAGTCCACCCGGGGGCACACTCGCTACTAATCACTGTACAGTTGGCATCATCCTCGTAAACCTGACACTCGTTCGCGGTTGCCTGCCACTCAGCCCATGTCAGGCATGTTTCACCGTTAAATGCATCCACAGTACAGTACAGCCTGTCTCCTGTAGGATCACAACGATATCCGTCCAAGTTAACCTTTAATGTCTTATCGCCGGTATCACCGTCATAGAACGGAGGTACCGTAGCCAAGAGATCTACAGGTAAGCCACCATCACCCACTTCCATATTAGAGTAGTTATCGAACGTACAGAATGAACTATCCGCAGTGATTGGAACACCTTCCAAACCTCGGTCATTTTTGTCCTGATCAGTTAGTGCGTCATAGCACCCTGCTGGATATTGAGTAATTGTGGGTGTATCTAAAGCCGCTGCGCCGCCTCCATCATAAAGCACCCTCAATGTAACGTAACCAATAGGTACATCCGGAGAAATACTGACTTTTCGATGAAACCTAAAAAATACGGTGCCAGAAGCACTATTAAAATTATTGACGAAGGTCGATTCGTCAAAAGGATAAGTGTTCAGATCAACTGTTGTGTTTGTCCCAGTGCAAGCCTGGACTACCGGATAAGGGGCGGTCACATCAGCTGAGTTTTGCCACACTATATTCTCAGGAATACTTACGTCCGTACCAAAATATAAAATAAATTCATCATCTACGGCATGATCGATAAGCTCTACGGAGTCAATAACAGCATCTTGCCGGTATGTGACAATCGCTAAATCACTTCGTTCTTGGCAATATCCGGATGAAGCCGGCGGATTAGTCCTACCAAAAGTAATGTCTATACAACCAGGGCCACAGGACGTGTGTGTCACAAGTGGCGTAGCGGTTTGGATTAGCGGAGGGGGATTTGGCCCTGGTGATTGAGTAAAAGTACGTTCGACTTCACAGAATTCCATTCTAGCTTCACCGGTATTTTGACAGGTATGCTCTGTCGTCTCTGTGTAGGTATAAGTGTTGGTAACCGGTACTGTTGTATCGGTACAAGTATTATTCCAATAGGTCGAATCTTGGGAATCAATTAGAGTATTAAAACTACCAGATAACCATGATGCACTCTCATCATAAAGAGGACTTTGCGCCTCATTATTCGCGGTCGTAGCTCCTCGCACGATCGCTCGATATCCTCTGGCCGCTCCATTTTGCCCTGCAGATGAATCCTTAAAATTAGTATCTGTAACAAAACCTTCGTCAAAAATATCTAATTCATTCCCATACATATCTTCCTTTTGCCTTTGGAATCCATAGGTGGAGTTTGTTTCCTCAGAGCTAACCAATTCTGAACTGGTAATATTCGACACCTTAGGCACTCCAGTAATAACCTGTAGTTCAAGTTTACCGGTGACAGGATCTTTTACGAATTGCCGAGTACCACTCCTGGCATATTCTAAGTTCAGATCAGTGAGTTTGTTTGAAGTTACATTACCATTAGGCTGCCCATGTGAAGAGCCAAGGAATATCGCCAGATCACTGTGATCCTGATAAGTAGATTGGAGAGACGGTGCATAAGGGTTAACAGCAGGGTCATCATCATCCAAATTATAATTACGAGGCGTTGCTGGTGAAGATAGAACATTGGATATCTTTGATGTCATATCTCTCGATGTAAGCGGATTATTCAATATATCCTGAACAGAGGTAGGTAAAGCGTCTGTAGCATGATTTCTATTGGGATCTGTAAGGGTATGTTTAGCTCTAAGATCATCAAGCAAAGGCGTATCGCTAGCAGCAAATGCCTCAATTGGGCTCAGCAGAAAAAAGACAGATAAAGTAGGTATGCTTGACGTTACGACCAAACATAAAAGCAAATAATATGAAATAACAGATCTGACTCTCATGCGATTACCTTTTTCGAAATGAGAGTCTAAATTAGCAGCGCAAGTTTAGGTGAGGATAAATAGACTTAGTTTATTTTGTTTGTCTGAATATTTAAGTGCCATCACCCAATGATCGGACGCAACAATTTCTATACTTCCAGATTAAATACAAATATGCATTATCTTTACCAGGCCGAGTCCTTCCACCAACTGGAGTACACCATCTGGCTGTACTCATGCCCATCGGATGACAACACTCTTCAAAGGGCGATGCAGGATCTCCCGATGAGCCAGCATTATTAGCTGAGTCGTTTGCAGAAATATCCCCGGGATCCGAACTATCACCAATAAACGGAATTGATAGAGCACCAGAACCGTCATCAGATGCTTCTGCAACTGGCCAAAGCATAGAAAACCGGTATTGCGAACGAGGTATAGTCGGAAAATATTCAGGCTCACACATCGCAGCATCGCCAATGGTTTTCTCGGCAAGCCCCTTTCGATGCAGTGACGCCAAGACCCGTTGTGTTATTAATGACGAACCAGAGACTGGATCATCTTGGGGAAATACGTTGCCTGTTAGCGGATATAAAGAACCATCACAGCCAGCACATCCATAGAACTCTTCCAATTGAGCATTTGCTGTCGTCATAACGCAATCAGCTGCGCACCATGCAAATGCCAGTGGCGTAGAAAAAATAACGGCCTCAGGATTTAGAAGCAGTGACAAGATATCGTCATTCCACATCGGATCTATTTCCGATATGTACATTAAATCAAAGTCCACATATCCATCAGAGCAGTCTGGTAAGAGCATCATGCTTAACATGGCCATAATGGGGTAGCTAAAATAGTGATACTGATACGATGCAGATGGAATTTCAGCCTCACCGGAAACAGCACCTTGATTATGTCCGGCCCCGGTAAAGCTGTCTTGTAGTTTTACTCCACCCAGGGCCGGTGAACACCAAGGGGTAGTGACAACTTCATTTACGCGCTGCGGCCCCCAAAAACCCAATGGCCAGCCAAACTCTGGTACCCCAAACGCATCTATACAAGCGCACATTGGCAAATCCAAATCAGAGCTAGCACCGTCGGGCCTGCTTCCTACACCGAATAGTTGGATGCTTTCGGTGAAACAATCCCAGCAAATTGAATCAATCACTGAGGAAAACACGTCGGCATCAGGACAAGCAAGATTAACGTCGGCAGTTGAAGCGGACTGTGCATGCACTTTGCTAACAAAAGAAAGAAAAGTACATGCGATGAGAATTAACACTAACCGCATCAGTTCAGATCTCCCAAAATTGAAACAAACACCGCCTTGATATAAGAAAACACTGCCTGAATATAAACAAATGCTTGGGCCGCAAAGTCTGGATACGTATACGCAATCCAGATTCCAATTGAGATACAAATAACTACGTGGCTAACTCTCATCAGGATACTCCTCACTCAGCTTCACCAAACTCACTTTTAGCATCTTCTTTTCAATGTCGGTGCTAACTACAGCTGGAACCGATGAAATATGGAATCGCTCAGCCATTACACTGGGTAATAAATATATCTCTCGCGAAAATAGAGTTCTCAATTGACTTAGTTTTTTCCAACCATCTGTCCGGTCCAACCTGGTGACAAGGACCTTGTATTGCTGGAAGTCGTCAAGTGTCGCTATTTGTGTCCTTACCCATTCAAGATGATCGGTTTTAAGCGGATCGATAATAAAGTACGTTTGCTTGACAACCGCTGTTTCGAGCGGGTTAACCCTGTCTCCAGCATAGGCAAGGACCACCCCGTCGGGGTTGGAAATGTCGCTCTGAACTTCAACAGTCGGATCTATGTAAAAAATTTTAGGATTTTCTGTTTCTGGTAAATGAGTGAATGCTTGTTTATGCCAGAACCGAGCAATTGCTTCTTCCTTTTTGCGCTTACCATCTATACGGGCAAACCTTTCCTTAATTTCTTGGAGAAATGGCTTCTCAATGACTGATTTGGTGGGACCAACAACTCCGAGGGACTGAAATCCAGAACCACTAAGGTTGTCCCTCAGCCAATCAAAGCTTAGAACACCACCAGCCATCCCTATTTGCTCCTTTGTTGCATAAAACAAATAAGGTACTGCAGTTATTCTGAACTCATCAAACGCCTTTGAATTAAATTTCGCGGATGGGGAAATATCGAGCCCTTTCATAATACGGCGAATTCTCACCATCGTATCGGTGATATTGAGATCATCAGGGTGCATGCCTCTAAATAAAAGTTCAGCACCTTCCTTTTCTGCCACTTGGAATGCCGAACGCAATTCTGCATCGGTCATAGCGAAACTGACAAAGATATAGGATGAGGAATCCGGAGCTTTACTAACTATGGGCTGATCAGGCAACGTATAATTAGAAGTGAACTCGGATTTATAGATTTCGTTTGAATATGATTTTTTTGAAATCTCATTTGCCTCTTCCAGATACTGCTGCACTTGCGGAAGCATTTCTGGGTTAACATGCCGCTCTAGCAATCCGGCTTTCTTCAAGTCATCAACATACTGCTCACTTTTCTTCATGCTTTGCTGAAGCCAGTCATTGTCATCTTGGCCTAATGCAGAAAAATTAAAGCAGACAAGAATGAGTATCAGTTTAAAATAACGCATAGGCCCTCCCTTTTACGTCATTTCTATTGATTGGCCCCCAAAACCTTGAATCATAACTTGTGAGTGTTTCCCCGATCATAAATAGCTCATCCTCAGCTAATTCCCATGTGGTTTGAAGGTCATCTTGAGTTTTGTGGAGCTTTCTCAACACATACCTTGCTGAAAGATCGTAGTGCCCCGCTCTGGAATCAACAGAGTCGGGGGTTACTTTTACAGTCTGCCTACCTTCTGCTGCAACTCGCTTTACCCAGATCATTCCGGGACCATAGAAATCATTAGCAACGTTCATTTCAAAGGCAATTAACTCCCCTTCATTGATCGTTTTGTCCCATGTATCAATTAAAAATGCCCTTGAATAAAGACAATCAGAAATAGCCTTGTTGTATGCAATAACATATCTACTTGAAAAGTAGTTAAAGCAGACGATAAGAAAGCCTAGAACCAATAAGATCGGTATTAATAAAGGCTGCTTGGCATTGAGTCTTTTAAACATTGTTGTTCTCTTCACAATCTACTCTACGGAAGACTAACAGCAACAAAAAAGGGGCCCTTTATTAGACCCCTTCAATTCAGCGACTCTAACTAGATAATTAAAGCTGTAAAATATCGATCGAGTGCTTACATTGATCAACACCGTATAAAGAATAGGGTGCCATGCAGTTCATAAACACATCTCCTTCCAAAGACCTCAAACACAAACCATTTGCCTCAGTTTCGTCAGAATTGCACCCTATATCTAAAGGAGCAGTCTGCAGCCTATGGCATTGTCCATTATTGTGGTCAAAGTCATTTGGGCATTCGGCCTGCAAAGGAGTAACGATTGTTTCAGAACAGTTAGCTTCCTCAACAGTAAAGTCTGGGTCACATATACCCACTGAAGGTGATGGCGAATCAGCCAAACAAGAGTTGTCTACGGTGAGAGTCTGGCCAGTCAAACAACTGTAGGTAATATCCGTGACAAGTGTTTCAGTGCACGTACCATCCGACTGCAAAACACCAACATCACATATACCTGCAGCGAGATCTGCTGAATCAGAACGGCATAATTGACTGGTAGTTAAAGTAGATGAACCAGGACACGTTACGTCTGCGGGTTGACTTCCTTCTTGTAAACACATGCCATTGTCAACATTTAAGGTTAAACCAGCAGCGCAAATACCCGCACTATTTGTACTCGAGTCTGATATACACTCCGTAGCATTCAACGATGAATGAGAAGGCGGACAGCTATAGGCCGGCGTTGACTCTGTAACTATTTCGCACAAACCGTCATCGTTCAAGACATCATTGCTTTCACAGTTAAAACCAATGGAGGATGGCGTAGGCTCATAACAGCGAATCACATCGTCTTCAAGCCTGTCAAAATACAAGTTTGAAGATAAACAAACTTGCTGATAATCAGACTGGTCAAGATAAATGATATTGTCTAAATCAGGATCGAAATACTGCTCATCATTTAGATAACACGCGCCATTGTTATAAGTGTACTCTACTGGGCATGCAGCTAAACCTGGGAACAATGTAAGTTCGTGACATGTGATTGTAGGTTCAATATCACCGGGCAACTGCTCTTCTGGAGGTGTAAAAGAATCAAAAATCGGACTGGGTTCAGGTACAGTTAGAACCGGCTTATAACCTTCTGCGCAAGACATTGGCTCGTATGTCGCTCCGGTAGTGATACACACTCCATCAATCAGGACACTCTCTCCTGAGCAAGATGCCTCTTTAGCAACGACCTCAAAGCATTCGCCATTTACCATTTCATAACCGGTCTGGCAGCTTTGTGGAGGTAGAGAGGTCGATGTCACACAATTACCTCCTTCTAGAGTACCAGAATCGCACGTTAATACTGGCTCAGAAAGAGGGTAACAATAGCCATTAACTAAATCATGGCCGGGCAGACAAGAATCAACAGGAATGCCAATATTTTGCATTTCACAAGTACTCCCCAAATCATAGCCTGTAGGGCAAGTCTCCTGTGGTGCACTGACCAAATAACAACGATCGTTTATAAAATCGTGCCCATTCGGACAGCCTGAGAATGGCTCGTAGTAAACAGTTTCGCAAACAGAACCATCCTCTGAAGGATTTGAACCAGGTTGACAAATATAAGTGGGCTCAACTATGTCCAGCTTTTCACATTGCCCATCTACAATTGAATATCCTGAGTCGCAGGATCCATTCAATGAATAAGTATCAAGCACTTGGCAATTGCCATCAACTATGCTCCCTTCATGACAGTTAAGTGTTGGATCAACAAGCGTGACCTTTTCACATGCATTCCAGTCTGCTTCGTATGAATAACAAATACCGTTTTCATCACAGGCCGACCCAAGAGACACATCTAGCCCAGCGCAGTAGTGACCGAATTCCTGGAAAGTATTTCCATCTGTGCAAGCACCTTCATTCTCGTAAAATCCCCCGGGGCATGGTGAAGCCGGCACAGTTTCATGTTTACGACACATATCCCCAGGAATTAAGCCGTAACTGCTTGGACAAGTAAGAACTGGCTCTTTCTCAATAAATCCAGAGCAGACCATAGTGTTCAAATTCAATTCATACCCATCGTTACAATCCACTTCAGGTACATATGAAAGAACTCTAAGGCAAGCACTACTGTCATCACTTAACGTGTAATCATCTGAGCATGTCGGAGTTGCTGGGACTATATCAACGTATACACATCGATCAGGAGGCTCTTGAGTAAAGGTATCTGGGCATACCTGAATCCTTACCTCAGGAACTGTAATTTGGTAATCAGCACTTGTAAGTACCCCAGAATTTTCAGGAAATACAACTAAACGAATTTTACCATTCGAATCGGTTAGGTTCCGTGAAAATGAAATAGTCTGTCCGGGGACAACTGTTTCGCCGTTCACAACGAAACTCTCTGTCGCCGAAGGCAATAGAGTAAAGTAAATTTCGTGATTCCCAACGGCCGGAGTATTCGCATAGTCTCGAACCTCAGAAGTCAGAAGCACGTTGTGCGCTTGTCCATCGAGGGAGCGCACCGCATTGGCAATAGCCGCAAGTTCGACATCAGGTAGCGTTATCGTTGGCGGTACGTAATAAAAATTGACAGTGGTCTGCGTTGCGTTTTGGAATTCATCTTCCGCTTTGACGACTAAAGTGTAAGGTTGCGAGTCACTTGGTTCTATATATACATGTTCTGGCCTAAACTCCCCTTCACCGCGATCAGAGAGAGGTAGAGACATATTGACAGACTCTGGACCGCCGGTTAACAAAATTTCATCTACCCAGGCATCACTGCTATCAATTAGCTCAACAATGATCCCAGTCAATCCAAAAACAATATCCCCATCTGCAACATTTAAATTGATTTGCGGAGGCGTTTTATCGCCAATAGATAATGTTTGGATAAAATAGTCATTGGTGTGATTGAAAGTGCTGTTAAAGCCATCTTCTACGTATAGATATAGCGCGTATTCTCCTTCGGTTAGGGAATCGTATTCAAAGTAAGACCGTCGCTGAATGACGTCATTGACAACTTCATAGCTCTCTGTGAACAGATCTAAATATTGCCTCTTAGAAGGATCCGGAATATCGGTCTCCATGTTACCCGCCACCGGCAACTTTACTGCAAAAGCATCAACCTCTCTTATGGTCGATTGAGACCACACCCTTGATGCATAATCTTTAGTAACAAGAACAGAAAAGCGCTCAGATTCTGGCGTAATGTTAATAGAATCAAAATCAATTTGAGCTGGATAGCCGTCATACCGCCAATTAGAGACTGCTTCATTTGAAGTCATACCATTGTCAACACCAACTACCCTATGCCTATTGTGATATACTTGGATGTCATGGCCTGGGTACGGCAAGTTAGTTTCTATAGTACATTGAGACTCGTTGGGGGAAACCAGGCAGTAATCGCTAACGTTACTACCATACACAGAAAAAGAATAATTGAATTTTTGCTCGTAAGCCCTCGGTTCTACCGTAACCCGAATCTTAGTTATTTCATCTTCTTCATAACCGGTATCTTCTTTAGTGATATATACCGTACTGTTTACTGATGTATTTGAATAATACCAAGTATCCAAGCCCTCAACGTACATATCAAGATTAGTAATAACTGGTGGCTTTGCGTCTGCGTCAAGGTTGAAGTCATGCAGGAACAACTTGTTCCGCCAGGAAGTAATATCCTTGGTATATACCACCATAGGATCTAACTCGGAACCCGAGGTAGTGGCAGTTACATCGTAATAAAGATAGTCGGAATCTTTATAAACTATCCCATTTTCTCCGCGTGTCGATTGTGATTGCGTCTTTACCCACGCACCGTATATATCGGCTCGACCACCCCCTCCAACAAACGCTTCTTTTGGAGCTCGATAAATCATTCGAACCGGATTGGTATCCAAAGGCATTCCTGGTACGTAGGGAACGAAGCCAGCAAACGCGGGATTACCGTCCAACTCTACTGGATCCCCTGTGAACACACCGTATGGCATAGGAGTTACTGTCGACCTCAGCGTATCAACATATACACGCGTAGATTTTGAAGCACTCAATCCAGAGGCAGAAGTGACAGTAAAAGTTAATTCCATTTCGGCTTCAGTATTATTTGGGATGTAGGTATTAGAAACAGAACCTTTGGATCCATTACCGATAACAACAGCACCATCAATAATGCTAGCTTCCAAACTTTGGGCATGAAACTCGCCAGCAAGCGGGCCATCAATATACTGTGATGAAAAGGTGACGGCACCGACCGGCGAACCGCCTTGTGAATGTGAAGGAAACCCGCCAGTTTTCACTTGGGAGGTACCAATTATTAACTTACCATCTGTGTGTTCATCGTAATAATATCGATAACTAGTGTCCCAATAAAAATCTCCTGATATTGATGGGGGCACTCCATCAACGTTTAACTCATAGTCGAACGAGGAAATAAGGTCCGCGTCATCGTATATCTTCAAAGACATATCATATCGACCGGGATCTAAAAGCGATGTCTCTATAAGAACCCCCTGATACTGAACGCTATCTATAGTAAAGGTATCGGTAAATTGGACCTCGGGATAATCGTAAGTAAATACTACTGAGCCACTATCATTTTTTATGACTAGAAATACACGCCGGTCAATACCAGCGGTAACATAAAGAGTAGGCGTCTGATCGCCAACATAGAATGGTGACTTAGTTTGCCGCAAAAAGTCCGTCGCTGTTTGGTCTTGTTCAATTTGAACAATTTTAGAAAATGCATTGAAACAGGTTAACGTTAGCACTAAGCCTAAAAGTACAAGTCTAGTTCTCATTGCATATCTCCTGGCCAGTCGACAGATAAGGTGATGGTTTCTTCAGAGCTATCTAGCACTTCCATGGACACGGGTTCACTGTCGTCATATAGACCCTGGAAAAATGCTAACGAAGGTGAAAAATATCGGTTAATTGTTCGGTAAGAATCGGCATCAGGCTTATAAGTGAACGCAACTCGGTAAATTTTCCCGTCATAATCTTTGCAGTTTGCATTCAACAAGAGCATTGAATCTCGGCTTTCCCAAAATGGGTCACATTCTGGAAGTTGGTTCGGTAATAATTCAAGGTAGGTAGAAACTGACTTTGTTTGTCCAAATTTACTGGTAACAGTCGCCTTTATCTCATATGAACCAGAGGAATTAAGAACAAATCGGTTTATCGTTCTATTTGATAAATCATATTCGTCGCCATTCAGCTCCCAAAGAATAGACTCAACACGATCGTCAGGAGAGCCGAAGGACATAGAAAGGGATGAAGCCAATCTATACGGTGGGCGTATATACATCTCTGTGGAAGTGTTTTTCATCGAGAGTTCAATTTCCGGAGGTTCAGTTATTTCAACGAACTCAATGTGGTCTCTCTCGTTACCGCGGTTATCACTAAATCTAACTAATATTGCATGGGTACCCTCCTTCAGTGCTCGCAGCTTAAGTGAGGTTCCGATTAAATACTGAAGTTCTAATGAGTCATCTGCAGGCAACTCAACTGAAGCTGTGACCTCGACTGAATTTGGAATCAAATCCTTGTCAGGATATTTTAAGCGAAGTGACACACTGGAAAAGTTCACTCGCTTGGGTGTAGTCAAGTCAACGCTTGTAGGTGGCAACCCAGCATAAGTAATCTCAGCTACAGAGAAATTAGAAGTGGAGACTGTTGATAGTTCAAAGCCTTCAATCCATGAGCGAAGTGAGAATCTTGCCTCGCCTCCGACGAAATCTGAGGCAATGAATGTATGAGACAACTCCAGGTCATCAACAACACTGCCATCGGGCAATGTTATTTGATAACGAAGAGTCTCACCACTGAAATACGAAGGCACAGTTACTTTGCCTTGAAGGTCTACAGTTTCACCAATCTCAGCCTTTTTAATTGACCCCCTAAGCATGCTCCCAAGGTTTCTCGGCGTAAGAGATTTTATAAAAACGTCCGAATAGACATAGTAAGGTGGATTTTCGCCATCATTAATAAGAGCTCTAGCATAGAGAGTTAAGCTTTCTGGTATAACGACATTTTGGTCAGGTGACATCGGAGACCATGTAGCTTTCTCATCTATAGAATACTCAACATCCCCGACAAGATTGTCTACCGCAAACTCATTGAGAAGATAACTGATCGTTGAAATAGCCCCCTCTGCTACGTACTTATTACCAGATAGAGAAAGCTCGGCTGTTTCATATCCAACTAAGTGAATTGTATTAGTTGTTGTTACAGCATTGGTTACAGAGTTTGTGACTTGCGCTCTAACATATAACTCCCCAGGCTCTCTAATTTGAAAAAAGGCACTGGTATTTATCCCGTTAACAACTGTTGGAGTCCATGCCACTCCATCCGGCGAAGTCTCCCACGTGACTCCTCCTGTCGATGAACGGTCAAGGTCTTCAGCAAAATCGATATTTAGATGAAAGCTAGCTTCGACGGGGGCAGAAACTTGATCAGAACTAAGCGAAGCGTCTATTGAATCTAAAGAAACAACTGGCACCAAACTCACAGAGTTTGCCAAGCGCTGAATTTCGATCGTTGGGTGAGGCGTTTTGAGTTTTGCAATAGCAATTAACTTACCACTATATTGGGCCAGTAAATCGCTATCCAGGTTAACAACAACGTCGCCGGTTATAGAGGTGTCATGAAGTTGAGAGACTAACTCATAATTTTTGATTTCTCGATTGTAGTGATAAAACCCGACACTCCATTCCCCCATATCAGTTGTGTAATGAACAGAGGATCCGCTTTTTTCGCCAAGTTTTGCAGTAACAGGCAGAGATGAATCGTCAATGGCTGCAGAAGAATGCTCCAAAGTTAATCGAACCGAAGACGGTGGAACGGTGTAAAACTTATACTCCTTTTCAGTAAAGCTACCTTCTCGATTCGTGTAATAAACCTTTACAAGGTAAGAGTAATCACTCATTGCAGCTAGACCATGCTGCTGTTTAATGTAATAGCGGGTAACCTCTCTTACATCATCGAATGATTTTGAATCAAACATAACGCCTTGGTGATCGTATGCTTCAAGCATAATTGACGCCCCTGGCTCTGCCTTTATTTCAACAGGAATAATAAGATTTCGGTCAATCGGTAGAGGGTTTACATAATCAGGGCCGTAATTCGCCAATATGTGAGGATAACCAAGCGTAACCTCCGGCGTGGCCAAATCGACAACGTCAAATGAACCACTTGCCTGGTAAATCACCAGGTCATCACCATAAGCATCATGGGAATGAATTTTAAATTCGTAAGAATGAGTACCAATTGAATCAGAGATACCGTCTATTACTAAGTTAATGTTCCTCATCACGGGTGTCGGTTGATTAACATCAATCCCGTTGGGATAAGTAATCCATTCCACTGTGCAACCGCGGTTATTAGAATTTATATTTTCTGCACTAAACTCAGCAGCTAGATCATAGCTAGAGAAGAAAACGCAGTACGGGCCACTTGATTGCTTTAATTTTAATTGGACAGGTTGGACATCTACCATTGCGTCTTCGACAGTTTGACTAAAGGTGTATTTGCCAAAATTGAAATCCAAAGTACGAGAGAACTCGTTTCCGACTGTGTCCCTGGCTGTGACAGTAAGACTATTTACGGTGCCAAGGTCAATGGGTAGATTTGATAACCTCTTTACATTTGCAGTACCGAAGTCAAAGTCTATTGGCTCTCCATTCAAGGTGGCACTGACCATTTCAGATCCGTCATCCCACCCTCCCCAAGACAAAACAGTGATATCGCTCAGTGCAAAAACATTCGCAATGCTGCGACTTTTTTGTTGTTTCCCATTAACAACGAACTGAATATCAGGTGGATAACGATCTACATAAATATCATTGATCGATTGTGTTTCACCATTTCCATTGCCATCTAAGGTCGAAAACTCAAAATCGTACAAACCGTCTTGGACAAACGAAAAGTCGTATACATACAGTAGATATGAGCCAATTTGGTATGGGTCATTAATCGGCTCCAGAACCACTTCAGAGTCGCCTTGGATATCTCCAAGGTCAAAGAAGACATCTGTTCCCCCGTAGTTGACCTTATTGGTAATGAACAAATCTTCATTCTGTTTGATCACTAATTTAGGATCTGTTGGTAAAAATTCAGGACCTATTACTTGATGAGGGGATTCAACGACTACCGCGGCCTGATTGTGATAAAGAACAAAGTTGCTTCCGTAATCAGTAATTACTTCCGGCAATTTATTAGCTAGTGCATTTACGTGCACGCCCGTTATTTCCGGCGGACGAAAGTCCATGTTGTACGTGTAATCAGCCCTTGGCTGTGTCTGAAAGTCATATGGATCCGTAACAGAAACAGACACTACTTCACTGTCATTCAGTGGCGCCTGATCAAATTTCTTCTTTATTGAAATAGAGCACTGAGTAGAACCTATTGGGATAACACAAGACATTTCCCCGAACTTTATAACTTGCTTATATTTACGTTGAGTGGTTTCTGCTTTTACGTTCAGGTGTTCTTGAGCTCTATTGTAGATATCAGCGTCATAGGTAAATGTATTATCACCAATAGCCCACTCAGAAGTTAGTGTGGGAATATCGGCCTGAACTGGAGCAGCAAAATTGACGCTATAACTATCAGTAACAACGTCATCAAAAGAGTTTAAATCAAAGATTTTGAGCGTATATGTGAAAGTATGTTGCCCAGGGCCACTCACCACACCTCTTAACCCTGACAAATACTCTGCAAGACCTTGAGGGTCATCCCATTCAATAAGGCATGATATAGTCCCGTTATGGTCCATTGCATCTGTTTGATCACCGGTAACACGGCAAACCCCTGCATCAGCAGATACACTGAGTGTGAATTCCTTAGCGTCTGCGATTGGATCGGAACTAGTAGTTATTGTTACAGTCGGAAGTAGAGTCCTTAGAGTTCCAACAAAGTTAATTGTATCTGCGCTAGCCGCACCGCCTACCAAATATAGGAGAAGTATGGCAGGGCAAATGATATGTTTATTCCAGTGCATTTTAGTGGCCTCTAAAAATAGCAGTGCTTTCCCTTCGGCTATCTTAAAAGGCTGATTTCGATGTACGTTGAATTAGACAGTGTGTAAATCTATGCTCTAAGCAATTAAGGCATTCTCGAAGACTCAACCCTTAAAAGCTCATTTATTTCTTTGAATAATGTATCAACGCGGTGAAAGAGCTCGCGGTATATAGGGTACTTTCCAAGCCATGATTCGATATCCGTAGAGCCCGATTCCGCTTGAGCTAATCTAGACAAAGTAGACATAGAGATCGCCATTTTTGACTTCGATTGATGCGGGCCTAGCTGGGAGACCAAATAATCACTATAAAGAGAAAGTTCATCAGCAAGTGCTGCAACTTCCTTTACGCTATACGTCCCATCTCTCACCTTTCCAGCATGACGCTGAAGCTCATTTATGATGTTCATTTCCTGTTGTGGCGAGTGTTTGTCTATTGGCATAAGTCAATTTCATTAGGTTGTTTGCAATAATTCTATTGCCGCTAGAACAATTAAAATTATTTTAGACAGTGCCAATTCAAGCTCTCTAACAGATTTCATATTTTTTTTGAGAATTATCCTATTGAGAAAATGGAGGAATGTATGAAATCTAAGATTATTTTATTCGCAATTGCTCTGGTAGGCTGTGGGCAGAATCAAGAAGAAACAGTTAAGCCAGGCATTGAAGAGAGTCCAAGTATTCAAGAACACTCTACAACTACCGTCTTTGTGAGTGAAGAACTTCCATCTGACCTTATACCGAATGGCAGATGGCTTATAAATAAACGTATTTGTTCAAAGCAGTTATTACCTGGTGAGTATTATGATTTTACAGTTGATGGTGACGATATTACCTATATTGGAATTACTCAATCTTCAACCTGGATGACAACAGATCCTTCGGTGTATTCTAAAAGGTTATCAAAAGTTATTGAAGAGCAAGCAGGATGCTTCAATCTCAATATAGAGGACTTTTTCTATATCGAGCATACTGCTCCTGGAAACAAGTTCACTGTAGCTGTAAATGCAGTTTCTGATGTTATTGTTAGGTTTAGCAATTCAGGAGATTCTATAGGCTCACCATTTGAACGGAACCAAATTAGTAAGTTTGAGGTCATTTTCCCTGAATGGTACGAGAAATTAGATCTCTCTACTCAATAATCATTGCAGTTGTAGCATTGTATTTGGGTAACAGTAATTCAATGTCGGCGTAGCGGTAGGAAGGATCTCCCGTTGGGAAAGCTGATGGGTTAAGCTTAACAATATCGTCCATAACGCTATAAATGTCTCTAGCACCTGAAGATTCAGTTATCTCAGAAGCAATAGACCACACGGTTCGTTTACCGACTAACCTTGTCTCAGTCTCCCCCACCCCTCCATTTTTTTGTACTTGCTGATAAGCTGATCCGCCCCTCACTTTTCCGAAAGGGAGTTCGGTTTTTCGATTGTATTCTGGCAGCAATAAATCAACGTCGGCGTAGCGGTAGGATGGATCCCCCGTTGGGAAAGCTGACGGATTGAGCTTAACGATATCGTCAATAACGCTATAAATGTCTTTACCGTCTAACGATTGAGTTATTTCAACCGCTATCGACCATACTGTTTGTTTCCCATATAGCTTCGGCTCAGAAATTCCTGTTCCTTCAAACCTGTCCTTTTGATTTGCAATTGTTCCTTCATCATCTTTCAGCGTGAGTAAATTGTTTGCCTCGGTTTCCAGAAAAATAAGAGGATCATAATATTCGCCCCACACTATTAGCTCTAAATGAAGATGGGCGCCAGTTACTAGGCCAGTATCGCCTACTGTACCAATTACCTGACCTTTCGTTACTGCTTCGCCGGCGCTCACAGATGTTGATTGAGCATGGGCATATAGGGTTTGAACACTCGAGCTATGTTTGATAACCACAAAATTGCCTTGGCTTTCACTGTATCCGGCATCTACAACCAGTCCATCAGAAACAGAGATGAAATCAGTACCAACCTCACAGGCAATATCAATTCCGTTGTGTGGTCGAAACTGCTTGTAGACAGGATGCATTCTAAGTCCGAATCGGCTTGAAATAATACCGCCCTGTGGTACCGGTGTTGGTAGAAAATCCTCCACTTCAACTCTTACCTGTTTTTCAAGAGACAAAAATAGGAAATCGTTCCAATTATCAGCATTAGCTGAAGAGGTACATATAATGGATAGCACACTTGCGAACAATTTACGTTTCATAATCAGTTAGGTAAGTTCAAATTTAACGTATTATGTTCCTATGAATGTTTGACACTGATAACAGGAGTGCCGAATTTAAGCTCTCTAACCAATCCATATTTGTTGCTTATGCCAAACCCCATGTTTTAATCAGTGATAACTTTTCTAATGGTGCACCCTATGCATATTGGTTTCTTTGATGGTTCAGCATCACCCAACCCGGGAAAAATTGGCCTTGGAGTTTGCATTTGTTTCCAGCAAACCGTGATATGTAAAAGTGCAAAGCCTGGCGGAACAGGTACGAACAATGTTGCCGAATACAAAGCTCTGATTCATTTACTCGAATTAGCCATTGCAATGAAGATTAAGAAACTAACCGTCTACGGTGATAGCCAATTGGTTGTAAACCAAGTAAATGGTGTCTGGACTGTCAATGCTGGTGGTTTAAGGCAATATTACGATAGAGTTAAAGACATGCAATCTGCATTTACTGAATTTGCTCTAAAGTGGGTTTCGAGAAAAAGAAATGGAATAGCGGATAAACTATCAACGGAAGGCCTGGAGCTTACCAAAGTTAAGACTGTTCATATTCAAGTTGATTCTCCGCCTGATACGACCCGTATGGATACGACAAAAACGACGGATGAATCCTTTAAAAAGAGTTTCGCCGTTCACCCTCTGGGAAGCTTTCGATTCCGAATAGAACAGAATGGAAATCGAGCAATAGTCGTTAACTTAAAGAAAGTCCACTGTACCTGTGATGATTACAGAAAACGTAGGAAATGCGTTCACTTAGAGTCAATTTCTCATATATTGAAAAAGCGTGTTGCCTGATTTGTTGCGCCAATATCAATTTATAATACTCTAAGATAATTATTCATCCAATGGAAATTTTATGTTTGATAATCAATATGATAGCTATGAATCGCCTAATCAGCAATATGATGAATATCATCCGAACTCGAATAATTTTCAGCCGGATCCTAAAGATTATTTTCAGATAAAGCTTTACGGGAAATCCAGTGCTTTTCAATTTAGTGGCTGTAAAACTAAAGACGGTAGAAGTACCGTTTTCATTGAGTCAGCAATGCGCTGCAACCCTAATAATCCCCAAGATAAAACATATCAATGGGGGGATAAAATTATGTTTCAGGTTACATTTAATGAACTGCCTGAGCTTATTGCTGTTCTTAGTGGTTTCAAATCAGAATTAAAGATGGACAACCATGGCGGTGAGAGTCGTAAATTTCTGGAAATTGTGAAACAAGAGAGAAATTTTTTCTTCAAAATGGGGGCCAAAGACAAGCCATTAAGAGCTTGTCCGATAACATTCATCGACGCTCATCAATGTGCCTTGCTTTGTTTGAATCAGTATTCCGAAAATTTTCCTAATATAAATTCAAACACAATAGTTGGGTACATCAAAAATTTAGCTCAAAAGATTTGAGTATTATTCCAGAGCTATCGTTTTTATTAGCTCTAAAGATAATCTTACTGCACAGGGAGAATATACTGGACCAGTCGATAATAAATTAGGGTGTTGCAAATGGATGTTCCTTTTGTGCAGTACGGAGTGCTGGTGTTTTGTTGTCTATCACTGGGTTACCTTTCAGAAAAAATAGTAAGGTTAGTCGGTTACAAGCTCACAGTAACGTTAGGTGCACCCGGGATTATTGCTCATGAGGCTTCACATTGGATAATGGCTAAGGTATGTGGTCATAGGATAATAGAGGCTAGGTTTTTTGCTCCATCATCAGACGGCAGCCTGGGGTATGTAAACCACGCATATAAGCGTGGCTTTACTAATTACTTTACCCTCCCCTTAATTTCACTGGCACCTCTGCTCTTGGGCCCTGGTGTTTACTACTTGGCCACTAAGCTATATTACCCTGGACTGATTTTGAGTTTGCACATTAATGACGGCTCACGATTTAAATTGGCGAATGTAACACTGTGTATGCATTCTGTGAGTGAGTGGCTTTTTACGAATTTCAACGTAGGGAAATTAGCTTGGGTTTTACTTGGTATATCTATTGTTACTTTTTCTGTTCCGTCTTCCATCGATATTCAGAATTGCCGTAGACACTTAGCGGCGCTTTTGCTGGCCGGCGGCTTACTAGTTCACTATGGACTAAAAATCTCTTTCTTAGACCCTTATCTATCTTTCATCCTTAGCTTTTTCCTGGCCTCTGTGTCTTTATTATCGCTCAGCTTTATATTTGCTTGGTGTGTTCGTAGATTTTTTAGTCACAAAGGTTTTTATTAGGCTTTTGCTTTCTTGGAAAGCTTTGAATTTATATTTAATATTTATTACTTTAAAGATCTACTTGTTAGATCTAATTGAAAGATCTACTTGGGGATGTCTGAAACCTTTATCTGGCAAGGCCTGCAGAGGCTTACTTACCAAATTGGATCTACGGTTCTCCATCTTTGATCTACGATCCTCCACACAGATCCTATAGAGCACAACAATAGATCTATGGTTCCTCTAATTTGTCCCTATAAAACCACTAACTTCAACCTACATATCCACTAATTTCAACCTACTCCGAATTTTACTCTTAACGTAATAATCAATTTGATTTTCGTTGTAAGGCACGTTTTAAAAGGCTTCTTTTGTTTTTTTTGTAAAATTTTACTAATTATAAAAGTAAAGTTTTTTTGATTTAATAATGAAAAATAATCGGTGTACTAATCCAGATCTTACTTTATGGGTAGGGTCATCTTAGTGTGTTTTTAGAATGATTGTTTGAGTTGTAATTTACAACTAAGTGGTAAATGGAATGATTATTGTAAATTACAACTTGGAGATATAGCGCGTAGGGATCCAGCCTGAAACTACTGCTGTTCTATATGGGGGGGCATCTTTGGGATCAATAACACATCATTTTTGAGAACAGCGGAACATTCTGGCCATACTTCTTTGACCTTTTTAAAGGCTCTTTGAAGGGCTTGTTTGAATCGCCAAGTTTCGTCACTATTCCCAAACTGATGTTGTAGCTGCGATATTTTTGCTGCTACTAAGCGGTTGGAGTTTGCTCTATATGAAATGAACGCATAAAGGTCCATTGCTAGTGTACTTTTTTTAAGTTTCAGTAGCGCGTCCATTGATAACGGAACTGGGTGTGCAAGCAGCTCTTTGAAATATTCATCTGACAACTTAAGCAAGGCTGCGTCGTTGCTTTTCATTCCTGCGCTGAATTCTTCCCAAGTCACCTTTCCATCGAATAAATTGAACCGTACTTTGACTATTTCTTTTACCGTTTTATCCCCGGTGGTAGTGTCCTGCGTTCTCTTTAACACGAATGTAGTGTTGAAGAGCTTATCCAGTTGTGACATTACCAGGTCGTTTGTCCCCCCCTTTTTGTAATTAACGGTATATCCAAGGGTTTCAACAAACTGTTTTATGCTGTTTCCTAAGCTAACTTGTTGTGTTCTGTATTTTACCGCGATTGAGTTGATGTAGAGAATAATGAGCCTAGGGATGCTCCCATAAGGTACTCCATGAACACATTCGATCGCCATAGTATGGCCTGGGTAATGTGTCTCAACTATATTATTCTGTGTTTTTGAATGCGGGAGAACGTGGGTACAAAATGATGAATACTGGAACCAAATGTCATCGATCACGTCGTCTATTTCAGTGCAATCAGTTTCTTTTGGGTCGAATTGCTTTACTCTATCTTTATAAAGAGAAACAAACTTCTCTGTAATCGCATGTGCGCTAAAATCAGAGGAATCGAGCATCGCGTCATCTATTGTCGTTAGAACAACTTCAGGGATATAGCGATATTTTCTGATTTTATGGAGACTTAAATTGATAGAGCCAAGATTTACCTCTGAGTCACTGAAGCCTGATGCCTCTAACAAAGCGTCAATATAGTCCCTGCTCTTTTCAGAAAATATTCCTTGTAATGGCGCTTCAGCTTCTATCATTTTCTTTTTTTTGCCCAAACTTTTATAATCTGATTTAAATTATCTTATTTTTATTTTTTTTGATTTTTCGTTGATATAGTATAAGTATACATGTTTAACGCGATCTTTACACGATCAAAGAGGACAAATCAAGTGTCTGACGTTTCTTTATATGATGTAACACAAGCGATGGATAAGCTCATAAAAAGAGCTAGGGAAAATGGCATAGCGCCGCATAAAGCGAGACAGATGCGTTTGTATAGCACAAAAGAAGTCTGTCAGATGATCGGGAAAAGCACAACTTCCCTCTATAATGCAGAATCCCAGGGCATTATTTCAAAACCGGAAATCAATGAAGAGACCGGCAGACGAATTGGATATACTCTTGATGATATTAATGTACTGCGAAACCATTTCGGAATAAAGCCTAGTGCCTTTCCAAAGAATCAAAGTGGCAGGCTTGGAATTACCACGGCGATTTATAATTTCAAAGGGGGATGCGGTAAAACTACTACTGCAGTTTGTCTTTCGCAGTATCTCGCCATCCAAGGCTACAAAGTCCTTGTTGTCGATATGGACTCTCAAGCTTCAACTACATCATTGTTCGGATACATTCCCGACGATGACATTGAAGCTGATGACACAGTATTACCTTTCACTCTGTACAATGAGAGGAGCACCTTAGACTACGCAGTGAGGCCAACTCATATCGATGGACTTTATCTAATACCAGCGAATCAATATTTGAGTAGCTCCGAGTTCGAAGCGGCTTCGCAGGTTGCAGGTAAAGACAGGAATGCTGCTATAGAGTATTTTCAAAGGCTAAATGAGGGCATCGATACAATTAGAGATGATTTTGACTTCATTTTTGTTGATGCTCCACCTTCGTTAGGTATTGTCGGGATCCAGACACTTTTATCAGTTGATAACATCGTTATCCCCTGCCCTCCACGTATGCTGGATTTCGTTTCAACACGCCAGTTTTTGCAAACCGCTACTGAATATGTGGGAACAATAGCACAAGGTAAAACTTATAACTCGGTGAAGGTCATGGTTTCGATGTATGACAAACGTAACAGTAAATCTCAAGAGTTTGTTTCAGTAATGGAAGTCGTTCTACGCAATCACATGTACGAAAATCCGATGCTTCATTCAGAGTCCATAGATAACTCTACAGCGGTATTTCAGACGCCTTGGGAGTCTGATAAACCCGATAAACGTATTACTGAAAATATGAGACACGTATTTAACGAAATCGCGACTGATTTGATACAGAGGAACTTAATCAATGGCTAAGAGAAATAATATAGATAGTTTATTAGGTAGCCTTTCTGATGACTCTTCGGATGGTAAATCTGACCAAGACTCAAGCAAAAGTGCAAAGAGTCTAGCAAATCCAGCAATTGCACTTGCTAGAAGTGAACGTGAGATTCGTGCAACGACGGAAAGGGTTCCTGTTTTAAAACTAGACCCTGACCAGGTAATATTTTTTAAATATCATGATAGGCACATTAGTTCGATTGAAAGCCATAAAGTTAAACAATTAGAAGCATCGATAAAAGAAGAGGGCCAGGTATTTCCCGGTATCGTCAGAAAGACCAGCGATAAAACATCTGATAATAAAGTTATTTACGAACTCATCTCTGGAAGGCTTCGCTTCGAAGCGACTAAGAATGTTGAAGTGCCATTTAAAGCATTTTTAAAAGATCTCGATGATGCCCAGGCTATTCGGTTGATGCTGATAGAAAATGAAGACAGATTTGCCCTTGCTCCATTTGAACGCTGGTTATCCGTAATTCCGATTCTTGAGGATGATGTTCTGCCATTAGCCGAAATTGCCCAGTTGATAAAATGGGATAAAGCTAATCTAAGTAGATATTCAAAAGCAGTTCCCTTCTACAAGTCGTGCAATCTGAGTCGATTCCTTGTGGACGTTGAGAAGGTAAAAATGAACACGCTTTACTCCTGTTTTCAAGAGTATGAAAAGAACCCTAAGCAGGTAGAGAGTGCGATCAGTTTTGTTTCTGAAAACTACCCTAAAGTTAAAGATAACTTGTTTTTAAAGGCTGTTTTGAAGCGTGTTTCGGAAGATAAAGAGGTAAAGTCGGACACTGTTTTTCTTTCTGGCTCAAAAGTTAAAATCAAGAGAGTAGGGACAAACCTTAATATTTCCTTCGAAGGTATCCCTAAAGAATCTGAATTATCAACAGTAATAGATAAATTGAGAGAGTTAGATTCACTTAATTAAGAATGGGCCATCGGCCCATTTTTATTCCTCGTTATGCGCCTACCAAACACCTCTTCAATTTTAATTTCGCATTTCATGAGCTCGGTCTAGTCTGATGAATAGTTTATTTCTAAGTCTCAAGTAAGTCAGTAGTATTGTAAATTACAACGACCTCGGATAGCCGGTAGTGTTGTTAGTAC
>CERD01058832.1_pt1 | contig 28583 bp, 26 predicted proteins | sample 530931 | NCBI WGS metagenome assembly CERD01 (sample SAMEA2621101, study PRJEB7988) | marine metagenome | isolation source: saline water (ENVO:00002010), including
CGCTGGCTGGTGTGTATTTTAGATATGAAGTATGACGAACCTGTGGATGAGAAGATGTTGACATTGCTATGTAAGCAACGCAGAATTATCTCTTGGGACTTCGAGGCTAGCCAACCCCGTTTTTACCCGGCGGCGTAGCGCCGAACCCACCATAAGATTCCATCTAGCGAGCGGTGGCATAGCATTGGTTGATAACGCCCTCTCCCCCCACGGCGGGGTCCTGGTCGAGCGGGTTGCTTCTCCAGAAGAAGCAGCGCGGATGATTCATGGTCTGCCACGGTTGCCCGTCAGGGAGCAGATCGCCCGAGAGTGCGTGAATATCGCTTACGGATTCTTCTCTCCCCTAGTAGGGTTCATGGGGCAGGCTGACGTGGACTCGGTGGTCCGGGACATGACCCTGTCCAGCGGTTACGTGTGGAGCATCCCCATCGTCCTGGATGTTTCCGGGGAACGGCTGGCTTCTGTTGGGGTTAGCGTTGGGGATACGGTGTTGCTTACTCACCAGGAACAACCCTTGGCGGTGCTGCAGGTGGAAGAGATTTTCTCCTACGATAAAGAGTTCATGGCCGGTCAGGTCTACGGTACCACCGACCCGGCTCACCCGGGCGTTCTGCGGACCCATTCGCTGGAGGACAGTTTCGTCGCCGGGCCGGTTACATTGGTCAATCCGCCGTTGATAAATCCTCCCTTCGATGAGTTCTGGAAAACTCCCCGCCAACTCCGGAAAATCTTCGCCCAGCGGGGATGGACTAGGGTGGTAGCTCACCAGAGCCGCAACGTCCCCCATTCCGGACACGAGTGGCTGATGAAGGGCGCTTACCTGGCGGCTGAGGCTGATGGGATACTGGTCAGCGCCGTCGTGGGAGAAAAGAAGCTGGGCGACTACATCGACGAGGCGATAGTGCTAGGCCACAACCGGTTGCGGGAGGGCGGGTTTTTCCGCGAGGACGTCCACCAGACTTCCACGCTGTTGTGGGACATGCGCTATGCCGGTCCACGGGAAGCGGTGTTCCACGCCTTGGTGCGGAAGAACCTGGGCTGCACCCATCACATGTTTGGGCGGGACCATGCCGGCGTCGGTGATTACTACGAAACGTACGCCGCCCACAACATATTCGACGAGCTTCCCGATCTGGGGATCAAGTCCGTGTTAACGCTGGAATGGTGGTACTGCCCGGTGTGCGCCGGAGTCGCCTACGAGGGGCTTTGCGGACATCGGGACCAAAAACAGGACCTTTCCGGGACCTTCATCCGCAGCATCATTCAAGGAGGGACGGAACCCGAACCGCTGACCCTAAGAGCGGAAGTATTGGAGATAACCGGCCAGTGCGCGGAAAAGTACGGGTTCGGCTCCCCCTTCGTCACGGATGCCTACCTAGAGAACCGCACCCCGGTCATGTCCCTTGCCGCCATGGACTGTACTTGTTGCTGTGAAACTTGAGATGTGACGTTTAATGGCCCCGTGAAAACAAAACGGGGCTTTTTAATTAGATAGGGCCGAAGGCCGCCGAACGAAAAAAACGAGCCATAAAATAACACCAAGTATCGGAGGAAAAATGCCAACGTTTGTTGAACCCAATGCCTGCAACGCCTGTGCGGGCGAGCACCTGGGACCGCTTTGCGTGTACATCTGTCCCAACGACCTGATGGTGCTGGACCCCGGCATGAACAAGGGCGCCAACCAAGAACCGGAGATGTGCTCCGAATGTTACGCCTGCGTCAAGCTTTGTCCCACAGAAGCGATCCATATTCGGGGCTACGCCGACTTCATTCCGTTGGGGGCTTCGGTCCAACCGAAACGAGTTGAAGGCGGCTTCACCTGGACGGTGACGTTCAGGGACGGAAGAGAGCTTCAGTTTACCTACCCGTCCCGAAGTACCCCGGTGGGATCATCCGATCCGTATAAGGATTTCACGGAGGACCGTGTTAATGACCTGGGAGGCCAGGGCCTTGCGGGAGAATCCAAATGGCTTGGCGTGGATAAATTGCCCACCTTACAAGCCGGTAATTAGAAGGAGATTTTCGATGGCTTTACCTGCGGTTGAGACGGTTGAATGCGACATACTAGTCGTAGGCGGCGGAATGTCCGGATGCGGCGCGGCATTCGAGTCAAAGTATTGGGGCGAAGACCTCAAAGTTGTGATTGTTGAAAAAGCGGTCATAGAGCGTAGTGGGGCAACCGGAGAAGGACTCTCCGCAATCAACTGCTACATGGGGCAACGGTATGGGTGGAACACGCCGGAAGACTTCGTCAAGTATGTAGTCAACGACATGATGGGCCTGGCGCGGGAGGACCTGGTTTACGATGTTGGCCGGCACGTCGACTCTTCGGTTCACCTTCTGGAAGAGTGGGGCCTGCCCGTTTGGAAAAAGGACAACGGGGAATATGAGCGGATCGGGCGTTGGCAGATTCCCATCCACGGTGAATCTATCAAGCCGGTAACCGCCGAACCAGCTCGGAAGGCAGTAGGTCCGGAGAATATTTACGAAAGGATATCGATCACGCATCTTTTGACCGATGCTAACGATTCGGGCCGCATAGCCGGCGCCATCGGGTTCGGTGTTCGAGAGAACAAGATTTGGGTGTTTAAAGCCAAGGCGGTAATCATCACCAGCGGCGGCGCTTCCAACGTGTTCCGGCCCAGGTCGGTGAACGAGGGTATCGGACGTACTTGGTACTCGGTGTTCGCTACCGGTTCCGCCTACGGTCTGATGATTCCCATCGGCACTGAAATGACTCAGATGGAGCACCGGTTCGTGCCCACCCGGTTCAAGGACGGCTATGGCCCGGTTGGCATGTGGTTCCAGTATTTCCACGCTCACGTAGAGAACGCTTTGGGTGAAGATTATACGGTGACCCGCGACAGCGAGCTGAGAAAGTACGAACCGTATGGTTCAGCCATACCCACTCCCACCCCCCTCCGTAACCATCAGATGTTCTTAGACATCAAGGAAGGGAAGGGTCCGATGTACATGCGGACCGATCTGGCCATGCAGGAACTCTCCGGCGGAGACCCGGCGAAGATGGACAAGGTCCGAGAGGAAGCGTGGGAAGATTTCTTGGACATGACGATTGCCCAGGCGTTGACATGGGCATCCCAGAATATCGCCCCTGAAGATACCCCGTCGGAAGTTGTTTTAGCTGAGCCTTACATAATGGGGTCTCACTCCGGAGAAGCCGGGGCTTGGGTAAGCGGACCGGAAGACCTGGCTCCCCCGGAATACAACTGGGGCTATAACAAGATGACGACGATACAGGGCTTGTTTGCCGCCGGAGATGGAGTTGGGGCGGCCCCGCATAAATTCTCGTCGGGCTCTTTTACCGAAGGCAGATTGGCCGCGAAATCAGCGGTTAGGTTTGTTAGAGATAACCCTGGAGCGATTACGGTCAGCGACGCCCAGGTTAGGCAACTGTCCGAAACCATCTGGGCCCCTCTGGAAACTTTTGAAAAGCACAAGGGGGCATCTACAGCTGAGGACATTAACCCGAATTACATCACTCCCAAACAGGCCTTGGTTCGATTACAGAAGATCATGGATGAATATGGTGGCGGCACTTCTACTTGGTACACGGTCAACCAGGCTACATTGGAGAGGGGTATCGTACTCATCGAGATGTTACGGGAAGACCTGGCTCATCAAGGGGCCCGCAGCCGGCATGAACTGTTGCGTTCGTGGGAAGTGGTTCATCGGACGTGGACCGGCGAAGCTCATTTGCGTCATTTGCTTTACCGTAAGGAGACCAGGTGGCCGGGCTATTACTACCGGTCCGATTACCCAGATCTGGATGATCAGAACTGGAGAGTCTTCGTAAACTCCCGCTACGATGCGGCCAGCGATAAGTGGAGCTTATCCACCAAGCCTTACATTAATCTAATAAAGTAAACCGGTTGCCGGTCCGGAGGCCTGATCGACCCCGGACCGGCAACCGATAAGCCCTGCGCCAGGTTGCTCAAGTCTGTCGGCTCTGTTGCGGCTGCGGTGGCTGCACTGCTTGGTTCAAGCTCCTCTTTGTTACGTCCCCATCTTTCCCCATATCACCGATTGACTGCCTGTTGAGCGTCTTCGAACGTGGCAGTACAATTGAGGTGTATGTCCCTGCATCGACAGGTCGGCAGAACCCACCCAAGCAGGCCAGGAGGCGATGATGCCCAGCGGCAGTAAAGAGGAGTGGACCAGGGAAACGCTGGGTCCCGCCATCGGACGGTACCCCGAACGTCAAGAAAAGTTCGTTACCGATAGCGGGCTGGACATCCAGCCCTTGTACGCCCCGGAAGACCTGGCGGGAAACGGACGGGAATACCATCGGGATGTGGGCTACCCTGGGGAATATCCGTACACTCGGGGAGTGCAGCCCAACTCCTATCGCGGCCGGATGTGGACTATGCGGCAGTACTCGGGCTACTCCACCGCAGAGGAGACCAACCGGAGGTTCCGTTACCTGTTGGAACAGGGCCAGACCGGACTTTCGGTGGCGTTTGACCTGCCCACCCAGATCGGCTACGACTCGGACCACCCTAGGGCTCTAGGCGAGACCGGCAAAGTGGGCGTTCCCATCTGCAGTCTCGAAGATATGGAAGTTCTGTTCCAGGGAATTCCCCTGGACCGGGTCAGCACTTCGATGACCATCAATGCCACCGCCTCCATCTTGCTGTGTCTGTACATTGCGGCAGCCAAGAAGCAGGGAGTCGGCCAAGACAAGATCAGCGGCACTATCCAGAACGACATATTAAAGGAATACATCGCCCGGGGGACCTACGCCTATCCACCGCGCCCTTCGATGCGTTTGGTGGTGGACGTGTTCAAGTATTGCGCCGAGAGCGTCCCTCGCTGGAATACCATCAGCGTCAGCGGATACCACATGCGAGAGGCCGGAGCCACGGCCGTGCAGGAGTTGGCTTTCACCTTCGCCAACGCAATCGCTTACGTGGAGGCGGCGATCGGGGCCGGGCTTCCGGTGGACGAGTTCGCTCCCCGGGTCTCCTTCTTTTTCGTCGCCCAGAACAACCTCTTCGAGGAAGTAGCCAAGTTCCGCGCCGCCCGGCGCATGTGGGCAAAGATCATGAAGGAACGTTTTGGGGCTCAGGACTCTAGGTCGATGATGCTGCGATTCCATACTCAGACCGCCGGTGTTTCCCTCACTGCCCAGCAACCGGACAACAACCTGATTCGGTGCACCGTCCAGGCCCTGGCGGCAGTGCTGGGAGGCTCCCAGTCCCTGCACGTCAACTCTCGAGACGAAGCCCTGGCGCTGCCCACCGAGGAGTCGGCCCAACTCTCCCTGCGTACCCAGCAGATATTGGCTTTCGAGAGCGGCGCTGCCGACGTGGTTGACCCGCTGGGCGGCTCATATTACGTGGAAAGTTTGACCAACCAATTGGAAGACGCCGCCTTCAAATATCTGGAGCGTATCGAAGAGATGGGTGGCACGGTGGACGCCATTGAGCAGGGATTCCAGATGCGGGAGATCGGGGAGTCGGCCTATCAGCACCGCCGGGAAGTGGAGGCCGGGGACCGGACCATAGTGGGGGTCAATCAGTACGTTACCGGCGAGCCGCCGTTCGAAGGATTGTTGCAGTTGGACCCGGAAGCGGCTCAAAAACAGATACAGGGGGTGCAGCGGCTCCGTAAAGAGCGCGACGATTCCCAGGTTCAAGCCGCCCTCAAACGTCTTACCGTTGTCGCCCAGGGCTCTGATAATACTGTTCCGGCCATCTTGGAGTGTGTAGAAAGTTATTGCACTCTGGGCGAGATCAGCCAGGTGTTCCGGGATGTTTTCGGTGAACAAGAACAGATGGCAAGTTTTTGACGGCCAACTTTGGTGCGATTAGTATTCGGCCGCTGCCTGAACCCACTAACAACACGTCGACGAATTGGAAGGACCTAAGAGACCCTAGGAGGGCGGGATGCCAGACCTGATACTTTCTGAAGAAGAGCAGATGCTCCAAACGATGGTCCGCGATTTTGCCGACCGGGAGTTGATCCCCAGAGCTCGCGAGGCCGATGAGAGGCAAGAGTTCTCATGGGAGAACTGGAAAGGAATGGCCGATCTTGGCCTGACCGGCGTGGGCATCGATACGGAGTATGGCGGTAGCGGCCCGGCGGGTTATCGAAAAGTAGCCATCGTCGCCGAAGAGGTTGCCCGGGGCGACGCCGGGGCCAGTGTCAGCGTGCTGGCCCATCTGTCGCTGGGCACCAATACCATATACCGGTTCGGTAATGAAGAGCAGAAAGGCCGGCTCGTGCCCTCGTTGGCTTCAGGCAAAGGCATCGCGGCTTGGGCGCTGACCGAGCCCGGCGGCGGATCCGACGCGGCGGCGCTGCAGACCACGGCAACGGAGCGGGATGGGACCTACTTCTTGAACGGCAGCAAGATGTTTATCACGAATGCCTCGGTGGCTGAATCCATCGTGGTATTTGCCACGCAAGACCGGTCTCTTGGTTACAAAGGAATAAGCGCGTTTGTCGTCAACCGGGACTCTCCCGGCCTAACGATCAACCCTCTCCACGGCAAGATGGGGATGCGAAGCTCCACCACCGACGAGGTAGTTTTTCGGGACACACCGGTGCCGGCGGAGAACCGGTTGGGCGAAGAAGGCCGGGGATTCAACTATGCGATGGATATACTAGATTCCAGCCGGATAATCATCGCTGCCCAGTGCGTGGGTATCGGCCAATCGGCCCTGGAAGCCGCCGTGCGTTACGCTCAGCAAAGGGAGACGTTTGGCAAGCCAATCGCTCAGCACCAGGCCATTCAGTTCATGTTGGCGGACATGGCTACCGCGGTACATGGAGCGAGGGTGGCTACCATGAACGCGGCCACATTGAAGGATGAAGGGCTACCCTTTGTCAATGAAGCCTCCATGGCCAAGCTGATCGCTTCGGAGATGTGCGTGGACGTATCATCCAAGGCGATGCAGGTTCATGGCGGTATAGGTTACTTTCAAGACGCCGGAGTGGAGCGCATCTTCCGGGATGCCCGGGTTACCACTATTTACGAAGGAACGTCTGAAGTACAAAGACTGATCATTGCCCGCCAGATTCTCGCCCAATACCAGTTGTGATGACAGATCTTCTCGGCGGGCATCCCTTAGGGCGGCATGTTCGCCGAACAGCGAGTCATAGATCTGGGGAGGTGCTTTACCGGTGACCACTAAATCCGTTTGCAGTGTGAACCATATAGACCACGTGGGTGTGGCGGTTAGGGATATAGACGAAGCCCTGAAGTTCTTTCAAGAGGTGTTCGGCGCTCCGGCGGCGGAGATACAATCCTTGCCGGACCAGGGGGTCCGGGCCACTCTGATCGAAGTGGGCCAGACCCGGCTGGAATTATTAGAGCCTCTGTCGGATGACAGTCCAGTCGGCCGATTTATCGAACGGCGCGGAGAAGGTTTGCACCACCTGGCCCTCAACGTCTCCGGCTTAGCGGGAAATCTGAAAAAGCTGGAAGAACACGGAGTTGGATTGGTGGACCGGGAGCCCAGAGAAGGCTTGTCCGGTATGATAGCTTTCCTCCATCCACGATCCACGTTCGGCGTTCTCACCGAGTTGGTGGAGAACTGATTTTGAGGGACGCCGATCCGAGAGGCATACGGGTTAAACAGTTATGACGCAGTCTAGAAATCCGATTCGCGTACTTGTCGCCAAGCCTGGTCTGGATGGGCACGACCGGGGGGCTAAGGTGATTGCCCGGGCTCTCCGGGACTCCGGTATGGAAGTGATTTACACCGGCATTCGGCAGACGCCGCAAATGATTGTCCAGGCGGCGATTCAAGAGGATGTTGACGTTCTTGGAATGAGCATACTGTCAGGAGCGCATCTGGAAATCCTGCCAGGAATAATGGATCTTCTACGGGAAGAAGGACTGAGCGATATCGTGGTGATTGTAGGCGGCATAATTCCGGAGTCGGACCGCCAGCCCTTGTTGAATCTGGGCATCAGCGGCGTATTCGGCCCTGGGACCTCCACGGGCGCCATAGCGGAATTTATCGAGGCCAAGATTGAAGAACGCGGCGTCAGGTAGATTTACCCCTACATTTTAGGGAGAGGATTCGGCGCTTCAAAGTCGAGCGGTACATTAAATCCTCTCCCCCTTGACATCTGTTCTGTTATGGCGAGTATAATTACGCCGGTTCTCAAAAACAGGTTCTCTTACACTTATGCAATACAATGTTGCACAGTTGCTAAAGGGTCCGATTGGGGGGTCTAGCAACTACAATATTGATCATACCTTTACTGAGGCGCCGCGAATAACGGATCAGGTTAACGGATCGGTACACATGGTCCGTACCCATCAAGGTGTCCTGGTCTACGGCGAATTAGATATTCGAACCACGCTTACTTGCGGCCGTTGCCTCGGGGAATTCGTCTGGCCTTCAACCCTTGATATTGAAGAAGAATTTTTTCCGATGGTGGACCTTCACACCGGACGGCAATTGCCGCCGATAACCGAGGATGAAGGAGACCAGAGAATTGATTTCGATCATGTGTTAGACTTGACCGAGATATTACGGCAATATGCGATTGCCGACATGCCAATGAAGCCATTATGCACGGCAAATTGCGTTGGTCTTTGCCGGGTATGTGGGAGCAACTTGAACCAGAGGGAATGTAATTGCAGCGACACTGAGGTGGACCCACGGTGGGGAGCCTTGGCTGATTTGCTGAAATCACATAAGGGGTAATGATGGGTGGTGGAAAAAGAGAGATTCTCCTTCTTCACGGTCGAGTTTGGACCGGCTGAGGTCTTCCCGAAGTCGACGTGAAAAACAACCTTTTGATTCCTCAAAGCCGGACTAAAATGCCGGGCCGGTTCGGTGGATGGGACTCAAGCGACAAGTAGAATAAGGATAGACCGGTCATCGGCGACCAAGTGGCCGGTTTCAGTGGTGATAAGCAATGGGGGCAGTACCTAACAAGAAAGTGACCAGGGCGCAGCGGGGGAGGCGTTTCAGCTCATATAGGCTGAAGGCCATAAATCACTCTTACTGTCCCAGATGCCGAAGTGCTAAAATGCCGCACACGGTTTGCCCGCAATGCGGCTTCTATCGAGGGCGGCAAGTGGTTGGAGCCGAAGGATAACCGGAGTAGGCCTAAGATGTGTGTGCACGTTACACCGCAACGATGGCTTTACGGAATCCGGTTTCTGGAAGGTTCTGGCCAACCCACTACCTTTATTGGTCGCGCGTTTCTCAGGCCCGGCGTCATTAAACTTAATTAAGACGTTGAAATTAGGGCTAAACGCATGCAGATAACTGCCGACAATAAAACTGAAACAAAAAGAGCCTTTGTTTTCCCAGGCCAGGGATCGCAAAGTGTTGGCATGGGGCAAGAGCTCTATGACTCATCCCAAGCGGCTCGTGAGGTCTTCCAAGAGGCCGACGAGACCCTGGGAGTTCGACTCTCAAAACTGATTTTTCAAGGCCCTTCCCGTAAGCTACAAGACACGGTTAATTCCCAGCCGGCTATCATGACGGTTAGCATCGCAGCCTGGAAGGCGTGGGAAGAGTTTACCGGCTCCGATCTGGAGACTCCCGCAGCTCTGGCAGGGCACAGCTTGGGAGAATACACGTCAATGGTGGTGGCCGGGGTGGTGAGTTTCGCCGATGGTGTGAGTCTGGTTCGGCAACGAGGCCGATTGATGCAGCAGGCGTCCAAAGGCCGGCCCGGGGGTATGGCGGCGATTTTGGGACTGGATGAGTTGGCGGCGTCGCAGATATGCTCCGAAACCGGCGTTGAATTGGCTAATATCAATTCCGACGATCAAATCGTGATCAGCGGAGATAAAATCGCCGTGGCCCAAGCCATGGACTTGGCTTCGGCTCGCGGCGCCAGGAAGACGATTCCACTCACGGTCAGCGGCGCCTTTCACTCCTCGCTGATGCAGGAGGCAAAGGACGGTCTGTCTGAGGCGTTGGTGTCGATGGATTTCCAAGACCCAGTGGCTCCAATCATAGCTAACTCCGATTGTGCCGAGTTGCGAACCGGAGAACAGGTGCGAGAGGAGTTGGTCCGCGGGCTTTGCCAGTGCGTCCAATGGCGGAATACAGTCCGGTGTATGGTGGACTCTGGAATCACCCAGTTCGTTGAGTTGGGACCGGCCAGCGTGCTGGCGGGACTGATCAAGCGGATTGACCGGGGCGTTGAGGCTGTGGCATTATCCAACCCTGAATCTATTCGAAAATTGGCCGGCGCGACCGCTTAAACCGGTACTCGCCAGCTTATCGGTGTTCCATGCCAAGGGATAATTTTACTGACTTGAGACGGAAGGGAAGGGCGGCGGCTCTCCAGAGCCTCTACGCAGCCGACGTTCGCGGCGGCTTGGCCGAATCTTCTTTAGAGTGGCTGGCCGATGAAGATCAATTGCCTGAAAGAGCGATATCTCTCGCTCAAAAATTGATTCAGGGTGTGGCGGCCCGGGGCCCGGCTCTTGATAACATAATTCAGCAATATGCACCAGCGTGGCCCGTAGCCCAGTTAGCGCCGGTGGACCGGAACATCCTGCGGATCGCTCTGCTGGAATTGTTACATAGTCCTGATACGCCGGACAAAACCGCAATCAACGAAGCCGTAGAGTTAGCAAAGGTATTTGGCAGCGACAGCTCTAGCAAGTTCGTAAATGGTGTTCTAGGATCGGTAATAGCTGACCGTGAGGTTGCCCACCTGGCTACGGTTGGATCCCAAATCTAGGGAGATGACCTTTTGGCGACCGTTTATGATCGCGTAAAAAACATAGTGATTGATAAGTTAGGGGTGGACGAATCAGAGGTAGGAGAAGACTCATCCTTCGTTGATAATCTCAATGCGGACTCCCTGGACCTAGTCGAATTAATTATGGCCTTCGAAGAGGAGTTCTCCACCGACGAAAAGCAGGTGGAAATCTCCGACGATGAGGCTGGGAACATCGGCACCATCAAAGATGCCGTCGATTACTTGAAAGGCCACGGAATCACAGACGACTAGTATCGCGCTGAAGCAGGTTATCGCACCTGTTGTGGCGAGCCGATCCAGATGCCGTCTCTTTTGGATGTTGCTTGATCACGGGCCGTCGAAGTGGAACTTGCCCCACGCCGGGAGGCCTTCTTTCCCGGCCGTAATAATCACGATAGATCCAGTTGACAACACTGACCCTTCCCGGCCACGGAGTTCTGTGATCCCCTCAACTTTGAGCGCTCTTCGTCATCCGTTGCGGTTCGGGCAGACGCCTGAAATCATTACATTATGGTAAGTACACTAATACATTTATACTGTCATAATTGACTGATTCGTATCTAGACCGGGGGTTGAATCCTAATGAACAGCCTGGATGAAATCGCTCGACTGGTTAGACAATGTTCCGATTGTGAACTTGGCCTGGGGCGCAAAAACGCTGTTCCCGGTGAAGGTTCCCCGAATGCCGACCTGATGATTATCGGCGAAGGACCGGGTGCTCAAGAAGATCTTCTGGGCCGTCCTTTTGTGGGCCGGGCCGGGCAATTTTTGGATGAGTTGTTAGCGTACATCGGCTTAAAGCGGGAAGATGTGTTTATCGCCAACATGGTGAAATGCCGTCCCCCGGAAAACCGGGACCCATTGCCCGCCGAGGTATCGGCATGCAATAAGTATCTGGAACGGCAGATAGAGTTGCTAGATCCTTTGCTGATAGTTACCTTGGGCCGGGTGTCGCTGACCCGGTTTTTCCCTGGGGTAAGTATGACCCGGGCCCGGGGGAAAGTTCGAGAGAAGGACGGCCGGTTTATCTATCCGGTGATGCATCCAGCCGCCGCCTTGTACCGCCAGGAAGTTAGGCCGGGAATCATCGAAGACTTCAAAGCCATACCGGGAGTTTTGGACGATATCCGGAACTCCTCTGCCACGCCGGTCCCGGCGCCAGCGCCCGAATCGCCGGCCGCACAGCAACTTAGTCTATTTGAGTAAACATATTGAATAACGTGATGCCACCGTTGCGAATCATTCCCCTGGGCGGACTGGGGGAGATCGGTAAGAACATGATGGCCGTGGAATATGGTGACGACATCGTCGTCATTGACTGCGGGGTACAGTTTCCGGACGAGGACATGCCGGGGGTCGATCTGATTATCCCCGACGTTTCCTACCTTGTTGAGCGGGCCGACCGGGTCAAGGCAATCTTGATAACCCACGGACATGAAGACCACATTGGAGCCCTTCCTTTCATACTGCCCCAGATAAATGTGCCGGTATACGCCCCGAGATTGGCCCATGGATTGATCTCTGTGAAGCTGAACGATCGACGTCCCACCCGGGGCGCGGTCGTGGAAGCCATCGAACCGGGAATCGGTTACCAATTTGGCGACACCTTGCGGGCGACTTGGTTCCGGGTATGCCACAGCATTCCCGATGCCATGGGTATCGCCATTGAAACCCCTCGAGGTTTGGTGGTTCACACCGGCGACTTCAAGATCGATCACACTCCCGTAGACGGCCGCACCATAGATCTGGCGACTCTGGCCCGGCATGGAGCAGGAGGGGTGCTGCTGCTGCTCTCAGATTCCACCTATGCCGAGGTGCCTGGTTATACGCAATCGGAACGGGTAGTGGGCGAAGCCTTAGACCGCGCCATCGCCGACGCTCCCGGCCGGGTGATGGTTGCCACATTCGCTTCCCTTATTTCCAGGGTGCAGCAAGTGGTAGACGCGGCGGAGCATGCCCACCGCAAGGTTGGTATCGTGGGCCGCAGCATGGAAGACAACGTGGCCGTGGCGACGGAAATGGGTTATCTGAAAATACCCCCCGGAATCCTCCAGAATCTAAGTGAACTCCGTCAACTACCTCCCAATGAGGTGGTGCTGTTAACCACCGGCAGCCAGGGTGAGCCAACGTCGGCCTTGGTCCGGATAGCCAATAAAGACCACCGCGACATCAGCGTACTAGAGGGCGACACCGTGATAATCTCCGCTACCCCGATTCCAGGCAACGAATTGGGCGTAGGCCGGACCATAGATAACCTGATGCGTCAGGGAGCAACCGTGCTTTACGACCGCATCTCCACGGTTCACGTTCACGGCCATGCCAGTCAGGAAGAGTTGAAGATGATGCTCAACCTGGTCCGGCCCAGGTATTTCGTTCCAGTGCATGGAGAGTACCGGCACCTGATGGCCCATGCCCAGTTGGCTTGGGACGTGGGTGTGGCGGAGTCGGGGATATTCGTGCTGGAAGACGGAGATGTGCTGGAGCTATCCGAGGATGGGGCCCGCGTGGAGGAGAAGGTACCCGCCAGGCGGATCTACGTCGACGGGGCGAACCGGCGGGATCATCGCAGCCAAGTGTTCCGTCAGCGGCGAACGCTGTCGAAGGATGGGGTTGTCGTGGTTGTTCTTTCCACTGATAAAGAGTCGGGCCGGGTGGTCGGAGAACCCAAGGCCGTGGCCAGCGGGTTCATGGAAGATTCGGAAACGGAAGAACTGTTCCAAGACTTGGCTCTAACACTGTCCCGGACCCTGGCCGGCGATCCTGGCTTGGCGGACCAACCAGACCGTTTGAAATCAAAAATGCGTGAAACTGCCCGCGAGTTCCTAGCTAGCGAAACCAACAGACGCCCTATCATTATTCCAGTGGTTTTGGAAGTGTGATTGGTTTCCTGACCACTTATTTTCGTTAGTGGTCAGGAAATGGGAGGACTCAATGGCACGATCCGCTGCCAAAGGCAGACGAACCCCTCCGCCATCTATTAGAGATCTTATCAAAGCCAGGCCCGCCGCCGCCATCGACGGCCTGGTAATGTTGATAGGCGGCTTGAGCGCCGGCCTGGTTTTTGGATTTAACGCGGACTTCCGCTACGGAGTTATACAGGCCCTAGGTTACGGTTTGGTCCCGGCCGGTCTTTGGTTTGGGGCCGCCCTCCTCACTTTAAGATATCGTCACCGGTCGCTGGCCAGATTTTGGCGGCGATGGGTTTCGGCCGCCGCACTAGTTGTCATTGCCATCGGCGTGCTTTCGCTGTTTGATCCCGGCGATGGAGTGCTGTCGGGTTTCGGTCTCAGCGGGCGTTGGGGTGACTCGGTGGGCGGAGTTCCCATAGCGTTTGCATTGGTCAAATTGGCTTCGATCTCTATCTTCGTGCCTCTATTGATCTACCCCCATCGGATAGGGGGGATCTATCTGACGGGAGTCAAGAAGTCCGGTACTGGGCTGCAGTACGGGATTTCCTACCTATATATGGGTTCGTCTTGGGCCACCGGATTCTTGAGCCGATGGCTGGTGACGGCCATATTCGCGGCGCGTTCGAGTCGATTCATGGCCTGGTTCCGCGGGCTCTTTCAGAGTTCAAAGTCTATGGCGCCACAACCGCCCGTTGAGCTGGTCAGCTTTGACGATTCGGAGAATGACATAGATGAGTCGCCGGATGACTCCGATTCCTGGCCTCTTAGCAGTCCAGGGGATGTCCCGGAATGGACAGTGGCCCACTCACCACGGACTGACCAGCCCGGCGTGGAAGTGGCGAAGGTAAAAACGGCGGGGTCTAAATGGTCCTTACCATCCATCGAATGCCTGGCCCCTCCCACACCCCGGGAGCAATCTGAGGAGCCATTGCAGGAGATGGCCCGCCACGTAGAGACCTCTCTGGCCGAGCATGGTGTGATGGTGGAGGTAAAAGACATTAAAGCGGGACCTAGGATCGTTCGCTTCGGTCTGGTTCCTGGCTGGACTAACAAGAGAGGCGACGGCGGTAAAGACGATGGCCGGGTAGAAAGCAGGGTGAAGGTACAGAGCATTTTGACCCGGGAAAAAGACCTGGCGCTGGCGCTGAAGACGCCCTACCTTCGCATCGAAGCCCCGGTACCCGGTGAAGCCTTGGTGGGTTTGGAGGTGCCGGCGCCGACCCCCAATAAAGTCCACCTGCGAGAAGTGATGGAGTCGGCCGAGTTTCGCAAAATAGCGGGCAAGGGGGGTCTTCCCGTTGCCTTGGGTCAAGACACCGGCGGATCTTCGGTGGTTACGGATCTGGCGGGATTGCCACATTTGCTGATAGCAGGGGCCACCGGAAGCGGCAAGAGCGTGTGCCTCAACTCCGTGGTTGCGTCCCTGCTCCTGACCAAACCGCCGGACCAATTGCGCATGCTGATGGTGGACCCCAAGCGGGTAGAGCTAACCCCATTTAATGGGATCCCTCATCTGGTTGCCCCGGTCATCGTGGATGTCGACGAGGTAAACTCAGCCCTCCGGGGCCTGATGCGGGAGATGTTCCGCCGCTACAAGCAGATGGAAAAAGTAGGGGTCCGTAACATTGATGGTTTCAACTCCAAGTCGAAAGAGCGGATGCCATTCTTGGTGTTGATCGTCGACGAATTGGCCGACCTGATGATTACCGGTGGGTTCGAGGTGGAACAGAACTTGGTCCGCTTGGCCCAACTGGGACGGGCCACCGGGATACATCTGGTGTTGGCAACCCAACGGCCGTCGGTGAACGTCGTCACCGGGCTGCTCAAAGCCAACATCCCAGGCCGGATCGCCTTTGCCGTGGCATCCCAGGTAGACTCGCGGGTCATCTTAGACATGGCCGGAGCCGAACGGCTCTTGGGCAAGGGCGATATGCTGATCCTCAATTCAGATTCGCCCAAGCCCCGGCGCGTCCAGGGCACTTTGGTTTACGACCATGAGATCGAACAATTGCAGCAGTTTTGGTCCAATCAAAAGGGCGCCCCGTTGCCAGACATACTGATAGATGACGATGAAGACGAAGACGAAGAAAATGAGGAAGCTAACGAAAGAATGTTGTCCCAGGCCAGAGAGTTGGCCCTCCGCAGTCCACGGATGTCTACGTCTTTCATCGAGCGGCGTTTTAAGGTTGGACAGCAGCGGGCCGAACAGATAATGGAACACTTAGAGGAGGAAGGCCTGATTATTCCCCGATAGCTTGGGGTTTCATCTCAGGCCGTCTGCTCAATCACACGTCCATTCCGTTGTGTCGGGTCTCCTGATACATGGGACGCCAACGCCCGGCTGGGTTTACCGGCCGGGCGTTCCCCTTTCCCTAGGGGCAGCTACTTTGCTATGATAGTTTTGCGATGATTGCTAGGCCAGCAATGGGACTAAATTCCAGCTCCGGGTACGACGACATCAGTGTTAATTGACCTCCACACCCATAGCTATCCCAAGTCAGATGACAGTTTCGCTGCTGTCGACGACCTCATTGATAAAGCTAAACAAGCAAAGCTTGACGGTATCTGCCTCACCGACCACGATTTCTTCTGGTCTAAGGAGGAGGTCCATGATCTTGCCAAGAGACACAGCTTTTTGGTGCTGCCTGGTTGCGAGATCAACACCGATAATGGACACGTCTTAATCTTCGGCTTGGATCGCTACGTTTTTGGACTGCACAAGCCGGACTTTTTGGTGGACGCCGTGCGGCAACGGGACGGCGCTATAATCGCGGCTCATCCCTATCGACGCCGGTTCTTGGAGGACCCCGGCCATCTGCCGGAGGCCCGGCGGGAAATGCTGGACCGGGCCAGCGGCGATGGTTTTTTTGGGTCTTGCGATGCAATAGAAGGAATCAATGGCCGGGGCAACGAGGTGCAAAATCTGTTTTCGCAAGACCTAGGGGACCGGCTGGAGATAAAAATGACCGGGGGCAGCGACGCCCACCGGGTGGAACAGATAGGGACTGCGGCAACATTGTTCGAGCGGAAAATTACCGGTCTGGATGACTTGATTCGGGAACTCAAGGCGGGCAGGTTCAAGGCTGAGAAGCTCATCCACCCGCAAGAGGCACGCCGCACTACCTGAATGCGCCTTAGTATCGGAGATTCGTTGATACCGCCAGCAAAATACCACGGCTCCATCGCCCGATCTGGGATGCTTTTGGAGCGCCTGAGAGTCGTCCATGCCTGAAGTCATGCGAGTAGAAGATCTTCATGTCCGGTTTGGCACGCCGGCAGGGCAAGTTAAGGCCCTGAACGGCGTCAACTTCTCGCTGGAAGAGGGGGAGATCTACTGCCTCGTCGGGGAGAGCGGCGCGGGCAAGAGTACTTTGGCGTTGGCGATCATGGGTTTACTCCCCGTGTCGGCGACCGTGCCGTCGGGCCGGGTTATCTTTGACGGAGTGGACCTGTTAAGGATCGGCCAGGAGCAACTGAGAACCATTCGGGGCAACCAGGTATCGATGATTTTCCAGGATGCCCAATCCGCCCTGAACCCGGTACAGTTGGTTGGACCCCAGTTGGAAGAAGTCATTCTGGCCCACACCAATGTTGGGTCCCGAGTTGCCAATGGGATGGCTCAGGATATGCTGCGGGAGATGGGGTTGCCCGATCCCAAGCGAATCATGGGGCAATATCCCTTCAGTCTCAGCGGAGGTATGTGCCAAAGGGTTATGCTGGCCATAGCTCTGGTGCTGCGGCCCCGGGTGCTGATCGCCGACGAACCGACGTCGGGGCTAGATGTAACGCTTCAAGCGGAGATTCTGGAACGATTGAAAGCCCTTTGCCGTGAGCAAGGGTCCTCGGTTCTGCTGATTACCCATGACATGGGAATCGTGGCAAGCATGGCTCAAAAAGTGGGTGTCATCTACGCGGGTTCCGTCGTCGAGACGTCGAAAGTTATTCCCCTCTTCAAAGAACCCCAGCATCCTTACACCTGGTCCCTTCTGAAGACGCTGCCCCGGTTGGATGACGTTGACCGGAGGCTGGAACCCCTAAGGGGAACGCCGCCGGACATGGTCGACTTGCCGGAGGAATGTCCCTTCCTTCCCCGGTGCCACAAAGCGCTTTCCCGGTGCCGGGTGGAACACCGCCCGCCCCTGGAAGATATCGCAACTGAGCATGCGGTGGCTTGCTACAACCCCATGCTTCCGGGGACTTAGCCGGGTTCTGAAACGTGGTTCGACACGGTTCCATCGGGGGCACCGCGATCAGGGAAAGCCGGTTTGCCGTGAACCTATTGACGGTCCGGAACTTCCTTACTTCTTAGTATTAAGATAGACGTCCAGAAAAATCCCCCCAGCCTCCGTTATTCCAGAAGGCCCGCAGGTGGATCGTCATCGCTGCTGTCGCTCTGGGACCCCACGGGGATCCGGCCTGCCAATCCGGGCCGGACCAGGAACTCATAGACTGCCGCGCCCAAGGGCCCACCCACTAGAGGGCCGATGATGTAAGCCCAGAACCCGCCGGACGGTCCTGGTATAGCCACGCTTCCCCAACCGGCAAAGTAGGCAACCAGCCGAGGGCCGAAATCCCGGGCCGGGTTCCACCCTGCCTGGGTTAACGGAGCGAACAGGCTGATCAGGATCGCCACGGTGAACCCGATGAAGAAGGGACTGAGGTACTTGGTTGGCAGGCTGGCGTTCCGGCGGTCCACCAGCGCGAAGATAACCAGTAGCAGGATAGCCGTGCCGAAGCCCTCGACCACTGCGGCGCCCAGAGGGCTTATCAGACTCTGAGCATCGGGGCCGGTGCCGAAAAGGGCGGGATTCGGGAAGTACTCGCCGAACACCATGGCGGATTGCTGACTGCCGGGCGCACCGCGTACCAGGCCCCTTTCGGCCTCGAACCGAGCGATGAAGGGACCGTACAGCCACAAGACGGTCGAACCGGCCAGGACGGCGCCCATAAGCTGAGAAGTCCAATAGGGCAGCAAACGGGTATAAGGAAACTCGCGTCGGCGGAAGATGGCGAAGGTCAGGCTTACCGCCGGATTCAGGTGCGCCCCGGACACCGCCGCCGTCACGTAAATGGCGATGGTGATGCCGAACCCCCACACCACCGCCACCTGCCATATACCCGACTGGGCTCCGGTAAGCACGGCGGTCGCCACGGCTCCGGTGCCGAAGACGACCAGCAGATAAGTTCCAACAACCTCGGCCCCGCACGCGCGGAGCATCGGCAAGATAGACGTCCCTTTAAGCATAGCCAATCGTATAGCTTTCAGCAGCATCGGTTAGGACCGGAACCAGATGGAACCGGAATCTGCCAATCATTCGAAGAATATTCGGGATGCGGACAACTAACGCCGGCTTCGGTCTGCCTGGTCTGCCGCCAGGAGTTCCAGCGCCAGGTCCGGCTCCAACTTTCCTTGCTTTATGGCCAGGTCCGCTTCCAGCAAGCGCTGGTAGCGCCACATGATGTCGCTCCAAGAATGGCGGCGGGCCTGCTCCATGGTTTTTCTGACCACGAATTGAGATTTGGTTCCCAGGCGGTTCCCCAATTCCCTTTGGGGAACTCCTTGGTCTATGGAGTCCCTGGCCAGGGCTAAAAGGCGAAGTTGCCTTTCCACCATGGCGATGATGTAAGGAGCTTCACTGCCGTCCTGGCGTAGTTCGTGTAGCAATTTCAAGGCCACCGATTGGCGGCCCTCGATCATGGCATCAACCGCGGCGAACACGTTGGACTCCCGGGCCAGGTGCACCAATTCGTTGACGTGGGATTCCTCTATGCGGGCGCCGGCGGCGAAGAGGGAAAGCTTCTCCAACTCATTGTCTAGGGACCAAAGATCTCCGCCTCCCATTTCGGTCAAGATGCCTATGGCCGACGGGCTGATTCTGGCGCCCTTCTCCTCCACGGTAGCCTTGATCCATCGGGCCAGGGCCTCACCGGAAGGTGTGGGAGATCCATGGATCTCGGCGGTTTTGCGCAAATGCTGAAGCATTGGATTGGTGTCCGGCAGAGTCGCGTCGAGGAAGATCAGCAGAGTGGTATCGGGCATGCCGGTGATAGCCTGGTCCAGTCCCTCCCAGCCGCCCAGCGCCCCACCGCTTGCCTGGTTATCGCTACTCCGTCGCCGGCCTCTTCCTGGGCGGCGTTCAAACGTGGCAAGCAGTCCTTCCACCACCACCAGTCGATGGGAGTCCATGAACGGCAGGGCGTTGCAGATGGTAACCAGTTCGTTGAGGTTGGTCTGGGGTCCCATGAGGCGGTGGCGGTTGGCGTCCAGAACGTCTTCGGCCCCGGCTTCCGCTTCCAGCCGGGACATTCGCCGTTGCACCAAGTAGCTGTCGCCGTGCAGGAAGTGAGCAGGCAATGGTCCACAACCTAAGGATCTGAGTCAAAGGGGAACGAACCGGGTAGGGCAGGCCGCAAATCAGGGCACAAGGCCCGCGCCCACGGATTATACCATTGGATTCGTTTCGTTCTACTGTGCGAAATCACTGCGGCCTGAAATGGTTGACTCCTACCGAGCACAGGTAATTTTTACAATTGGCATTCCGGTCCTTCGGCGGAAGGAGAGGGATCTCGGGAAGTGTGGAGCGGCCCCACTCCAGATGCCTCGCCGCTGCGGCTGGCTCGACATGACATGTTCAACCGTCAAAGATTGGTGCTGTCAGATTTATGTGGAATAATAGGGCGGGCTTCGGACCTGATGGGGTCCTACGGCGCACTCAACGGGAGGACTAAGAATGAAGTTCGGGATTTTCACCCACGTTCCCTGGCCCGAAGGGATCGATACACGGCAGGTATTTCGCAACACAATTCAAGAGGTTCAATACGCCGAGGAAGTGGGCTTCCACAGCGCTTGGCTGGCCGAGCACCACTTCTCCCGCTATGGGATCGGCTCTTCGTGTTTAGTATTCGCGGGTAATCTCGCTGCTCGAACAACAAGAATCCGTATCGGCACCGCCGTGCTGGTGCCACCGCTGCATAACCCGATACGCCTGGCCGAGGACACCGCCACCGTGGATGCCCTCAGCGATGGCCGCTTGGACGTTGGCTTGGGACGGGGGACGGCTAACTACGAATACCGGGGCTATAACGTCGATCGTGAAGAGAGCCAGGGAAGATTCCAAGAGAGCATCAAGGTGATCAAAGGTCTCTGGACGACGCCGGAGTTCTCGCATCAAGGGGAACACTACCAGGTCAACCGGGCCACTCTGGTGCCGCCGCCCGTACAGCAGCCCCATCCGCCGGTTTACTTGGCTGCCACCCGGACCCAGGCCACCTTGGAGTTCGTCGCCGGTACCGGCTTTCCTCTCATCGTGGGCGTAGTGCAGGACACTCCAGAAGCTCTAGACCTATGCCGCCGGTTCGTGGAGTTATCCGGAGACGCGGGCCATAACGTCCCAATGTCCGAAATACCTTTTTTCCGCTATTTCCACGTGGGTGAAACCGAAGAGGAAGCGCGGCGGGATAGCCGGGAGGCCGTGAACTGGGTTCAGGACATGACTCAGTGGCGCCGTCAATTCCCTGAGGGCAGCGAGGTCCACCACCACTTGGAGGACTGGCGCAGATCACGCACCGAGCTGCCGCCCACTTACGATTATATCTACGAGAACCGCGCGATCATCGGGGATCCAGAGCAGTGTATCGCCAAGATCAAGGAGCTTCAGAAGGAAGGAATAGAGTACCTGGGATGCACCTTCTCCATGGGCGGCATGGAACATGGCAAGCTTATGCGCTCGATGGAGTTGTTCGCCAAAGAGGTCATGCCCCACTTCGCCTGAGTCCGAGTTGGTTGTCTATTATTTAACCCGGAGGGAACATTGTGACCAACATCGCCCAGCGGTTAAGTTCTTACGCTACGTCCCTTCAATACGAGGACTTACCTGCCGATGTCGTCCATCTGGCCAAGCGGATGATTATCGATACGCTGGGATGCGCCCTGGGGGGATATGACGGCGAGCCCAGCCGAATCGCCAGGGAGACAGCAGCGACGGTCACCAGCAGTTCGCCCGCCACGATTCTAGGCAGCGGCCTGGCCACCAGCCCGGATATGGCCACCTTCGCCAACGGGGTGATGATCCGTTATCTGGACTACAACGACGGCTATACCAGTAAAGAGTCGGGTCATCCTAGCGATAGCATCGCCGCGACCCTGACCTGCAGCGAAGTAGGCCGGGCCGGGGGCAAAGGGATGATTGTCGCCACTGTTCTGGCCTATGAAGCATTTTGCCGGATCTGCGATGCCGTGGACATCAAGCCCGGCGGGTTCGACCACGTCACCGTGGGCGGCATCGCCAGCGTCCTGGGGGCGGCCCGGTGCCTGGGGCTGACGGAGGATCAAACTCTGCAGGCGTTGAACCTGGGAATCGCCCCTAACCTGGCCCTCTACCAAACACGCATCGGCGATGTATCCATGTGGAAGGGATGCGCTTACGCCAACGCCAGCCGTAACGCCGTTTTCGCCGCCATGCTGGCCCAGAGGGGGCTTACCGGACCTTCGCCGATCTTCGAGGGCGAAGGCGGCTACTTCAAAGCGGTGTCCCGCCAGCCCTTCGAGTTGGAGCCATTCGGCGGCTGGAACCAGCCCTTCAAGATTGGGGAGTGCAGCATCAAGCGATTCCCGTTGGGCCAGTACTCGCAAACCGTGGTGCAGGCCGCTTTGGAGGTTCGCGAGGAGCTGCCATCAGTCGACGACATCGCCCGGGTAGAGGTGCGGACCTTGCAGACCGCCATCAACATCATGGCGTGGGACGCGGAAAAGTGGCGGCCTACCAACCGGGAAACCGCCGACCATAGCATGCCCTACACGGTGGCCGTGGCGCTGATGTACGGGGCGGTGGATCAGAGCCACTTCGGCGACGAGTATCTGCAGAACCAGAGCTTGCTGGACCTGACGGGCCGGGTCAACGTGAGTGTCTCAGAGGAAGCCAACCAGCGGGCGCCGGAAGCCATGCTGTGCGATCTGGAAGTGCTGACTGGGGCCGGCCAGCGGTTTTCATCCCAAGTCGCCTATCACAATGGGCACTTCAAGAACCCACTGTCCGACGCCGAGCTGGAAGACAAGTTCCGCTCGTTGGCATGCGGTCCCCTGCCCAAAGCCCAAGCCGACGCGTTGTTGGACCGGCTCTGGAATCTGGAGGAGTTGGCCGATGTGGGAGAACTGATCCGGTTGACCAAGTTCTAAGCCGCCGCCGACTCTACCCCCGCACCTGCTCCGGATAGTACCCGGAGTGGTCCTCGTATGCCCCGGTTAACGGGTATATCTGCTTGTATAAGCCTCGGGCGCGTTGGGTGATGTATTGGTTGGCCCGGTCTCTGATCTCGCTGGGGCGCGCTCGTTGGGCTTTATACATATCGCTCTCCAGAGGGCTGGCGTCCTCCAACTCCCAGATGCACAGGTACTTTAAGACCCCTTCTCCTTCCTCCAGCTTGAAGCGGCGGGCGCTGACGTAGCCCGGTATCTCCAGGCGCTCCGGCAGGTGTTCGTCGTTATACCAACGCTCGAAGGCTTCTTCCCCTTCCGGTTCCACCTCCATCATCACCACCAGGATGGTATTGCCGATGTGCTGGATAGAATGGTCATTGTTCTCGTTGGGCATGGTGGCACCTCGCTTTAATATCAGACCGATAGGGAATCAGTATGGGAAGGCCGTGCCCCTTCACGACTGGGCCGCAGTCTCTTGTCACGCAATGACGCGTAGTATAACATTGGGTGGTTTCGCCAAATCGGGCATTTCTCAGATAGCGGAAGGATGGAAAATGGATCATCGCATTAAGATTAAAGTAAACGGCACAGATCATGATTTGGAGGTGCCGGCGCGCCGCATGCTGGTGGACTGCCTGCGCTATGATCTGGGCCTGACCGGAACTAAAGAAGGTTGCAGCGTGGGAGTATGTGGGGCCTGTACCGTGTTGGTGGATGGGCAGATGGTGGCCTCGTGCATCATGCTGGCGGTAACCGCCGACGGCGCCGACATAACGACCGTTGAAGGACTGGCCCAAGAAGGTCGGCTGCACCCTGTGCAGCAGGCGTTCATCGACCACGGCGGTTTCCAGTGCGGAATCTGCACGCCGGGTCAAGTGATTGCCGCCAAGGCCCTGCTGGACGTTAATCCTGACCCTACAGAGGAAGAAATAAAGGACTGGATGATGGGGAACTTGTGCCGATGCACCGGATACTACGGTATCTTGGAATCAGTGAAAAACGCGGCCCGCGTGTCCCAGGAGGCTGGGCGATGATTGACTTTGAGTTTCATAGCCCCACCAGCCTGGATGAAGCCTTCGGACTGCTGGACCAGTACGGCGACGACGCCCGGGTGATGTCCGGTGGTACGGCCTTGGTGCTTATGATGAAGCAGCGCCTGGCCCAGCCTGGCCACGTTATCGGACTGCGCCGGATTCCAGGACTGGCTTCCGTGGCCTCGGACGGTAACGGCTCGGTGCGGGTGGGCGCCCTGTGCACCCAACGCAAGATGGAAACCGACCCACTGGTCCGCCAAAGTTTGCCCCTAGTCGCCGATACGTACCAGAAGGTGGCGACTCCTAGGATCCGCAACATGAGCACTGTCGGAGGTGGTCTGGTCCACGGCGACCCCAACCAGGACCCGCCTCCATCATTGATCTGCCTGGGGGCTTCGGTGGTCCTCTCTTCCAAGGGCGGCGAAAGAGTCGTTCCGGTGGAAGACCTGTTCATCGACTATTTCGAAACCGACCTCCAGCCCGGCGAGATTCTGACCAGCGTGTTGATTCCCCAGGCGCCCGCTGGTTCCGGAGCTGTCTACCTGAAGTTTTTGCCACGCACCGCCGATGATTACGCCACCGTCTCCGTGGCGGCCATCGTGGACGCCGACGAGAGTAACAATTGCCGGGACGTCCGTATCGTTTTGGGCGCGTCGGGCGTTACCCCGATACGGGCGAAGGCAGCCGAAGAACTGCTGCGGCAACGCCCCCTTACCGAGGAGAACATCCGGTCCAGCGCGGCGGCGGTTATAGAGGAAGTTGACCCACTGGACGATTTCCGCGGCTCGGCCGATTACAAACGGCAGATGGCGGAGGTCTTCACCCGCCGCGCCGTCACCCAAGCCCTAGCCGCGGGCCGCTAAGGATACCCGAATGAAGCTGGAAAACCGCTGTCTAGTGCCTGCATCGGTGGATAAAACGTGGGCGTTGTTACTGGACATCCCCCAAGCCGCGCCCTGTATCCCAGGTGTAGAGGACGTCATTGCCGACGGAGAGAACCAGTTCAAGGCCGTCATGCAAGTCCGGATCGGGCCCGTCCGCTTGAACTTCTCTGGGACCATCAGTGTCGTGGAGCAAGACAAGGAGAAAGGCGAAGCTCGTTTCCACATCGAAGCGGCCGACCGTAGGGTGGGAGGCTCCATCAGGGCCGATCTGACCATGCAGGTCAACTCCATTTCCCCGGAGGAGACTGAGATGGTCATCGTCTCCTACACGGTGTTTATGGGCAAGATTGGCGAGTTGGGCCAGCCAATCATTCGCCGCAAAGCCAATTCAACCTTGGAAGATTTCGCTCGGAATCTGGCCAAACAGGTCCAGTTCTAGCTTTCCTCCCTCCGGTCCTCCCTGGTTTACATTCGTTCTAGTACTGCGCCAACTTGATTGCAATGGGATTGACCGGTCGAGCCGGCGTGCAATTCCTTCGAGCATGTCATGCTGAACCAGCCTCGGCGGCGAAGCTCCGACTTCGCCGCGATTCCCCGAAGGACCGGAATGACAATGCGCACTTTTACTTTGTCAGGCCCCTAAGCTCCCGTTTGATTAGTCCCTATTACTCTTCGCTATCATCTGTCCTCAGACCGCCTTTTGGTGGCGGATAGTGACGTCTCTTCCCCTTTGATCGGCTCCGATTTCCTGATACGCCCAGACTTCACTCCCGGCTTGCCCCGGCGCTGGGCTGGGCATCGCTCAATCTCTCCCGGTCTTCAGAGGTCAAGACCTAACCATGATGGGCCACCTGACTTTGGCTACATTGCTTTCCATGACTATTTCCAACGCTTTGGCCCCCAAAGTTGCCCTGGGGGGCCATCCCCTTAATGCCGCCTTGTATGGCGCCATTACCTGTCTTATGACTGGATTCAACATGCTGATAATTCCACCAATAGCCAGCAATATCTTGTTGACTGGTTCGAGTTAACGGAGGTATACACTTGGGACTTATCGGGAAACTAACCAAAAGAGGCGTTACGAATGTTGACGATGAGGATGACGACGACCTGGCGCCCGATGATGAACTCGAATCTGTAGATTCGGAGCCGGATACCGGTGGCTTGAAAGCTGGATTGATGGGGCGCCTACGCGGCCTGCGTAATCTTAGGCGATCCAATAATGACGTCGATGATGACGATGATTGGGACCCCTAAGACCTGGTGGTAGAAGAAGACGAGGTCTCGGACGCCGGTTCCGGGCAAGGAGCCGGGGGAGATGCCGACGCCGAACCCGCTGAAGAAGAAAATCGGCCCGATGTCCAGGTTGTTCGGCTAGAAGGGGTCCCCGACGTGCGCGTGGTGGGTGACTCGAGTGGGGTTGCCGCGCCTTCTGGTCCTCAACCCGGCAACGCGCCCTCGGCCGTCGGCGGCAACGGCGCTTCCGGTGGAGAGTTTGCCCCGGCCCAAGGCGCGGCGAATGCGGGTCAGCCGGCTCAGAATCAAAATGAGACCAAGAGTGAGCCTACCGGGAGCAATGAAGGCGCGGGCCTCTCGCTTAGAGATATTTTCGAGGAAGAAGTGGAGGTCGACGAGGCGCTAAGGGATCTGGCGGAGAGCATGGACGATGTCTCCGCCCAAGAAATAGCCGACGACCTGAGAGCATTTTTCGAAGAGTTGGAAGCCAGCATGCAGTGACCGAGCGCACTTCTGGTAAAATATACCGGAGCAGACTTGCCGTTGACCCGGAAGTTGGCTAGTTGACCAAGGGCATTCGGGGTTGGGCCATTGATCCCGGCGCCCAAGCCGGTGGCGAGTGCTTTGGGAGGGAAAGTGTGCGGCATAGTTGGTTACGTGGGGGACCGCGAAGCCTGGCCGATCATTCTTGAGGGATTGCAGCGGCTGGAATACCGCGGCTATGACAGCGCCGGCATCGCCATAGTCGATCATTCGGGCCAGCTCCAGTTCCGAAAGACCGTGGGGAAAGTTAACGGCCTCACGTCTTCCGGCCAGGAAGACGTGCCTCAAGGCTGGCTGGGCCTGGGGCACACCCGTTGGGCGACCCATGGCAGGCCCACTTACTCTAACGCCCATCCACACACCGACTGCCACCAGCGCATCGCCGTGGTCCATAATGGCATCGTCGAAAACTTCCTTTCTTTGAAGCAGGGTTTGTTGGCTGACGGACACGAATTTGCGTCCGAGACCGACACCGAAGTGATCACCCATCTTATTGAAGAGGGGATGGACCGGGGAAACAGCTTCGAAGATGCCTTCCTTCGCATGGGTAGGATGGTCGAAGGCTCCCAGACCATCACCGCCACATTCCTCGGAGAAGCCGGTAAGATTTGCGCCTTGCGCTTGGGCCATGCCGGCGGCATCGTGGTTGCCCATCGGGACGGCCAAGGCATCATAGGTAGCGACTTGCCCGCGATGCTTCCTCTGCTGCGCCAAGGACCCCAGGCCGGTCAAGTAGGCTTCCTAGATTCGGGAGAAATGGCCTCTGTAACCACGGAAGGTGTCGTTTACCGGGACATTGATGGCAAGGGAATCGACAAGCAATTGCGTTCGGTTTCACCTGTAGACGTTCAGATCGACAAAGGCGGCTACCGGCACTTCATGCTTAAAGAGATTATGGAGCAGCCACAGGCCGTGGCCAGCGTTCTGCGGAACCGGGTGGATTTCCAGGAAGGCCTGATTGAGTTGCCCGAACTCGGCTATTCGCTGCAAGAGCTAAAGGATATTAAAAGGGTCATACTGATTGGTTGCGGAACAAGCCTCCACGCCGCCCAAGTGGGACGATATTTATTTGAACAGTTGGCGGGTCTACCCGCCGAGGCCGAAGCCGCCTCGGAGTTTCGATACAGGGATCCGATCATCGACAGCAATACGCTGGTTGTAGCCATCGCCCAGTCCGGTGAAACCGCGGATACGGTGGCGGCGATGCAGATGGTGCAAGAGAAAGGCGGCAGGCTGGTTACCATTTGCAACGTTGAGGGGAGCCAAACTACCCGCCTGGCTGAGGCGACCCTGTACATGGGTTCAGGTACTGAGATTGGCGTAGCCTCAACGAAGACCTATATCGCCGCTCTGACGGTGCTCAGCCTGTTCGCGGGTTACCTGGGCCAGTCCAGGGGTTTTCTGTCCAGGGAGGACACGAGGCGGTTGGTGGACCAACTGGCGAAGTGCCCCCGGTTAATGGGGGATATGCTGGCCGACACTTCGGTCTATCAACGGTTGGCCCGCCGGTTCTCTTCGTACGGTTACTTCCTCTTCCTGGGCCGTGGAATCAACGCCCCCATCGCCTTGGAGGGAGCGCTGAAACTGAAAGAGATCAGCTACATCCATGCCGAGGGCTATCCCGCGGGTGAGATGAAGCACGGCCCCATAGCATTGATAGATCACGGGATGGCGACCCTGGCGTTGGCCCCAAACGGCAGCCTCTACGATAAGATGGTGAACAATATCCTGGAAGTCAAAGCCAGGGATGGCGTGGTTGTGGCGGTGGTAACCGAAGGCAACCAAGAACTCGTGGATCAGGTGGACGAACTGTTGTTCATACCTGAGATCGGCGAGCTATTGACTCCGATTCTGGCCACGGTACCCCTGCAATTGCTGGCTTACCACATCGCGGTGCTGCGAGGCTGCGACGTGGATCAGCCCCGGAACTTAGCCAAGTCCGTGACGGTAGAATAGCCCTAGATTCGGGCCCCTGCGATTGGGTCCGGGCGTCGGCCCCGCTCCGCGCTGGCTTAACCGCAATCCCTTTAGATTTCCGATTCCCCGGCTGGTTTCAGTAAACCCCAGTACT
>CERD01019419.1_pt1 | contig 28531 bp, 25 predicted proteins | sample 530931 | NCBI WGS metagenome assembly CERD01 (sample SAMEA2621101, study PRJEB7988) | marine metagenome | isolation source: saline water (ENVO:00002010), including
CGGCGGCCAGCTGATCAACTTCGCCTGCGAAACCATCGAGCCCAGTGGCGACACCAGCGTGCAGACAGTCGGCCTGCCCTGGGTAGAAGAATGCGTCTCGCCCGTGCTCTACACCCTGCCCCTGCAACTGCTCAGTTACCACGTTGCACTGGTCAAAGGGACAGACGTCGACAAGCCCCGCAACCTGGCAAAATCGGTGACCGTGGAGTAGCCCCCGTCAGCCCTGACGCAGACACTGAGGATAATCATGAGCGAGTCAAAGAGTATTCTGGTTACCGGCGGCGCCGGCTATATTGGCACCCATACCTGCATCAAGTTACTGGATGCAGGCTATCAGGTGGTGGTGCTCGACAACTTCAGCAACAGCTCACCGGAGGCGCTCAAGCGCGTTGAGCGCCTTGCCGGCAAAGCCGTTGAGCTGGTCACTGGGGACATTAACGATCAACCTCTACTAACCAGGCTCTTCGCTCAATACAGCATTGAGGCCGTTATCCATTTTGCCGGCCTCAAGGCAGTTGGCGAATCAGTGGAGCAGCCTCTGCGCTACTATCACAACAACGTCACTGGTACCTTGTCGCTGTGCAGCGCAATGCAAGAGGCCGGCGTTGGCAATCTGGTGTTCAGTTCATCAGCCACCGTGTACGGCGACCCTGCGTCACTGCCCATTAACGAGCACTTCCCGACCAGCGCAACCAATCCGTACGGCCGCTCCAAGCTGATAGTCGAAGAAATTCTCCAAGACCTGCACCGCAGCCAACCAGCCTGGAACATTGCGCTGCTGCGCTACTTCAACCCGGTCGGCGCCCACCCCAGCGGATTGATTGGAGAGGATCCCAGCGACATCCCCAACAACCTGATGCCCTTTATAGCCCAGGTCGCGGTTGGCCGGCGAGATCACCTCAACGTATTTGGCGACGACTACCCTACTCCAGATGGCACCGGCGTACGCGATTACATCCACGTGCAAGATCTGGCTGAGGGCCACGTGAAGGCGTTGGCCTGGCTAACGCGCAAAGAAGGCGTGCGAGCGTTCAATCTGGGGACAGGCAGGGGGTACTCTGTACTCGAGATGCTCAAAGCCTTTGAGCACGCTTGCGGCAAGACGTTGCCCTACCAGGTCATCGCGCGGAGGCCCGGCGACGTTGCCGCCTGCTATGCAGACCCAACGCTTGCGCGGGACATCTTGGGCTGGTCTGCCAATCTAGGGTTGGAGCAAATGTGTGCTGACGCCTGGCGCTGGCAGAAAAAAAACCCGCAGGGCTATCGCTGAACGGGCCCGCCGCAATACGCGGCGCAGGCGTCGGGACAAGCGGCAAGCAGCTATAGCCTGCGGTGCCTATAGGGTGATTGCCAGGCTGCGTGCCACCACCACAGCGACGCTCCCGTAGGGACGCGACATGTCGCGTCCGCACGAGCCCAAGGCATCATGCCGCGTTAACCCCGGCGCTGCTCGTATATCAGGTCAACAATGCCGTTAGTTGGGCTGTAACCCTGCACAGTCGACAATAGGAGCGAGCGCACATCATCGTAGGCATCGTCATGCACCGCACGGTGCATCTTATCCAATACGTCGCGTAGCTCACTCCAGGGCACCAGCACTTCGTTAGCCCGATGGATCTTGGGATGCGCGGTGCTCTCGGGGTTATCGCCCAGCAGCAGCTCTTCATAGAGTTTTTCACCCGGACGTAGCCCCGTGAAGGTGATCGCAATGTCGCCATTGGGGTTTACCTCGTCACGAACACTCAAGCCAGACAGCATAACCATCTTGTGCGCCAGCTCGACAATGGTTACCGGCTCGCCCATATCCAACACAAACACATCGCCGCCCTCGCCCATGGAGCCAGCCTGAATAACCAGCTGGGCGGCCTCGGGGATGGTCATGAAATAGCGCGTGATATCCGGATGGGTAACGGTAATGGGGCCGCCGCGACGAATCTGCTCGCGGAACAGCGGAATAACCGAGCCAGAAGAGCCCAGCACGTTACCAAAACGCACCATAGTAAAGCGCGTCTTGTTAACACAGACCACCGCGGGGTCATCGCCCCAAAGGCTCGGTGCAGACTCTGCACTCAAGCCCTGCAGCACAAGCTCCGCCATACGCTTGGTCGCGCCCATGACATTGGTGGGACGCACAGCTTTGTCAGTCGAAATAAGCACACAGTTTTTTACTCGGCAGCGGATAGCCGCCTGAGCAACCTTGAGGGTGCCAAAAACGTTATTCATTACGCCTTCGGCCACGTTGTGCTCAACCATAGGTACATGCTTGTAAGCGGCTGCGTGATAAACCGTGTCGACGCCCCAGGCACCCATGGTGTCTTCCAGGCGCGAGCGGTTGCGTACCGAGCCCAGTATTGGCACCAGCAAAATATCCAGTTTGTTAGCGCGGATCCAGCCCTGCAACTCACTGTGAATCGCGTACAGGCCAAACTCGTTGTGCTCGTAAAGAATCAGGGTCTTGGGGCCAACATTGACGATCTGCCGACACAGCTCGCTACCGATGGAACCACCAGCACCGGTCACCATAACCACCTGCTCACGAATACAGAACCCCAGCAGTTCATCTGCCGGTGATACCGGGTCACGGCCCAGCAGGTCGGCCACATCGACCTCCTGCAGGTCATCAACCTTCACCTTGCCACTGGCAATATCCATTATGCCGGGGATGCTACGCACGTGCAGAGGGTGCGGTGACAGACGATTCAGGATTTGTTGGCGCTCGCTGCGGGTCGCCGATGGAATAGCCAGCAGCACCTCCTTGACGCCGGTCTGGTCGATCATCTGCGGCAGCTGCCGTGAGGAAAAGACGGGCACACCCGCGATAATGCGTCCGGCCAGCCCTTCATCATCGTCGATAAACGCCAAGGGCTTGTACATGCGCCCCACACGCAAAGAGGCCAGCAATTGGTTACCGGCCGCACCGGCCCCAAAGATGGCAACCGGCATGCCAGACTCGGGCACCAACTCGGTAACAGCATCATTCGCCGCCGGAGCACCACCCAGCAGCCAGTCGCCCATAAAGTATTCGCGCGCGGCCAGGCGCAAGCCGCCAATCAGCAGCAGGCTGAGCCACCAGTAAGACACAATAGCCGAGCGCGGAAAGACAACATCCCAACCGTTATCCCGGCCAATAACAGCAACCATTGCAAGCGCAGCGCAGGCCAAGGACACCGCTTTGAAAATGCACACCAGCGCCTGGCTGCCAAAGTGACGCATTACGGCACGATACATGCCCATCTTGATGTAAACGGGTATCGCCAGAACTGGCGCAAGAAGGAACAGCCAGCTTTGATTTTCTGTTGGCCACACCCAGCCTTCACCGCCCAGACGCAGGTAAAGAGCCAGCCACAGCGCCCCCCAGATAAGCACCAGATCCGCAGCGATCTGTATGAATCGCTTGTGTCCATAGCTCAAATTGATCAATCGTTCCTTGAGCATGTCTATCTCCCTGGTGTGAATGGTGCCAAGCAGCGCATTATAGACCCCTTTCCGACACTTTGGTGACAAAAGCGTTACCTTCTGACACACGGCGCCTCAGATGGCTTTGATCATCGACACCAGCTGTTGTGTCTTTTCTTGCATCAACACCTCATCACCCCGGCTTTCGACATTCAGGCGTATAACCGGCTCAGTGTTGGAAGCGCGCAAATTAAAGCGCCAGTCCGCGAAAGAGACACTCAAGCCATCCACATGTTCAACAGCCAGTGCCGAATCTGCCAACTCCGCCTCAACTTTGGCCAATACAGCGGGTGCATCACTTACAGTCAAGTTGATTTCACCTGACGACGGATAGGCGGCAATGCGCTCACTCACCAGCTCAGATAATGGCTGCTGTTTGCGGCTCAACAACTCGACTACCAGCAGCCATGGGATCATTCCGCTATCGCAGTAAGCAAATTCACGGAAGTAATGGTGCGCGCTCATTTCACCACCGTACGCAGCGTCTTCTGCCCGCATACGCTCTTTGATAAACGCATGCCCTGCCTTGGTCTGGACTGCCACACCACCATGCTGTTCAACAAGATCAAGCGTGTTCCATACCAGCCGGGGGTCATGAACGATGCGCGCACCTGACTCCTTGCGCAAAAAGGCCTCAGCCAGCAAACCAACGATGTAATACCCCTCGATGAACCGCCCCTGCTCGTCGAACAAAAAGCAACGGTCAAAATCACCATCCCAGGCTATGCCCATATCGGCGCCGTGCTTGACTACCGCATTTGCCGTCATGGCGCGGTTCTCAACCAACATTGGGTTAGGGATACCGTTAGGAAAGCTCCCGTCAGGCTCATGACAGATCTTCACCAGCTCAATAGGCAAGCCGCGCGCCTCAAATGCCTGCTCCAGAGCGTCTACCGCCGGGCCGGCAGCGCCATTACCCGCGTTGACCAGCAGGCGCAGCGGCTTTATTACAGAGGGGTCGATATAGCCCAGCAGATGTTCGACGTACTGATCCCGTACATTCAGCTGCTCGTAACCACCCCGCTCAGCCTCCGACACCGCCGGATCAACGCCCTTGACCCGTTCAACGCTCAGTGCCTGGGCCAATCTGCGAATCTCCGCAAGCCCAGTGTCCGCAGAAATGGGTCTGGCACCTTCGCGAACCAGCTTGAAGCCGTTGTAATCAATCGGGTTGTGCGAAGCGGTTACTTCGATACCGCCGTCCAGGTCCAGGTGAAAAGTAGCGAAGTAAACCTCCTCGGTACCCACCATGCCCAAATCCAGCACATCAACACCTTCATCGCGCAAGCCATTAGCCAGCGCGGCCTTTAGCTGCGCCGAGGTTTCCCGCACATCACCGCCCAATACCACCCGCTTGGGCTTGAGCCACTGCGCAAACGCGCGCGCAATGCGGTAGGCCACGTTTTCATTCAACTGCGAACCCAACTGGCCGCGAATGTCATAAGCTTTAAAACAGGTAATTTCAGACATGATTGATCGTTCACTGTAGTGGTTTCATAAATCAGCGCGGCTGGCCGAACGAACTCCTCTCAACCAGCCAGTAATCTTTGATGTATTTGATCGAGATGGAGCTCGAGCTTCCCAGGAAAAACCCAACAGCCAATGGCACGGCATCTAACCTCACGGCGATGCCCTTCCGGGACGGCCGGGTTCCATCCTCGCCTGCGTGCTGCCGTCTAGCTCTTTTGGTCGAGGTGGAACTCGGTCGTCCTAGACACTTCTGACCCAAACCCGTTTCTGGGAGTGCCGCCGTCCGCAGCAGGAACCGCCCCGAGGCTCACTCTAGAATGCGCAACAGCAACCCACTGGTAGAGGAATCCGCGCCTTCCAACTCAGCACGCTCACCGCGAATAAACGCCAACGTGTCCATCGCAATGCGCTTGCCCATCTCCACACCCCACTGGTCAAAAGGGTTGATGTCCCAAATCACCGACTGCACAAACACCTTGTGCTCGTACAACGCGATGAGCGCACCCAGGCTGTAGGGCGTCAGCTCGTCCAGCAACAACGTCGAGCTAGGCTGATTGCCACGGTAACGCTGGTTGAGCGGCAGCTGGCCTGCGCCCTCCACCGCCGCATCGCCCAGGGCCAACAAGCGCGACTGCGCCAGGCAATTGGCCAGGGCCAGTTCATGCTGGGCCACCAGCTCGGTGGCGGCCTCGTTGTGCTGCGCCTCAAGGTAGCGCTTGGCCGGTACGATAAAATCACAGGTCACCGCTTCCGTGCCCTGATGCAACAACTGATAAAACGCGTGTTGCGCGTTGGGCCCAACGTTGCCCCACACAATGGGGCAGGTAGCGTAATCCACGGTCGCGCCGCTCAGGTCCACACTCTTGCCGTTGGATTCCATCTCCAACTGCTCAAGGTAATTGGGCAACTCCTTCAGGCGACCGTCGTAGGGCAGTACCGCATGGGCGTTGATATCCAGCACATTGGTGTTCCACACGCCAATCATGCCCAGCAGCACCGGCAAATTGTCTTCAAAGGGCGCGCTGCAAAAATGCTCGTCCATGGCATTGGCCCCGGCCAGCAGCTCCCGAAACGCCGGCATGCCTATAGCCAGCGCAATCGGCAAACCAATGGCCGACCACAGCGAGTAGCGCCCGCCTACCCAGTCCCAGAGCCGCATCTGGTTGTCCGGGGCGATACCCCAACTGGTCATCTTGTCTGCCGCCGCAGACACCCCCAGAAAGTGGCAACCCAGCAAGCCCGGCCGATCCTCGCCCAGCTCACGTTCCAGCCAGTGCCGAGCCGTGGCCGCGTTGGTCAGGGTATCGATGGTAGAAAAGGATTTGGACGAAATAATGAACAGCGTGGAGTGCGGGCTCAGCCCGCCCAGCAGTTGCGACAGCTGGCTGCCATCCATGGTGGACGCAAAGTGAATGTCCAACGGCGAGGCACAGGGCGCACGCGAATCGGTCAAGGCTTCTGAAACCATCAGCGGCCCCAGGTCAGACCCGCCCACCCCAATATTGACCACATCGGTAATCGGCTCACCGGTGGCGCCACGCCACTGCCCGGCACGCAGCTGCTGCACAATCTCCTCCATGCGTTGCAGCTCGGTATGCACAGCCAGCGCCACATCGCTGCCTGCCACCACGCAGGATTTTTCCTCGGGAATACGCAACGCCCAATGCATGGCCGCGCGCCCCTCACTGGGGTTGACGTTCTCACCGGCAAACAGGGCCTGCATGCGCCCCGCCAGATCGCCCTCACGCGCCAGCTCAAACAGACAATCCAGCGTCTGCGCCTCAACACGCTGCTTGGAAAAGTCGAACAGAATCGGGCCAAACTGCCGGTGCAGCCTGTTGAAACGTTGCGGATCATCAGCAAACAGGTCAGCCAGGTGCTTGCCCTGCATCTGGTCGCCGTGCTGCTTGAGTGCTTGCCAGGCAAGGCTGTTAGCTTTCCAATCATCCATCAATCAACGCCGTCCTATGCCGTGGTAGTCAAAGCCGCTCTGCTTGACGAAGTCCGGGTCCCACACGTTGCGACCATCCAGCAACAGGGGGTGCGCCATGGTCATTTTCAGCCGGAACAGGTCCGGACTCCAATAGGCCTTCCACTCGGTCACCAGCATCAAGGCATCAACGCCTTCTGCCGCCTCGTAGGGGTCCTCATGCAGCACCAGGTCATCTCGTTCGCCGGCCCACTCACGCAGTGCGTTCAGCGCCCGCGGGTCGTGCACGTGCACCTGCACGCCCTGAGCCCACAAAGCTTCAATCAGCTTGAGCGCCGGCGAGTTATCAATACGTGACGACTCGGGCTTGAATGAAGCCCCCCACATAGCCACACGCCGCCCTTGCAGGTTGGTGCCGTAATGCTGCCAGAGCTTGCGAAAGAGCACTTCCTTCTGCCGCTCGTTGATGCGCAGCACTTCATCCAGCAACTGCGCCTGCATGCCGCTGCCCTGCAAGGTGGTGGCCAGACTCATCACATCGCGTGAAAAACTCAGCCCACCAAAACCGCAACCGGGGTACAAGTAAGCATCACCAATACGCTTGTCGGCGCCCATGCCCTGACGCACCCGTTCGATATCCACCTGCAAATTGTCGGCCAGATTAGCCATGTCATTCATGTAGCTCAGGCGTGTCGCCAACATGCCGGTGATCGCCAGCTTGGTGAACTCGGCCTCACGTGGGCGCATCAGCATGATGGTATCGCGACGCCGGTTGAACGGCCGCAAAAGCTCAGTTACCAGCTTCTGCGCGTGCGCGTCTTCAGCACCTAACAGCCAGCTGTCAGCGCGCATAAAGCTCTGCAACGCATTACCTTCAATCAGCAGGTCAGGCAGGCTGACCACAGCGCCGGAGGCGGATACGTCGTTGGCGTGGGCCGCCAGCGTCTCTTGTAACGCCTCGCTGCTACCCACCGGAAAGGTCGACTGGTTTACCACCACCCAACGCTGCGCCCGGTTGGCCGGCAAACTGGCCATAACACTTTGCGCCAGCTCGTAGGCGTCGGGGCTCAGAGCCAACCAGATCACCTCGCCTTGGCGCTGGGGTGGCGTCTCCATGGTGCAAAGCACCAGACGGCCTGCTTGCGCCTGCTCCGCCATCAACTCCGCCAGGCCCGGCTCCCGGAAAGGGCATTCGCCCCTGGCCAACTGCCTGGCCGCATGCCCCTCAGGCACATGCAACAACACCTGATTGCCCGAAGAGGCCAGTGCCGCCGCACTCACCAGCGCACACAGGGTATCGCCGTATACATCCAGTTCCATCTGCTACTCCCTCCGCCCGGCTCAGGACTGATAACGAGCCATCAGCGCGCGGAAGTCGGCGCCCAATTGTGGATGGTTGGCACCGTACGCCAGCGTCGCTTCCAGATAACCCAGTTTGCTGCCGCAATCATAGGAGCGCCCGCGGATGTGATAAGCCTCCACGCCACTGCTCTGCATCAGGGTAGCAATGGCATCGGTCAGCTGAATCTCGCCGCCTGCGCCCGGCTGGGTACTGGCCAGCAGATCAAAAATGCTCGCCGGCAACACATAACGGCCAACAATAGCCAGGTTGGACGGCGCCTCGGCGCGTGGCGGCTTCTCCACCACCTGACACATCGGCGCGTGCTTGCCCTGCCGCAATTCGGTGCCGCCCAGATCGACCACGCCATATTGGTGCACGCGCTCGTAGGGCACCGGCTCCACCATGACCTGCGCCTGGCCATTGTCCGCAAAGCGCTCAGTCATCAATCGAAGGTCATTCATACCACCCGATTGCTCAACCAGCACGTCGGGCAACATCACCGCAAAGGGCGCATCACCCACTATCGGCCGCGCGCAGTACACCGCATGCCCCAGCCCAAGCGCCTTGCCCTGTCGAACTGCGGTTACCTTCAGCTCAGGCGGCGCGGTGTCGCGCAGCACCTGCAGCAGCTCGTCCTTGCCGCGCCGCTCCAGCTCCGCCTCCAGTTCGTAGTTCACATCGAAGTGATCCTCGATGGCTTTCTTGCTGGAATGCGTCACCAACACGATTTCATTGATTCCCGCGGCCAGGGCCTCTTCCACCACATACTGGATCACCGGCTTGTCCACCACCGTGACCATTTCCTTGGGAATCGCCTTGCTGGCCGGCAAAAAGCGTGTGCCCAGCCCCGCAACCGGTAGAACTGCCTTGGTAACCTTCATGGTAACTCCTGATATAAAAAACGATAAAAAAATGCTCAGTCGCTACCAAACAGATCCCGCGTATAAACCTTCGCAGCAACATCTTCCAGTTCAGGCGACTGCCTGTTAGCAATCACCACATCACAAAGCTGTTTGAAGGCATCCAGATCATTGAATACACGTGAACCGAAGAACTCCGGTTCTTCCAATACCGGCTCGTAAACCACTACCTCAATCCCTTTGGCTTTGATCCGCTTCATCACACCCTGAATGGCAGAAGCACGGAAGTTATCCGAACCGGACTTCATCACCAGGCGATAGATACCCACCACCTTCGGGTTTTTAGCAATAATTGAGTCAGCGATGAAATCCTTGCGGGTCCGGTTGGCGTCCACAATCGCCTTGATCAAATTGTTCGGCACTTGATCGTAATTGGCCAGCAGCTGCTTGGTATCCTTAGGCAGGCAATAGCCGCCGTAGCCAAAGGAGGGGTTGTTGTAATGGCTACCGATTCGGGGGTCCAGGCCAACCCCTTCAATAATGTGCTTTGAATCCAGACCATGTACTTGAGCATAGCTATCAAGCTCGTTGAAATAAGCAACACGCATCGCCAGGTAAGTATTAGAGAACAGCTTGATCGCCTCGGCCTCAGTAGAGTCGGCAAACAGCACAGGCACATCCTGTTTGATCGCCCCCAGCTGCAACAACCCGGCGAAAATTCTGGCTCGCTCACTCTGCTCGCCCACGATGATCCGGGAGGGGTACAGATTGTCGTAGAGAGCCTTACCCTCTCGGAGAAATTCCGGAGAGAAAATGATATTGCTGGTATTGAATTTTTCTCTGATAGCCTGGGTATAGCCAACCGGCACCGTGGACTTGATGATCATCGTCGCAAGGGGGTTGATGGCAAGCACATCGGCAATCACTGCTTCAACACTGCTAGTGTCAAAGTAGTTATCTTTAGGGTCGTAGTCGGTAGGTGTGGCGATAATCACATACTCCGCCCCATGCAGTGCCAACTGCTTGTCCAGCGTCGCTGTAAAATTCAGCGGTTTGTTCTTCAGGAAATCGGAAATCTCCACATCTTCAATAGGCGACACTCGATCATTCAGCAACGCGACCTTTTCAGGAACGATATCCAACGCGACCACTTCATTATGCTGGCTCAGCAAGACTGCGTTGGAGAGCCCTACGTATCCTGTACCTACTACGGCGATTTTCATGATTGATAGTATTCCAGATGTTTTGAAAATTAGATCAACAGTAGCTGAAAACGGTCCTAGGTCAGCGCTCCCTAGACAACCCTATCCCCCGCTCCCTTGCCAGCAACAGTCATGAATATGTATTTAAAATAGTGCCCTAGTGTCAGACTATCCAGCATCTGCCGATCCGTTTCCGCCAACAGCGCTGGCGTAGACATATCGATTTCATTCACCTGAGCTAGACCGGTAATACCGGGGCGAGCGTCATACACTCGTCGCTCCCTCCGCTGAGCAGTCAGCTCTTCCTGATTGAACAGCCCTGGGCGAGGCCCGACCAGACTCATCTCCCCCTTAAGCACATTCCACAACTGCGGTAGCTCATCCAGTTTAGTCTTACGCAGGAAGCTACCTAGCCGAGTGATAGACGAAGTAGAAGCCAGATGGCTGGCGACCGAAGCAGTATCCACTTTCATGGTCCGAAACTTGATTAGAACGAAAGGCCGCTGATGGCGACCAACACGCTCCTGCCTGAATAGTGGGGAGCCGGTATCACACAAGCCCATCACATAAATAATCAGCAACACTGGAAAGCCCACAATCAAACCCAGCAATGAAAAAACAATATCAAAAAAACGAATCACAAGCTCAACCCCTGAAAAATGATCATTTGGACTGCTCAAAACACCGACGCAAACCCTCTTCCACCGTATAAGGCGGCTGCCAATCCAGCAGCTCACAAGTCTTGCTGATATCCACCTGCAACGAACCGAGCAACCGCTGCGCCATGGCTTTTCTACCCAACAAGGTAGCCCCAAACAACAACAAGCCAGCCGGAACAGGAAGCAGGATCCCCCGTTTGCCCATTGCTTTCGCCACTCCACGTAGCAGCCCAGTGGTGGACAAATCTTCACCATCACCAGCCAGAAAAACCTGGTTGGCTGCAGATGGATGGTCAATGCAACGGACAATCAGGTCGACCAAATTATCAATACCCACTAAAGCACGGCTATTATGAACAGCGCCAAGGGGAAGCGGCACGCCTCTTTCAACCCAACGAACCAAACTACCGAAGTTCCCTGGAGCCCCAGGGCCATAGACCAACGGCGGACGTATAATCACTACCTCCATCCCGGTTTCCTGCTGCATCTGCCAAAGGCCCTGCTCTGCCTCCCACTTGGATAAAGCATAGTGCTCAGCAGGATTCGGTAGATCATCAGCGGTAAATGGATGAGTGTTGACGTTACCGTTAACACCGATTGAACTGATAAAGACAAACCGTTTTACACCTGCTGCTGCCGCTTGCCTCGCTAGATTCAACGTACCATCTACGTTTACCCGACGGTATTCTGCCAGAGGATCAGCCATCTCATCTTTCATGATATGTGCTCGTGCGGCCACATGGATAACAACCCTGACGCCTGGGAGAGCATCTGACCAACTAGTATCTATCGCCAAATCACCTACTTGTACAAAGCCCCGTTGCTCCGCTCCGACTATGAGGCGACGAACCGAACCTATCGCAGTTGTGGCACATCTCTCTCTCAACCTGGCCATCAGGGCGCGCCCTAAAAACCCCGTTGAGCCTGTAACCAAAACCTTACACTTCTCAACCATGAGCAACCTCGTTTACCAAACCGCTAATAAATCTTTTCTGGCCATGGTTTTGACTATTTCAACACCCCAAGCACTCTCGCCAACTTAGGAAATCTGGTTCGCAAGACTCCATTCACCGCATAATGAGCAAAGTAATAGCTAGCAACAACAAAGCTCAGCCTTTCCACCTCACGATACAAACGCCATGTGTACTGGGCAGCGGAACGCTTGTTAGCAGAGATAGAGTCTGAACGCAACTGGTACTGCGCCAAAACATCCTGGATACCATAGGCATATGGTATCTGCTTAAGAATGCTCAACCATAACCCCAAGTCCTGGCGCTTACGAATAAGCGGCATATAGAGCTTTCCCAGTTTCTCGGTGTCGTACATAGCGGTTAAACAGCCAATCGAGCTAACTTTGAGCATATCGCTGTAGCTCACCTTTTTGGGCACACCAACCCTACCCACAACTGTGCCCTGCTCATCCAATTTTTCATAAGCAGCATAACTAAATGCCACATTCTGTTCTTGCATAAATCTGAGCTGCACTTCTAGCTTCTGCGGCAACCACTGGTCGTCACTGTCCAGAAAAGCAATAAAGCGCCCTTGTGCCGCTTCAATCGCTGTATTACGTGCAACTGCAGCACCAGAATTCCCCTTCAACTGCAATACCTTGATACGCACATCTTGCTTAGCATAACGACGAGCAATAGCCAGAGAGTTATCAGTGGAGCAATCGTCCACCATAATCAGCTCCCAGTCCCGAAAAACTTGCATAAGAACAGACTCAACGGTCTTTTCTAGATAATAAGAACAGTTATACAAAGGTGTAATTACTGAAACCACTGGCACTTTTATAGACCCTTCTTCAGCTGTTCCAGTGTGACTATCACACCACCATCGTACAACTTTCCATTACATTCTACCACCTGGCTGTGGTTACGCTTGGAAGTGTTAGCAATCGTGGCTTTGCCAGCTCTCATCTCGATTAATTCAGCATAAAAATGCTGGGCCGCATGAACAATGTCATCAATTAGACTATTATCTGAAGAAATGGCTTTATATCCCACACTGGCTGTGATGAGTTGAGGGGACGTACCGATAATAGTGAGGCATTTTCTCATATTTAATTTTCTCTATGCCTTTGCACTGTATTTTCAAATACGTTCAGCATAGTACCTATACAAGCCCCCCAGCTGTACTTCTCTTGCACATGCTGCCTACCAGCCTCGCCCATTTGTCGGCGTAGCTGAGGGTTTAGCACCAGTTTCTCTATAGCGTTGGCAGCAGCTTGAGGATTATCTCTGGGTACCACTAAGCCAGTGGTGCCATTGATGACTACTTCCGGTAAACCACCTACATCAGATACAACCACTGGCCGGCGGGCAGCGCCGGCCTCGATAATGGCCACTCCAAAACTTTCGATCCGGCTCAATGCTACATAGATATCTAGCTTCGCCAGTTCGCTAGGTACATTCGCATGAGAAACACGCCCTACGAAGTCAACCTTCGGTCCAACTCCTAAATTTTCTGCCAGTTGCTGAAGCTGCTCTGTTTGTGGTCCACCGCCCACCAACCTCAACCTTGTTTTTTTCGCCAACTCAGGCGCATCATTTTCTAGATTTTTTAGTAGTAAAGAAAAGGCTTCAATCAGGATATCGATGCCGTAAATATCCGCCATGGTTTTAACTGTTCCAATAATCAACTGATCATTGAATGGCAATACTGGCTCAACCCTTGAATAAGCGTTCATTTCCACCCCAAAAGGTGTAATTGCAATATCGCCAACTTGAGGTGCGAGACAACGGGTTTGCTCAGACATACTATGACTAGTGGATGCCACAGCATCTGCCGCCATGATATTCTTTTGTACTAACCATTTGTGTAAAAACGACTTATAAGGAAAGTCATAAACATCACTTCCCCATACAGACAACAATGTAGGTCTAACTGCAACCAGTCGTGCAGTAGTGCCATAACCACTAGCGTAATGCGCATTGACAATATCTGGTTGGATCTGTCTAAGCAAACGACGCACAGCAGGCACCATAGTGAAATATCCCGCCACTCCGCGAAAAGGGAATAAATGCACTTTCACACCAGAAGCGAACGGTTCAATGCACGGGTGTTGTGAAATAACATGCACCTCTTGCCCTGCCTCACTCAGACCGTTAGCCCAGCGAATAGTGTGGATAGACGATGCACCAGACAGAAGAGCAATCCTCACTATTCAAACCCTCTTTTATTAAGCTCTCTTTCAATCAGCTTCCCGCGCCTTATTTCAGGGCGGCGCGCATTACTATTAAACGAAACATCCAAACAGGCATCAAAGTAATTGGTAAAATTATTAGGCTCATCAAAATAATTAACCACAGGTAAGCCGAGTGCAATATAGTCATAGACCTTCGTTCCAAACTCATAGCCAGGGTCACGTAAAACAACTATTCCATAATCTGCCCTTGATAAAACTCTATAAAGCTTGTCTCTACCCATCCTAGGCAGAAACTCTACCACGGCCCGATTATTGGAGGCTTCGCTAACAAACCCTTGCACCCAAGCGTTTTTCTCTTCGTCAGAACCTATTAGTTGTATTTTAATATTTCCACAACTCTGATAACGATCAATAATAACTTTGCATAATTTTTTAACTTTATCAGCACCATATTCAGAAAACTTTCCAGCGCAACAAAAAATCAAATCATCACTATTTGTTTCTCGTCTTTTCACCACCAAGGAATGCGCCAAGTCATAATCCATATCTGGCACTCCATTTGGTATTAACAACACATCTCTACCTGATATACTCATCAAGTACTCCTGCAGACCATTAGTGCAAGTAATTGTTATCCACGATCTTCTAATAATAAAGCGCTCAATTATACGGGTAGCCCTTGCTTTACATGGCTTTTCATTAATACTACTTCCGTATCCTTTCTCCTGAGCTATCGACCAGCCATCACGAATATCTAAAATCACTCTTAGCCCCGGAATAAAAAACAACCAAAAACCAGAGAAGGAAGGCATAGATACAAAGAAAAAACTATTTTTCTGTCTTATCAAGTAAAAAATTAGAGGAAAAATCTCTCTAATTCCTTTCGGCTTACTGATAAACTCAGTAGAGAAATCCAGCTTACAAAAATAAGCATTAAAAGCAGCCTGCCTGACTAAAGAAGGCTGCCCTTCGGCACCCTCGTTGGTAAATGCTATTACTTTATTCCCCATAAGCAGACCGTTTAACCTTTAAAGATAAGAGAAGCAAGACGAAGAACGGTAAAACATTATAAACAAGCCCAACAGGCCACACAAAACTAAAAAAACCTGACGCCACGTAATGATGTGAAAAGTACAACCCATATATACCAACAAAAATTACTGACAAAGCTTTCGACGTCTTAGTCGCTTCAAAAAAAGAAAGAAAAACAGCAACTAAAAACCCACTAACAAGAACCCCGATAATACCAAACAACCCATACGCCTCACCGGTTGCGAATGATGACATGGAGCCAGAGACATCTGTCGTTTCAGGCACATAATGTTTTATTAATTCCGAGTAAGGGCTAGAGAAAGACTCACCCAGAACATCAGCCCATAAAGTTGAGACACCAGCCATGCCCTTGGCCCCGTTATCTGTAAAGTACTCAAAACTCATAACACTTCCAACAGACTGAGTTGCCGCCCGATGCACTAACACATTTTTAAGGTATAAATAGCTTTCTATTTTATCGCCATAGGTAAGAACATACATTAGCGATACCAATACAACGCTGACTGCAAAGGCGATTGGTAAATAATGTCTTTTCAACCGCCGACCGGCATAGACATATACACCTAGAAAGCCCAGTATATAGAAAAACAAAACAGCTTTTTCCAGAAAAAACAATGCCGCCATTAGACCAGCAACAACTCCTGTCGCCAATGTCACTTTATGACGAAACTTAAAAAGACTTCCAGCTATCAAGTAAAGGTAAAAATGTAAATAACTCAACATGGGAACCCATGCCTTCATAAAGATCTTATTTAATGCTAAAGACCCACCGCTCTGGCTTAAAAAGTGCCTAGTTTCTGCCATACCCCGCAAATCCATATTACCCGCAAGAGCAAAAACACCACCATTTAATCTATAGGACAACCACAGAACCAGGACAAAAAACAAACAACTTAAGGCGGACACAAGGGTCAGCAACCGTTGATAAGCCAAATCAGCTGATACACGGCGAAGAACCCCTTGAAAGGCAGGCAGCAAAACCGAGCATGAAAGCAGAAAAACAAATATAAATACCATTGCAGCTGCTGCCGCATATAAAAAATAAACATCTGAACTCAAACTGCTCAGAATGTAGTGATCTTGATATCGTCCATCATAGTAATAATAAGCATACGGTATCATTGTTAAAAATAGAAAGTCCCTATAAAACACCAAGCTTTTCAAGCCTGGCGTCTCGAGAAAGGACTCTCCTCTTCTCTTAAAGAGAAAATACATGACAAATGATAAAAAAATGAGCAACACTATTAACATGGAATTCAACTTTCAAATAAATATTCTCACAGGCACCATTCTGTATAGAACTACGCCATTCCTAACCCAGCGAAGCCTTAACAATATGGGAGACGGAAATCAACCACTTTCACCTTACGCCTATAACGGCACAGCCTTTCCTAAACATTGGCCAAAAGTATACTAGGCCCTGTCAACAATTGATTAGAGCGTTCTTTTAGACACTTGCTGTGCGCGCAACCCAGCATAAACGGTATACGCTTCCGTATCAGCCACAATGACGCTACCAGCTGCCACTACACTTCCCTCTGCTAAGTTCGCGCCAATTATCGAACCAGTCCCAACATAAACATCATCACCAATAAGAACCAAAACCCTTTTACCCCCCTGGTCTTTAATCTTAGTACTTTTATCTTTGAAGTTATGCTGTTTCAAACCTGACATAACACTGACATTACCACCCAGAAGCACATCACTACCTATTTTGCATTCACCTAGCGAGGTAAAGTATCCAATCAAAACGTTATCTGCTATTTCTACAGTACGGTATTGGACCCACGAGCCGAATTTAAAGCGCACCCCTCGCCCGACAGCCTGCAATGTCATCTTGTAGAAATAGTATCTTGTGCGCTCCCCTATAACAAAAGGAATGTATGCTAAAAAGACGGAAAAATCATCAAATTTATGTTGAACATTAAATATACGGACTACAGCAGCAAAAGCCAACGCCAAAAGAAAGCAGAATACATCAATCACAAGCCTCATCAACATCTTCATATAATTGCCCTTACGCATTTAGAAATCACTCTCTCAAATAACGCTTATCGTTTCGGGCTAAAACAGCACCCATTTTGCAAGTTCACTTTAGCGATCTTACAGCGCATCAACCTGAAAGCACTATTTATTATGAGCACCTTCGGACACCTTATAGAACAGCTAACAATTTTACTAACTATATATTGGCTCTACTATCTTTCGAAACAACCTTAAAAACCACTATCATATAAATTACATAAAAGACCAGCCCGGACAATGCATAAAACTCACTAATATATTTAACAGAAAACATAGCACCCACGAGCACACCACCTACCCTTAAGAACAACCCTGTCATTTGCAATATAAATGCTATTCTCTGACTTCCCGTAATGTGTAGTGACATCGAAACAGGCGAAGTAATAAGCTGCATGAAGAACCAAGGCACCATCCATACAATTAATGAACCCGTCCGCTCCCACTCCGCTCCTAAAACATATGGCACTAAAACCGGTGAACATATCGCAACAATGAGTAAAGGAACGCAGGAAAACTTAGCGAGGTTAAAAACCGTATTGCGTGTAAACTCCTGGAACCCCCCATTATGAAAACGTTCAGCCCCTTCAGTGAGATATACTTGGGCAACTGCAGCTCCTATAAAACCCATCGGCGCCGATAGCAATTGCATGGCTATCATTAGGTAACCCACCTCCGCATCTGCAGAATAATAAGCGATCAAAATAATTGGTATTTGGATGCTACCCGCATTGGCAAGTGCTTCCCATGTGGAATATTTAGGAAACTTATCATATCGTTTAAAAGCCGCTCTCAAGTGTATGGGCCTAACGACCTTAAACTTATTCCAATCATTTTTCAGGAGAGCCAAACCCAAACTGATAAAGCCTGCCCCCATAGCAATCAGTTGTCCGGCAACTAACCCTGCTGTCCAGCCATTAAAAAAATATCCCGCGCCCAGCTTTACACTTGCCCCAGTAGCTGACTGAGCTATTCGTGTTTTTGATATGAGGAAAAATTTTTTCTTTCTTACCGCCCAGTACTGCATTGCGTTATACAACCCTACCGCAAACACTCCCGCCGGAACAAACCATAAATACTGATCGATCTTATTGTCCGTTAAACCATTAAATACCATAGGAAAAAAGAAAACCAACAGTCCAGCAATTGTGCTCATCAAAAGAACACTGACTACTGCGAGGATACAAAGTGCTGCAGCTGTTCTGTCTGATTTGGGTAATGGAATCGCAATTTCAAAACGCAAACAAGACACTACTGCCAACAGTGTCAACACTGAGCTATAGACGGCCAGTACAGAAAAATCCTCTGCTGTGTAAAGACGAGTCAATACAGGCAAGGATAATATCGCTATGAGCTGGGCTATCGCTGTCCCGCTGAGTAGGGTACTTACCCGTCTAGCAAAAGAACTTTGAAGAACTTTTGCTTTTATCATCCTATTCAAGCTTAAGCCCTTAAAATTTTCACTATACTAAGCAGAGTTGTGATGGACATAAACTTAGTTTCACCAGCGAAATATTGACTGAAAGAGCTGGAAAAATAAGGCAACTTAGTAGGTTAATGCATCCGCTATTTCTGCCACATCCTTCTCTAGCATATATGGATGCATTGGCAAGCTCATGACTTTTTCTGCCACTTTGTCACCTATAGGTAAGCTAGCATTGCTGCTGGCGACAGCGGGTTGCTTATTGAGTGGTATCGGATAATGTACGGCGGTAGGAATGCCTTGCTTCTTTAGCTTGGCTTGGACTGTTTCACGATTTTCAACCTGTATAGTATATTGAGCCCAGGCGCTAATATTGTGGGATTCAATCAGTGGTGGCATTATTTTGGCGTCAGTTAATTTCCTCCGGTACCAAGCAGCCACCTGCTGACGGAGCTCTACTTCTTCGGGAAATATTGCTAGCTTCGGCAATAAAATAGCTGCCTGCAAGGTGTCCAAGCGGCTGTTCACGCCAACACGCACATGATAATAGCGGCGTTCCTGTCCATGGCGTGCAATTTGCCTAAGAGCTTCCGCTAATTTTTCATCATTAGTAAATATGGCACCACCGTCGCCATAGCATCCTAACGGCTTACTTGGAAAAAAACTAGTGCAGGCGATTGCACTCAAATTACAAGATCGCTTGCCTTTGTATGTTGCACCGAAACTTTGCGCAGCATCTTCGATTACTGGAATGCCATACTTCGCTGCAATGGCATTGATGGCATCAAAGTCTGCACATTGCCCATACAGGCTCACGGGAATGATCGCCTTGGTGCGAGGAGTGATGGCCGCTTCTAGTTTGCTGGGATCCAGGTTATAAGTTCTGGGGCAGATATCCACATAGACTGGCTTTGCGCCGAGCAGTGCAACAGTTTCAGCTGTCGCGATGTAGGTAAAACCCGGAGTGATGACCTCATCGCCTGGGCCAATACCAAAAGCCATCTGGGCAATCTGTAGCGCGTCCGTTCCATTAGCGACGGTGATGCAGTGCTTGACACCAACAAACTCCGCGAGTTTCTCTTCCAGTTCTGCCACTTCTGGGCCGAGGATGTACTGCCCGTGGCTCAGCACCCGCTGAATGCCCGCGTCGATTTTTTCCTTGATTCTTGCCTGCTGTGCGACCAGATCAATAAACTGCATGGACCACCCCTTGAGTATCTATATCGTTCTAGATCAGACGTCGATCTTGGTCAGCGTATTGTGTTTGAGCACATACCGAGTACTCGTGTGCTCGCAACTTGCCTCCCCTTCGCCTACCACCGGCAGATCAAGTTGTTCGCCAAACTCACTCATCCAACCGATTTGCCGTGCTGGCACACCAACCATCAGTGCATAAGCTGGCACATTCTTATTAATTACCGCACCTGCACCAACAAACGAATATTCGCCGATAGTGACGCCACAAACGATTGTGCAGTTGGCACCAAGTGTCGCTCCCCTTTTAACCAAGGTATCGCGGTATTGGTCCTTCCTTTCGATCAGTGAACGTGGATTGTAGACGTTAGTAAATACCATGCTCGGTCCGCAAAACACCCCCTCTTCAAGCGTAACGTTGTCGTAGACCGATACGTTATTCTGCACCTTGCAGTTATCGCCAATGACGACTTTGTTGCCTACGAATACGTTCTGGCCTAGCGACACACCTGTACCAATGCGAGCCCCGCCACAAACATGAACAAAATGCCAGACCCGAGAGCCCTCGCCGATCAGTGCACCATCGTCAACGATGGCGCTGGGGTGTTGATAGTAATCAGCCATGCAACACCTTTTTCAGCAAGGGATGCGCGCTTTCTGGGTTCTCAACCAATTCAGCTTTGCGCATTACATCAACGGTTTCAATCGCGGCGCGATTGTCTTCTACACCGTAACCTTGGCCAGCGAGAATACGTTGATAACTTTGATTGTGTAGATCAGTAAAGCCACCAGAGAACTCCAGCTCCTCACCTTCTATATCAATGCTGCGGTAGGTGAGTTTTTCCCCTTGAACCGCATTTTGTGGAAGATGCTTGGCATCGATAGATAGGAACCAGCGCACGTTGGCGCGCTCATACTGTAAAAAGCCGGATGAAGTTTTTGCATCACGATAATGTACTTCGTTATGAATAATCTTACCGAAAATAAAGTGCAGCATATCGTAGAAATGCACACCAATATTGGTGGCTACGCCGCCAGATTTTTCATCGAAGCCTTTCCAGGATTTCAAGTACCACTTACCGCGTGATGTTAAGTAAGTAAGATCCACATCAAAAACCTTTCCGGCAGGCGCTGCTTGAACCTTTTCCCGCAGAGCAATAATTGACGGATGCAAACGTAACTGCAGGATCGAGTTTACTTTGGCGCCGTATTCTTTTTCATACCGGTTCAGAGCATCTAAATCAGTAGTATTTAGTACTAGCGGCTTTTCGCATATAACATCGATTCCGTTCTGCAACGCAAACTTCATATGCGGCAAGTGCAGATAGTTGGGAGAGCAGATGGCAATATAATCTAGCTTCTGCCCTTTTTGCTTCAGGTCTTCAACAAAGCCGGAAAATTCTTCAAATTCGGTAAAGAACTCTGCGTCAGGAAAGTGGCTATCCATGATACCCACGGAGTCATTTACATCCATTGCCACAACCAAGTTGTTACCGGTTTCTTTGATGGCTTTCAAGTGACGGGGGGCAATGTAGCCAGCAGCACCAATCAGTGCGAAATTCTTCATATCTATTCCTTACAGATCGCGGGGCAGGCTCAAGCTTTGATGATGTTTTTTGCCGGATCCCGGTACTTTCCACGGCTATCGATAACCAAGCGGGCATATTGCTTGATCAGCTCATAGTCAAATTTATCATGGTCAGTAGCCAGTATCACTGCATCGAAGCTATTCAGATTCTCTGCGGTCAGAGGTTCACTGCTAAGCGTGAAGTTGTGTTCACGCATTTTTGGAAACACAGGTACATGCGGGTCACTATAAGCAACGATACCGCCCTTGGCCTCGATCAGCTCCATGATTTCAACGGAGGGTGATTCACGCATATCATCAACGTTTTTCTTGTAAGCGATGCCTAGTACCAACACGCGACTGCCTTTGAGAGCCTTGCCTGAGTTATTAAGACCATCCATTAGCTTGCCAACCACATACTCCGGCATCGCCTGATTCACCTCACCGGAAAGCTCAATGAATCGCGTATTTACACCGTATTCACGTGCCTTCCATGTCAGATAAAAAGGGTCAATCGGGATGCAGTGTCCACCCAACCCAGGGCCGGGGTAATAAGCAGTAAAGCCAAATGGCTTGGTGGCAGCTGCGTCTACCACTTCGAAAATATCGATACCCATGCGGTCAGCTACGACCTTCATTTCATTGACTAGGCCGATATTGACTGCGCGGTGAATGTTCTCCAGCAGCTTGGTCATTTCAGCCGCTTTAGTGGAGCTGACCGGCACAACCTTTTCAATAGCCTGCTCATAGAGAGCTATGCCAACAGCGAGGCAGTTCGGGGTATGCCCACCGATGACTTTCGGAATGGTTCGGGTTTCAAAATTCGGGTTACCGGGATCTTCACGCTCAGGAGAGTAGACCAAAAAGATATTTTCACCAACCACCAGACCGCCTTCCTGCACACGAGGAAGTAGCTCTTCTTCGGTTGTCCCTGGATAGGTAGTGCTCTCTAACGAAACGATTTGCCCTTCTCGCAAATATGGCTTGAGTGCATCAGTGGTATTGGTGACGAAGCTCATATCGGGCTCACGATATTTGTTCAGCGGGGTCGGTACGCAAAGAATCAGAGCGTCACATTCACTAACTCGGGTGAAGTCAGTCGTGGCTTCAAAACCGCTTTGACGTGCTGCTGCGATTTTGTCAGCGGGAATATGTTCAATGTAACTTTCCCCTGAATTCAGCTTATTGACCTTGGTCTCGTCAATGTCTATCCCCAGCACCCTAAAGCCGATCGAGCTATAGCGCAGCATCAAAGGCAACCCAACATAGCCCAGCCCTACCACACCAATCAGAGCTTCTTTCTGTTTGAATTTTTCAATAGCCACTTGCTTCGTGTTCACAGTCATATTGGTACCTGAGCGTTTCATTGATTTCAAAAAGTAGTTTTGTGCAAGTCGAATCTGGTGTTATGGGTTACTCAACAGTGACAGATTTGGCCAAGTTGCGCGGTTTATCTACGTCAGTGCCTTTCACCAGCGCTACGTGGTAACTGAGCAATTGCAGTGGGATGGTATAAATGATCGGGGATACGCTTTCGTATACCCAGGGCATCTTGATGTGGGTGATACCTTCGCCATTATCCAGCTCTGCTCTTTCGCAGGCGAAGTTGATCAACTGGCCGCCACGGGCGCGGACTTCCTGCAGGTTGGACTTGAGTTTTTCCAGCAGGCTGTCGCTGGGGGCGACGCTGACCACGGGCATGTCTTCATCCACCAGTGCCAAGGGGCCGTGCTTGAGCTCGCCAGCGGCGTAGGCTTCGGCATGGATGTAGGAGATTTCCTTGAGCTTGAGAGCCCCTTCCATGGCGATGGGGTAATGGGTGCCGCGGCCGAGGAATAATGCGTGATGCTTGTTGGCGAAGCTCGCCGCCAGAGCTTCGATTTCGCCATTCAGCTCAAGGGCTTGCGCGGCGAGCGCCGGCAGGTTGCGCAGTGCGCGTACGTTGGCGGCAATCAGCTCGTTAGCGCGACCACGTTCCTGAGCCAGAGCGGTCGTCAACCACAGCAGCGCCACCAATTGGGTGGTAAAGGCCTTGGTAGAGGCCACACCGATCTCCGGACCAGCCTGGGTCAGCAAGCGCCAATCGGCTTCGCGCACCAGTGAGCTGCCGGCCACGTTGCAGATGGCCAGGGTGCTGAGGTAGCCCTGGGATTTGGCGTGGCGCAGTGCGGCCAGGGTGTCGGCAGTTTCCCCTGATTGGGAGATGGTAATAAGGAGCGTGTTTGCCGGTACAGCGACCTGGCGATAGCGGAACTCGCTGGCCACTTCCACCTGGCATGGGAGGCCGGCCTGCTCCTCTATCCAGTAACGGGCAACCAATCCGGCATGGTAGCTGGTACCGCAGGCAACGATGTGGATGTTCTCGACATCCTTGAGGCGGGTTTCAGCATCCGGGCCGAGGGTGGCTGTAAGGACGTGGTCATCCCCCAGGATGCCGCTCAGGGTATTGGCGATGGCAACGGGCTGCTCATGAATTTCCTTGAGCATGTAGTGACGGTATTCACCTTTTTCCAGGCTATGCGCGGCATGCTCGTAACGCAGCACCGCATATTCCATCGGTACGTTCTGCTTGTTCCAGATCTCCCGGCTTTCCAGAGTCAGGCGGGCGTGGTCACCTTCGTCCAGGTAGATGAACTGGTCGGTTACCTGCAGCAGGGCCAGCGGGTCGGAGGCGATAAAGCGCTCTTCGCTGCCCTCGCCTATCACCAGCGGGCTGCCCATACGGGCACAATAGAGCGTCTCGGGCTCATCCTGGTGAATGACGCCCAGCGCATAGGCGCCGTGCAGCTCCGTCAAGGTAGTGCGAAAAGCGCAGAGCAGATTCTGCTTCTGCTTGTAGTTGTGGGCCAGCAGGTGGGCAACAACTTCGGTATCGGTGTCGGACGTGAATGTGTAGCCCAGGTCCGTCAGTTTTTTACGCAGGGTGTTGTGGTTCTCGATAATGCCGTTGTGAACTACCGCCAGGCGCTCCGACAGATGCGGATGCGCGTTGTGTTCAGAGGGCTTGCCGTGGGTCGCCCAACGGGTGTGGGCAATACCCAGGTGGCCGTTGGCGGGGTTGGATTCCAGCGCGCTTTCCAACTCGGCCACCTTGCCCACCGCGCGCGTGCGCTTGATGCCGTTACCATCTGCCAGAACGGCCACGCCAGCTGAGTCGTAGCCGCGGTACTCAAGGCGGCGCAAGCCTTCAATCAAAATAGGTGTAATGTTACGCAGCGATACCGCACCGACTATTCCACACATAATGTACTAATCTTCCTGTTACAGAGTCTCGAGTCACACTGTCCGAGGCAGCGCCGCGGCTTCGAACTCTTGGTTCCCTATTGGTTCAGCTATCACTGCTATTCAACTGACAATCGCACTGCCAAAACCCTGCACTGCGAACCAGTACGCATTTTTTACGCCCAATCAGAAGCTGCGCATCACACGCTCTACTACCATGAGGCACTATTTATATGATGTTTTTATGGCAATTTTATGGCCACGCTATACCTCTACGGACACTAAAGGTCAAAAACCTGACGAGCAGCCAGAGTCCCCCTCGATCTGAGTGCAATGGTTCCACCTTCAGCGCACCCTCCCCTTTCGCCAATAAAATGACACACACGGTAAAGCAGCCAGCGCTAACAGCGGGCCCGCGTGACAAATCATATATTAGGGAAGAGACAAAAAGAGAAGGGGGCACTGACATCCTGTCCTTAATACGCGCTGCACGATTACCGTGGGCAAACAACAAAAAACTGGCGCACAGCAACAACCCGCACTGGGCACTCGGCTTTTAGAGTGCGCGTATGTTACAGATATGCGTTTGAGGTGGGCAACCCAAATTCTTGCCAGACGCTCTTCCGCCCGCTGCGGGCCTTGACAAACAAGAGCGACGGGAACAAATCATGCTAAAAAGCGCCGAACAAATTCGGCCCGACGCCAAACACTTTATCGCTTGACCCCAATTGGGGCAGAAACTACAGTTGCCGCCTTGGAATATCCCCTCGGTCAGCTTTGGATGGCACCGTAACCACATGATCAACTCAATTCTGGTTGTCTGCATCGGCAACATCTGCCGCAGCCCAACCGCCGAGGCTCTGCTGCAAGCCAAGCTGGCGCCCACCCCCATCACCGTCAGCTCCGCCGGTTTGGGCGCGCTGGTCGGCAAGGGCGTCGATACCACTGCTGCTGAAGTAATGGGTGAGCACGGCCACCTGCTACCCGATCACAAGGCCCGGCAGCTCACGCCCGAGCTGCTGCAACATGCTGACTTGGTACTGACCATGGAGCACAAGCACATCCAGGCCATCCACGCGATGGCGCCGCACGCCCGGGGCAAGACCATGCTACTGGGTAAGTGGCTGAGTGATGCAGAAGTGCCAGACCCCTATCGCCAGCAGCGCCCTGCCTTTGAGCACGTTTTTCGTATTCTGGACCAGGCCTGTGACGCCTGGCTGCCCTACCTGAAACACTGAACGCCTTTTGATGGAAATGACCGTTTAATGCAGACAACGCCCCCCACTCCGACCAAAGACACCAGTGACGAGATCGACCTGCTCGCCCTGCTGGGTGCCCTGATTGACAACAAACTGACCATTGCAGCCTGTACTGGCGTATTTGCCGTATGTGGCATTGCCTACGCGCTATTGGCAACCCCTATTTACCGTGCCGATGCAGTGGTACAGATAGAAGAAAAATCACAGGGCATTGGTAGCCTCTTGGGCGACGCCGCCGGTGGGGACATGTTCTCAACCCCCAGCGCCGCTGCGACAGAAATCGAGCTACTCAAATCGCGCAAGGTGATCGGTCAGGCGGTGGACAACCTCAAGCTGGACATTGATGCCCAACCAAAAATGCTGCCCGGTATTGGCGCAGCCATGTATCGCCGCTTTACACCGACCGAAGAGCAGCCGTTTGCGGAGCCATTTCTGGGTTTTGATAGCTATGCCTGGGGCGGCGAAGAGCTGAGCGTGTTCCAGCTTGATGTTCCAGCCCAGCTGGAAGGCGAAACACTGATCCTGCGTGCCGACGCCGGCCAAAGCTTTACTCTGCTGAACGAAGATGGCGACGTCCTGCTGAACGGCCCAGTGGGCGAGCCAGTCGAGCTTCATGGCTTCAGCGTGCAGATTGAGCGGCTGCAGGCCCGCCCTGGCACCGAGTTTGAGGTGGCGAAGCGAAACGAGCTGAGCACTATTTTGGATTATCAGCGCAGGGTTGGCGTTAGCGAGAAAGGCCGCGACTCCGGCATCCTGCAGATGAGCCTGGAGAGCGACGACCCAGCAGCCGCTACCACGGTATTAGACGAGATTGCCCGCCTGTATGTACGCCAGAACGTGGAGCGCAAATCTGCTGAAGCGCAGCAGAGCCTGGACTTTTTGAAAGAGCAGCTCCCCGAGGTGCGCCGCCAACTTGAGCGCGCTGAAGAAGCCCTGAACAAGTATCAGGCTAGCGCCGGCTCGGTTGACATAACCCTGGAAACCCAGGCCGTGCTGGACCAGGTGGTAGAGCTGGAAACGGCCATTTCAGAGCTATCGCTCAAGCGCTCTGAAATGGAACGCCGCTTTACCCGTCAGCACCCCAACTACCTGGCACTGATGGAGCAAAAGCAACAGCTTGAAGCGCGACGCGATGACCTGCTCAAGCGCGTGGGCGGCCTGCCAGAAACCCAGCAGGAGCTGCTGCGCCTGTCACGAGACGTTAAGGTCAGCACCGAAATTTACACCGCCATGCTTAACAAGTCGCAAGAGCTGGATGTAGTGCGCGCCGGCACTGTAGGCAACGTGCGCATTATTGACAACGCTGTTGTCGACACCAGCCAGCCCGTGAAGCCCAAGAAGGCCCTTATCGTCGTGCTGGCCACGCTGCTGGGCGGCATGCTCGGGGTGGCTATTGCCCTGTTGCGCCATGCGCTGAACCGCGGCATTGAAAACCCGGAGCTGATAGAGCAACTGGGGCTGCCGGTGTATGCCGCCGTGCCCTTCAGCAAAGAGCAGCAAACGCTTGAACGCACCACTGGGAAGAAAGTCCACGTGCAGGGCGCGCAGCTTCTAGCAGCCAGCAACCCTGCCGACCTGTCCATCGAGGCTTTGCGCAGCCTGCGTACCAGCCTGCACTTTGCCATGATGGAAGCCAAAAACAATATCTTGATGATTTCCGGCCCCAGCCCGGCGGTCGGCAAATCCTTTATCTCTGCCAACCTGGCGGCCATCGTAGCCCAGACCGGCCAGCGGGTAGTGCTGGTTGATGCAGACATGCGCAAGGGCTATGTACACAAGCTGCTGAACATTCAGCCAGAACTTGGCCTGTCCAACCTGCTGGTCAGCACCCACACCCTGCCCGACGTCATCCACAAGACAGATGTAGACAACCTGCACTTTATTGCACGCGGGCAAATACCCCCCAACCCGTCAGAGTTGTTGATGCATGCCAACTTCAGTAGCCTGTTGGAAACACTGAGCAGCAAATACGACCTGGTGATTGTAGATACGCCGCCCATCCTGGCGGTAACCGACGCGGCCCTGGTTGGCCGCCTGGCCGGCACCAGCCTGATTGTGACGCGCTTTGGCCTTAACCCGGTCAAGGAGATTGAGCAAACCCTGCAACGATTCCGCAATAACGGCGTCGAAATCAAGGGTGCTATTTTCAACGCTGTTGAGAAAAAGGCCTCCGCCTACGGCTACGGCAACTACAGCTACTACCAGTACGAATATAAATCTGATACACAGAAGTAACATCATGTAGTAGGCAAGATTGCGCTTGACAGGGGTTTCAATAAAACCTCTTATGCGTATAATCGACTCATTTCCACTGAAAGGATCAGGGAGTTAAATCATGAAAAAGCAAGCATATGCACTGCTGGCCACCGGCCTGCTGATTGCCTCCAGCGCCGTTTTTGCAGAAACTGGCGGTGAAGAAACCCCAAGCAACACTAACAACACCACTGACGTTCAGCCTGAAGGCGGCTTGAGCAACCTTGGTGGCGCAGCACTGGGCGCCGCTGTTGTGGGTGGCGCAGTCGCCGCAGCCAATGATGACGGCGGCGATGGAACCACCAGCACTTCCACCACAACCACCACCACCACAAACTAATTTGACGCCTTAGCTGTATTGAAAGCCATCTGATCTGCGTCAGATGGCTTTTTTATCGTTTTTTTCTAGCTCATTACACAAGAATCGACACCATGAACTTTCCCGCCTTCGCTGCATTGGGCTCTTGCGCC
>CERD01027018.1_pt1 | contig 28250 bp, 32 predicted proteins | sample 530931 | NCBI WGS metagenome assembly CERD01 (sample SAMEA2621101, study PRJEB7988) | marine metagenome | isolation source: saline water (ENVO:00002010), including
GAGATCGTTGGCACGGCGAGCCAGATCGGCGCGAACCTGTATTCCACCGATGAAGAATTCGTGGCGCTTGTGAGGGATCATTTGCCCGGTTCTGAGCCAGACCAGGACCCCGCGTAGCACAGAAACTCCTGTGGCTTTCCACTCATGGCGTCACTGGTGGGGATTACCACCATGGTTGCGCTGGGTTGCAGCTTCGTCGTTAGCAGATGGGCCACTTCGGACGCGAATCGCTCGGGCGTCATGTCGCCAATGTTGGCCCTGAAGGCGGACTGCTCTCGCAAATCGCCTATGCTGTGGGCCAGCCTATCGGCTACCTGTTCTGGGGTCTCGATTTCCATGCGGTGCCTCGCTGCTAGGCTCCAGATACGTTTCTTAATCGGTAGCCAGACGCCTCAAGGGCTTTCAGGCTCGCGTTCTCGCAGTACCGGTACTGCTCCGGCATGTCGGTCATGCCCAGCTTATGCCGGACCAGGCCGGCGGCCAAATCCTCCGTTGGCCGGATGGGATACCGCACCACTACCACCTGTTCCATTCCTGACGGCGTTTCCACGATCACCGTCCACGTCCTGTTCGCTCCCATGCGCACCTCCGTTTTCGCCCAGCGTAGGGCGGGCGCAGTAGGCTGTCTGTAAGCCGGAATGGACGGAATGCGTCAGCGAAAACGCACAGAAAAGGGGACGGTTAAGAGGGCACGGGATCGACTGTGAGGCTGCCGTCGGGCATCGGCCCGACCAGTTGGAGGGCGTCGTCCGGTGCGGCTGCGGTCCATGTTCGGGCGTGATCCGGGTGAATAATGGCGGGCATCCGGTTGTGGATCTCGCCGCTCTCCGCGTTCGGCTGGGTGGTCAGTGAGACCATGGCGGGTTCGTCGCCGGAATAGAGAATGCCGGCCATCAACATGGGCTCGCCGTCGGGTAGGTGGAACCGGTACTTCTGCTTGCGCCGGCCGCCTTCGTCGCGCCATTCATACCAGCAGTCCAGCGGTATCAGGCACCGGTGTTTGCGGAAGGCCGCAGCGAAGGTCCGCTTTGTGGCCACCGTCTCGCCCTGGGCATTGATGAGGATCTTCTTCGCCCAGGCCGGCTGAATGCCCCATGAGACGTGCTGCGCCTCCATGCCGGCGCCGATCACCGGCACCCGGTTGGTGGGGCGGATGTCCGGGTTATGCTCGACCTCAAAGCCGGTGGCGCCCAGGTCCCGGGCGAATTGGGTGATGCGCTCGCTATCCAGGGCGCCGTATCTGCCGCACATGGCCTGCTCCCTCAAACCTCTTTCGGTCTCCCATCGTACAACACCACGAAGGCGCGCTGCTCAATCAGAGCGCCCACCACGAACCCGGACATGATGTGCCGCTGGTCCGATTGGTGGGCGTCAGCGTAGTTCCAGTCGGTGACCGCCAGGGCCACGGGCGTGACCCACAGGGGCAGCCAGGATTTGTGCAGCAGGCCGCCGAACGGCACGTACCGCAGGCCACCGCCTTTGCGCCGGACGCCGATCTGGGCACGGCTCCACGGGTGGACGACGAGGCAGCCGGCCCACTGCTGTTTGATGGTGAGGGAGATACTGGACATAAGGACAGTATATCTTCTGCCGAGGGCCGGGATCAAAAAAGCCGTAAACCGCTGATATTCCAGGGGTGAAAAAGGGGTGCTTTTGATCCTCAACCTATCGTAACTCATTGATTTATAAAGCCTGTCCAGTTGGCTTTTAACCAATTGGTCGCTGGTTCGAATCCAGCACGACCCACCACTATTTCGAAAAGGGGCTGCCAAAAGGCAGCCCCTTTTTTTTGTTGTGCAAACGGGGATCAAGTGCGCATAAAAAAGGCCGCCTGGGGGGAGGCGGCCTGGGGTTCCTTCAAATGCCTGAAGGAAGGGGGGATGCGCGTTGCGTGACGTCCTGGGGGAGACGTTGACCGTCCGTGGCCAGCAACGCGAAGTCACTGTGCCACGATCCCGCGCCGCCGTGTGTAAAACAGCTTTAAATGTCCCTGCTTTCCCGCCTTCATCGTTTCACCTTGAGACCTGCTTCACAAAGCCTTCATGGGTGACGCCCGAGACTTGTACAACTATAACGGTTTGTACAGCTTCAAGCGCACCGGACGGAGGCAACCATGGGGCGGCATTCAGACAGCGACGATCAGCGGATTCCGGTGGGCATCAGTGCCTGCCTGATGGGCCGCGAGGTGCGCCACGACGGCGGCCATAAGCATTCCCGCTATTGCACCGGGGTGCTGGCGCGCTATTTCCGGTTCCGCTCCCTGTGCCCGGAAATGGGCGCCGGCCTGTCCACGCCGCGGCCGGCCATGCACTTGGTGGATACCGACGACGGCGTGCGTCTCAAGGCGACCCGCGGCGACCGGGATTTTACCGCCCTGATGGACGGCTTCGTCACCGACACCGTGGAGCGGCTGGGGGATCTGCGCGGCTTCGTGCTGATGGCCAAGTCGCCGAGCTGCGGCATGGAGCGCATTCGCGTTTACCGCGAGGACGGCGAGGTGGCCCGGCGTGATGCCAGCGGCCTGTTCGCGGCGGCATTGATGGACCGTTTCCCGTTGATGCCGGTGGAAGAGGAGGGCCGTCTCAACGACGACCGTCTGCGCGAGAACTTCGTCGAGCGTGTGTTCGTCTACGACGACTGGCGCCGGTTGAACGAGCGCGAGGGCGGCCTGACCGCCAAGGGATTGATCGACTTCCACAGCCGCCATAAATTCCAGCTTCTGGCCCATTGCCAGGCCACCTATCGGCGCCTGGGGCCGCTGCTCGCCGACCTTAAGAAGCGACCGTTGGCGGACATCGCCGACGACTATATCCACGCCTTTATGCCGGCCATGGCCAAGCGCATCTCGCCGGGCGCCCACGTCAACACCATGCTGCATTTGATGGGCTTTCTGCGCGACGAGCTGGGCGAGCAGGACCGCGCCGCGATCCACGAACAGATCGACGCCTACTTGCGCGGCGAGGTGCCGCTGGTGGTGCCGATGACGATGCTGCGCGCCGCCCAGAGCAAGGTGGAGCAGCCCTACCTGGCCACCCAGCAGTACCTGCGTCCCTACCCGGACGCGCTGGGGCTGCGCAACCGGGTATGAGACAGCCATGAAAGCTTTCGACGACGGTTACAGCATCCAGGCGGTGAGCCGGCAAAGCGGCGTGCACCCGGTGACGCTGCGCGCCTGGGAACGCCGTTACGGGCTGATCCGCCCGGCGCGCACCGAGCGCGGCCACCGCCGCTACAGCGACCAGGATCTGGCGGTGATCGAGCAGATTCTTTCCTGGCTGGACCGGGGTCTGCCGATCAGCCAGGTGCGCCCGGTGCTGGAGCAGGGCGGCAGCCCGGTGACCGCGGTGGCCGGCCCCTGGCGGGACGCCATGGAAGACGCCCTGCAGGCGCTGGAAGGGTACAACCTGCGCCGGCTGGAGCAGTTGTTCCAGCGGCTCACCGCGGACTATCCGCTGGGCCGGGTGGTCACGGGATTTTGCGACCCGTTGCGCGATCATCTGCGCGCGCTGCCGGGCCACGGCGCGTCGCAGGCGCTGCTGGACAGTTTTCTGCGGCAAAAGCTGGCCGGGCGGTTGCTGGCCCGGGCGCCGGGCCGACGCGAGCGGGCCTGGCTGGTGATGGCGGTGGGCGACCCGCTGCCGGCGCTGATCCAGGCGGCGGTGGCGGACCGGCCGGTGTGGTGTCTGGAAACGCCGGTGGCCTGGCCGGCGCTGACCCCCTGGCTGGCGGAGCCGCGTCTGACCGGCGTGGTGTGGATGCTCGGCGAGCGCCCGGCCCGCCGGCAGATCGGCCAGCTGTGGCCGGAGCAACAGCCCGAAGGTGCCTTTCTTTGCGCGGGCCCGGCCCTGGCCGGGGACCCGCCGACGCCGGCCTGGCTGCCGTGTGAGCCGGGCGACTATCAGGCGGTGGCGAAGCGAATGGACGACGCCGAATCAATCACTCAACAGCAAGGAGAACAGGGTGCGACTGGTCTGGTTTCGAAATGATCTGCGCTGTCACGGGCACACCCCGCTGACCCAGGCGCTGGCCGGCGGCGACGCGGTCACAGCGCTGCACATTCTGTGCCCGGACCAGTGGGACGCCCACGGCGTGGCGCCGGCGCGTCGCTGGTTTGTGCTGCACAGCCTGCTGGAGCTGGGCGAGTCCCTGGCGGCGCGGGGCGTGGATCTGCATGTGCTCGACGGCGGCGATTTCGACGGCAGCGTCACCGCGCTGGAAAACTTCGTGGCCGAGCAGGGCGTCACCGAGGTGTTCTGCAACCGGGAGTACCCGCTCAACGAACTGAACCGGGACCGGGCGGTGGCGCGCCGCCTGGAAGCGCAGGGCGTGCGCATCCACGGTTTCGACGACGGCGTGCTGGTGCCGCCGAGGGCGCTGCACACCGGCAAGGGCACGCCCTATACCGTCTTTACCGCCTATAAGAAGCGCTGGGACGTGTGGATGGACGACCTTCAGCCCGAGGCGGTGCCGGCGCCGGACTGGCCCGGCGGGCAGGGCCGCTTTGTCGGCCGTGATCGGGTGGAGCGGGCGCTGGAGACGCTGTCCGTGCCGGACTCGGTGACCGCCTTGTGGCACCCCGGCGAGGACGCCGCGCGCGGCCAGCTGAAGGATTTTGTCGAGCAGCATCTGGGCGACTACAAAGCGCGGCGGGACTTTCCCGCCGAGCCCGGCACCAGCGGCCTGTCCGCGGCGCTGTCGGCGGGCACGCTGGCGCCGCTGGACGCCTACCTGGCGGCGCGGCCGGCGCTGCAGGACGCCAAGGCCCGGGAGGGCGCGGCCACCTGGATCGGTGAGCTGGCCTGGCGGGATTTCTACCGGCAGATCATGCACCGCTTTCCGTCGCTGGCCACCGGCGCGCCGTTCCGGCCGGAGACCGCGCTGCTGCAATGGAGCGATAACGAAGAGCACTTCCAGGCCTGGTGCGAAGGCCGCACCGGCTACCCGCTGGTGGACGCCGCCATGCGCCAGCTGGTGCAGACCGGCTGGATGCACAACCGCCTGCGCATGCTCACCGCCATGTTCCTGACCAAGCATCTGTTTATCGACTGGCGCAAAGGGGAGCGCTTTTTCATGGCGCACTTGGTGGACGGTGATTTCGCCGCCAACAACGGCGGCTGGCAGTGGAGCGCCTCCACCGGCACCGACGCCGCGCCGTATTTCCGTGTATTCAGTCCGGTGCGCCAGAGCCACCGCTTCGATCCGCAGGGCCGCTTTATCGCCCGCTATGTGCCGGAGCTGGCCACCGCCGACGACAAGACCATCCATGAACCCTGGAAGCAGCCTTTGATGACCCCGGATTACCCCACCACGATCGTCGCCCACCAGGGCGTCAAGCAGCGGGTGGAGAGCGCCTTCCGCGCCGCCCGCGACGCCTGGAACCAGCAGAACGGAGACGCCTCTTGAGCCAGCGCATCGCCATTGTCGGCGGCGGCATCGCCGGCCTGACCGCCGCCTGGTATCTGAGCCGCGACCACCAGGTGACGCTGTTCGAAGCCGAGCCCCGCCTGGGCGGCCACACCTTCACCGTGGACGTGCAGCGCGAGCACGGCGACTACGCCGTGGACATGGGCTTTATCGTGTTCAACGACCGCACCTATCCGCGCTTCGAGGCGCTGCTGGCGGAGCTCGGCATCGGCCGCCAGCCCACCGCCATGGGCTTCGCGGTCACCGACGCGGAAACCGGCGTGGAATACTGCGGCGACGGCCTGGGCGGCTTTTTCGGGCGGCGCCGCAATCTGCTGGATCCCGGTCACTGGGCGTTGCTGCGCGATATTCTGCGCTTCAACCGGGAGGCGCCGGCGCTGCTGGACAGCGACGCCGGCGAGCAGCCCCTGGGCGCCTATCTGAACGAACAGGGCTATGGCGAGCGTTTCCGGCGTCACTATATTCTGCCCATGGGCGGCGCCATCTGGTCCTGCTCCCTGGCGCAGATGGAAGCGTTTCCAGCCAAGTTCTTCGTGCGGTTTTTTATCAACCACGGTTTGCTGGCGTTGCGGAACCGGCCCCAGTGGTACGTGGTGCCCGGCGGCTCCAGCCGCTATGTGGAAGCCCTGCGCGCCGCCTGCGGCGCCCGCTTCCACACCGCCACGCCGGTCACCGGTGTTCGCCGCGACGGCGAGGGCGTCACGGTGCAAGCCGGCGGCGAAAGCCACCGTTTCGATCAGGTGGTGATGGCCTGCCATAGCGACCAGACCCTGGCGCTGCTGGCCGACGCCGACCCGCGCGAGCGGGAGTGCCTGACGGACCTGCGCTATCAGCCCAACGATGTGGTGCTGCACACCGACACGGCGATGCTGCCCAAGCGCCGCCGGGTGTGGTCGAGCTGGAACGCCCTGCTGGGGCGCACCGACGACGCGGAGCCGGTGCAAGTGACCTACAACATGAACATTCTGCAGGGCTTTCAAGCGCCGGAGACCTTCTGCGTGACGCTCAATGCCGGCGACCGGATCCGCCCGGAAACGGTGATCCGCCGGGAGGTGTTCCACCATCCACTGTTCACCACCGAAGGGCTGCTCGCCCGCGAGCGTCTGCTGGCCGGCAACGGCGATAATCGCACCTGGTTCTGCGGCGCCTGGTGCCGCAACGGCTTCCACGAAGACGGCGTGGTGTCGGCGCTGGACGTGGTGGAAGGCATCGCCGCCCGCGGCCAGGGCGGTGGCCGGGGAGCGGCGCTGTGATTCCCCGTTTCGCGCTCGCCACCGGCCAGGTGTGGCATCAGCGTCATACGCCCATGCGGCACGCCTTCCGCTATCCGCTGTGGCTGGTGTGGTGCGATGTGGACGCGCCGGACCGGATGCTGGCCCGCCAGCGTTTGTGGGGCCGCCGCTGGCGACCGGTGACGTTCCGTGACCGGGATTTTATCGACGCCGATAACCGGCCGCTGGGCGACAAGGTGCGCGACCGGGCCGCCGAGGCCGGCCTGGACTGGCGCGCCGGCCGGGTGTTCATGCTCGGCCAGTGGCGCACCTTCGGCATGCTGTTCAACCCCCTGGTGCTGTACTTCCACTTTCCGGACGGCGCCGAACGACCGGCGTCGATGCTGGCGGAGGTGCGCAACACCCCCTGGCATGAACGTCATATCTACGCCCTGACCCTGAGCCAGGGGCCGGGGCCGCAAACGGTGGCGCATGAAAAGACCTTCCATGTGTCCCCCTTCCTGCCGCTGGGGCTGCGCTATCACTGGCATCTTCACGCCTTATTTCCCGATCTGCGCCTAACGTTGGAGGACCGGGACGGCGACCAGCTGGTTTTCGCCGCCGGCCTGAAAATGCACATGGCGGAGGCCGACGCGCCCGCCATGGCGCGGGTGATTCGCCGCTTCGGCGCGCAGAGCGTGAAAACGGTGGCGGGCATCTATTGGCAGGCCTGGAAGCTTTGGCGCAAGGGCGCCCGGTTCCACGCCCACCCGGGTAAAGATAAGCAAGGTAATGGGGAGAACACTCATGATGGACGGTGATAAGGCGCTGGTGGGTCAGCGCCCGTCCTGGGCGCAAAGTCTGGCCCGACGGCTGGTGCAGGGACACCTGGCGAAGATGCCCAAAGGCGGCGTGGTGTTGCATGAGCCCGACGGCGAGACCGTGTCCATTGGCGACACGGCGGCCGAAGGCGCCGCCGAGATCCGTATCCATGATTGGGACAGCTACCGGCAGATGATGACCGGGGGCGCCCTGGGGGCCGCCGAAGCCTATATGGACGGCGCCTGGGACAGCCCGGATCTGGTCGCGGTGGTGCGCTTCTTCGCCGCCAACGTGGAAGCCATGCAGGCGCTGGAGGGCGCCGCCGCCTGGCTGGCCAAGCCGGCGCTCAAGGCCCTGCACGCGATGAATCGCAACTCCTTGACCGGATCGCGCCGCAACATTGCCGCCCACTACGACCTGGGCAACGACTTCTTTGCCCTGTTCCTGGACCGGCACATGATGTATTCCAGCGCCATCTATCCGAGCCCGGAAGCCGACCTGGAAACCGCCGCCACCCACAAGCTGGATCTGATCTGCCAGCGCCTGCGCCTGGCCCCGGGCATGGAAGTGCTGGAAATCGGCACCGGCTGGGGCGGTCTGGCGCTGCACGCCGCCCGCCACTACGGGGTGCGCGTGACCACCACCACCATCTCCCGGGAGCAGGCCCGGTTCGCCCGCGAACAGGTCCGCGAAGCCGGCCTGTCCGACCGTATCCAGGTGCTCGAGCAGGACTACCGGGAGCTGCAGGGCCGCTACGACCGCATCGTTTCCGTGGAAATGATCGAGGCGGTGGGCCACCAGTTCCTGGACGAATACTTCCGCGTGCTCAACCAGCGCCTCAAGCCGGAAGGGCTGCTGCTGCTGCAGGCGATCACGGTGCCGGACCAGCGCTACGAATACGCCCGCGACAACGTGGACTTCATCAAGCGCTACATCTTCCCCGGCGGCTTTTTGCCGTCAGTGACGGTGATGTGCCAGGCGCTGCGCAAGAACACCAGGCTGATGCCGGTGGGGCTGGAAGACATCGGCGCCCATTACGGCAAAACCATCGAGGACTGGCGGGCCCGATTTATCAGCGCGCTGCCGCGCATCCGTGAACTGGGCTTCGACGAACGCTTCTGCAGAATGTGGGATTACTACCTGTGTTACTGCCAGGGCGCCTTCATGGAGCGGGCCATCAGCACCGTGCATCTGCTCGCCGCCGGCCCGGATTACCGGGGTGGCGAGGGCTTGAATCCGGGCGGCGCGGCGTCCATATAAGACGATGAGGCTGTCGCTTTTGGTCATGGTCAGCGTCCTGCTAAGACCAATATGGTATGATCCCGACACCGAGACCAAAGTGGTATCCTGGACAGCAGGTGCCTCAAGCGATTGATAGTCCCCTTACCCTGGGGTGGTGATGCCGTATGACAGCACAGGCCCAAGAGATCGTGCGCGCCCATTTGGCGGGCGCTAACGAGCAGACCGAACTCACCGACGATCAGCGTTCACTGTACCGTCAGCGCATTAAAGAACGGTTACAGGCCCGTGACGCCGTGATGGTGGCCCACTATTACACCGACCCCGAGATCCAGGCCCTGGCCGAGGAGACCGGCGGCTGCGTGGCCGATTCCCTGGAAATGGCGCGCTTCGGCCGCGACCACCCGGCCAGCACCCTGATCGTGGCCGGCGTGCGCTTCATGGGCGAGACCGCCAAGATTCTGAGCCCGGAAAAGCGGGTCTTCATGCCGACCCTGGAAGCCACCTGTTCCCTGGACATCGGCTGCCCGGAAGACGAGTTCGCGGCGTTCTGCGATCAGCATCCGGACCGCACCGTGGTGGTCTACGCCAACACCTCGGCGGCGGTGAAGGCGCGCGCCGACTGGGTGGTGACGTCCTCCATCGCGGTGGAACTGATCGAATACCTGGATCAGCGCAACGAGAAAATTCTGTGGGCGCCGGACAAGCACCTGGGCAATTATGTGCGCAGTAAAACCGGCGCCGACGTGCTCTGCTGGGACGGTGCCTGCATCGTCCACGAAGAGTTCAAGGCCCAGGGTCTGGAAGATCTGAAGGCGGCTTATCCGGGCTCGGCGGTGCTGGTGCACCCGGAGTCCCCGTCGTCGGTGGTGGAAATGGCGGATGTGGTCGGCTCCACGTCGCAGCTGATCAAGGCCGCCCAGGAGATGGACAACCAGACCTTTATCGTCGCCACCGACAAGGGCATCTTCTACAAGATGCAGCAGCTGGCGCCGCACAAGACCTTCGTGGAAGCGCCCACCGCCGGCAGCGGCGCGGCGTGCCGCAGCTGCGCCCACTGCCCGTGGATGGCCATGAACGGCCTGGAAAACACCCTGGCGGTGCTGGAAGACGACAACGGCTGCGGCCAGGAAATCTTCGTCGACCCGGCCCTGGCGGCCAAGGCCATGAAGCCGCTGGACCGCATGCTCGAGTTCGGCGCCCGCCTTAAACCCTGATCCATCGGGGCGCCGTTCCGGGCGCCCCTAGAATTCCTCCGAGGACAGCCGCTCCATTTCGCTCATGCGTGCGCTCAGTTTGCTGCGCAGGGCGAACTGGCCGTCGGCCTCGTCCAGGGCGAAACGCATCTGCCGCAGGGCGGCCTGATCCTGACCGCGAAGAAACAGCACTTCCGCCCGGGCCCGGTGGGCGCGGGCGTTCTGGTCGCTGTTGCCCCAGGCGTCGGCGGCCAGCGACCACAGCATCGGGTCGTTAGGGCGCTGCAGCAGCAGCGGCTCCAGCAGCGGCGCCGCCTGTTCCGGCTTTTTGCTCAGCAGGTAGGCGCGGGCGGTCATCACCGAGGCGGCGTAGTCCTTGGGATTGATGGTGAGCACCTCCTTGCCGCGCTCGATCACGTCGGCGTAGCGGCCCTGATCCATATCCACTTCCATCAGACCCAGCTGGAACCAGATCTGGTCCGGGTGCGCCTCCACCAGCTCGGTGAGCGCGCGGCGCGCCGCGTCGTAGCGGTCCTCTTTCAGGTCGGTGAGGGCGAGCCCGTAGCGCGCCGCCTGCTTCTGAACGCGGTCGTTGCTCTCCAGGCGCCGCCCGAAGTAATCCCGGGCCCGTTCCTGGCCGTCGAAGTAACGGGCCTGGATGCGCGCGCGCACCAGCTCGAAGGACGCTGACGGATTGGCCGGCGGCGCGCTCAGCGAGCGCGCCCGGGCGCGGGAGTCGGCGACCCGCTCGGCGGTGAGCGGGTGGGTGAGCAGGAACTCCGGCGGGTCGCCGGAATAGCGCTGCTGCTCCAGCATGCGCTCGAAGAAGCGCGGCATGGCGCTGGGGTCCATGCCGGCGGCGGCGAGAATCTGCATGCCCACCCGGTCCGCCTCGTATTCGTTGTGGCGGGAGTAGGCCAGTTGCGCCTGGATCGACGCCGCCTGGGTGGCGGCGATGCCGGCCATGCCGGCGTCGCCGCTGCCAGCGATGGCCAGGGCGATGCTCGCCAGCATGGCGGCCAGCACCGCCGGGCCGCGCCGTTTCGAGTCCATGTAGCGGCGTGTGAAGTGCCGCTGGCTGACGTGGGCGATTTCGTGGGCGACCACGCTGGCCACCTCGTCCTCGCTGGCGGCGTTCAGAAACAGGCCGGCGTTCAGGCCGATCACCCCGCCGGGCACGGCGAAGGCGTTGATGGCGGCGCTGTTGATCACCACGATCGCCAGGTCCGGTTCGTTCAGCTCGCTGAAGGACGCCAGCCGGTAGACCAGATGTTCCGCGTACTCCTGGACCAGCGGGTCTTCCATGATCGACGTCTGGCCCCGCAGGTCGCGCAGCCAGCCGCGCCCGAGCCGGTACTCCTGCTCGGCGGAAATGATCGCCACGGTGGGGTCGCCCAGTTCCGGCAGATCCTGTTGTTGGGCCTGGCCCAGGCCCGCGCCCAGGCACAGCAAGGCCACAAGAGCGAAGCGCGCGGCAGCGATCAAAATGGACTCTCCTTAGCGATCCGCATTTTTCGTGTCACCATGATTCTGTCGCGACGAGGTGTCTCTGATAATGCCGTCATGTGCCCTATAATGACCGCCCCTGCGAACGGATCACACCATGGATATCAAATATCTGGATGCCCGCGGTCTGAATTGCCCGCTGCCGCTGCTCAAGACCCGGCAGGCGTTGCGCGCCCTGCAGGCCGGTGCCTTGCTGGAAGTGACGGCCACCGACGCCGGGTCGGCCCGGGACATCCCTGAATATCTTCGACAGTCTTCCCATGAGCTGGTTCGCCACGAGCAGGACGAGCGGGAATTCCGCTTTCTCATTCGTTGTGGCGACTAGGCCCGAGGTTCTCCGATGCTGAATGTGCTTAAAGGCTGGTTCAATGCCTGGTTCTCCGACGAGGAGGCGGTGTACCTGCTGTTTCTGTTGCTGGCGGGCTTCGCCGTGGTGCTGTTGTTCGGCGGCATTCTGGCGCCGGTGCTGGCGGCGCTGGTGGTGGCCTACCTGATGCAGGGGCTGGTCACCGCCCTGAACCGTTACCGGGTGCCGCCGGTGCTTTCCGTGAATCTGGTGTTCCTGGTGTTCCTGACCGCCCTGGTGGCGGTGCTGGTGGTGCTGATGCCGCTGCTGTGGCGCCAGACCGTGCTGCTGGTGCGCGACCAGCTGCCGGATATTCTGCGCACCACCGAGACCTGGCTGCGCAGCCTGCCGGAGCGCTATCCGGAAATGATCTCCATGGAGCAGGTGAACACCCTGGTCACCATCGCCCAGCGGGAGCTGGCCCAGCTGGGTCAGTCGGTGCTCACCCTGTCGCTGTCCTCGATTCCCAACATGCTGGAAATCCTGGTGTTCCTGGTGCTGCTGCCGCTGCTGGTGTTCTTCTTCCTCAAGGACCGCGAGAAGCTGGTGGGCTGGGTGCTGGGCTTTCTGCCGGAGCGGCGGCGTATTCTCTCCCACGTGTGGCAGGAAATGGATCAGCAGATCGCCAACTATGTGCGCGGCAAGGCGGTGGAAATTCTGCTGGTGGGGTCGGTGACCTTCCTGGCGTTCCTGCTGCTGGGCCTGAACTACGCGGTGCTGCTGGCGGTGCTGGTGGGGCTGTCGGTGCTGATTCCCTATATCGGCGCCACCATCGTCACCGTGCCGGTGGCGGCGGTGGCCTACCTGCAGTTCGGCTGGGGCGGCGACTTCGCGCTGGTGATGGTGATCTACGGGGTGATTCAGTTCATTGACGGCAACATCCTGGTGCCCCTGCTGTTCTCCGAGGCGGTCAATCTGCACCCGGTGGCGATCATCACCGCGATCCTGTTCTTCGGCGGCGTGTGGGGCTTCTGGGGGATTTTCTTCGCGATTCCGCTGGCGACCTTGCTGAAGGCGGTGATCAATGCGTGGCCCAAGCGCAGTGATGCGTGGCGGTTGCCGGCGGGGGAAGTGGAAGGGAGTAAGGAGTAATAGAGAGGGCTCCGGGATCCTGCGGGGCAACCTTTGCCGGCAAGCAAAGCGTGCCTTTCGCGGGCTGGGCCCGCTCCCACAAGGCCCGCTCCGGCGGGCCCGGTGGCGCGGAAGTCAGAGGCCGTGGACGGCGTCGAGGACGTCCTCGGCGTGGCCTTTGACCTTGACCTTGCGCCAGATGTCACGCACCACGCCTTCTTCGTCGATCAGGAAGGTGCTGCGCTCGATGCCCTCGAATTCCTTGCCGTACATCTTCTTCAACTTGATCACGTCGAACAGGCGGCAGACGGTTTCGTCCTCGTCGCTGATCAGCTCGAACGGGAACTCTTGCTTCGCCTTGAAGTTCTCGTGGCGGCGCAGGGAGTCTTTGGACACACCGAGGATCTCGCAGTTGGCTTCCTGGAAGTTGGGGTACAGGTCGCGGAAGTTCTGGCCTTCCGTGGTGCAGCCCGGAGTGCTGTCCTTGGGGTAGAAATAAAGCACCACTTTCTTGCCCTTCAGGGCCGACAGGGTGATGGTGGTGTCGCTAGTGGCCGGGGCGGTGAAGTCCGGCGCCGGCTGTCCTTCTTTGATCGTCATGGTTGTCTCCTGCTACTGCCTGATCGCGGCCTCGGGGCCGCCAGCGGCACAGCTTACCGGGCCGGGCAACGCTTGTCCGCCCTTCGGGCGGGGTTTACCATAGCGCTCCATTAATCAAGGCGTCGAAAGCGTTTAAGAGGAAGCGGCATGATTCGCGGCAGCATCGTGGCAATGGTAACCCCCATGCGCGAAGACGGATCGGTGGACTGGGAACGTCTGCGCGGTCTGGTCAACTGGCATGTGGAGCAGGGCACCCATGGAATCGTGGCGGTGGGCACCACCGGTGAGTCCGCCACCCTGGGCTTCGAGGAACACGACAGTGTGGTCCGCGAGATCGTGGCGGTGGCCGACAAACGGATTCCGGTGATCGCCGGTACCGGCGCCAACAGCACCGAGGAAGCCATCCGCCTTACCCGTGACGCCAAGCGCGACGGCGCCGACGCCTGCCTGCTGGTGACGCCGTACTACAACAAGCCGCCCCAGGAAGGCCTCTATCAGCATTTCCTGGCCGTGGCCCGGGCGGTGGACATCCCGCAGATTCTCTACAACGTGCCCGGCCGCACCGCCTGCGACCTGCTGCCGGAAACCGTGGAGCGTCTTGCCAAGGTGCCGAACATCGTCGGCATCAAGGAAGCCACCGGCAACCTGGAGCGCGCGCGGGAAATCCGTGAGCGCTGCGGCGACGATTTTCTGATCTATTCCGGCGACGACGCCACCGCCCTGGAGCTGATTCTGGCCGGCGGCGACGGCGACATCTCGGTGACCGCCAATGTGGCGCCGGCGAAGATGGCCGCCATGTGTCAGGCGGCGGTGGACGGCGACGTGGACCGTGCCCGCGCCCTGAACGCGGAACTGGAACCCCTCCACCGTGATCTATTCCTGGAAGCCAACCCGATTCCGGTGAAATGGGCCCTGTACGAAATGGGTCTGATCGACAGCGGCATCCGTTTGCCGCTGGTTCATTTGTCGGAGGCCGCCCAGCCACGCTTGCGCGAAACGCTGCGTAGCTGCGGTCTCCTGGAGGGATAATGCATCGTAGTTTGATTGTTGCCGGCGCCGTGGCGCTGAGCGTGGCCGGTTGCGGCCTGATTCCGGATAACAGCCTGCGCTACCGCGAAGCGCAAGTGCTGGAGCCGATCACGGTACCCGGGGATATGGTGTTCATCGGCGCGGACCCGCTCTACGCGGTGCCGCAGATGGAGCGCCGCCTGCAGGGCAAGGGCGAGGGCGAGGACAAATTCGAAGCGCCCCGTCCGCCGCAGCTGGTGGCGGCGCCCGGCGAAGCCGATGACGAGGAAGAGGAGACCCCGGCGGCGCCGGCCGACAACACCGGCCAGGCGGTGCTGGCGAAAGACGGCAGCGGCTACCCGATCATCATGATGCCCACCAGCTTCGCCTGGGCCTGGGAGAAGGTCAGCGAGGCGCTGACCCAGACCGATCTGCGCGTCACCGACCGCAACCGGGACCAGGGGGTGTTCTTCCTGACCGTGCCCGAGCGTTACCAGCTGCAGCCGCCCCAGGCGCGCCTCAAATTGAGCCACACCACCAATGGTATCCAGGTGGCGGTGCTCAACGAGGAAGGCACGGCGCTGGCCGGAAAGACCTCCGGCCTGGCTATCCTGGAAAGCATCCACGGCGAATTGTGAACCGGGCTCCGGCCGCCGGCCGGGCCGTTTAGGGGGAGAGCATTCTTGCGGCTGGCGTCCCTGGGCAGTGGCAGTAAAGGCAATGGCACCCTGGTGTGCGCCGGCGATCTGCTGGTGCTGGTGGATTGCGGTTTTTCCCTGCGTGAAACGGAACGCCGGCTGGCGGCGCTGGGGCTGAGCGCCTCGGATCTGGCCGCGTTGCTGGTGACCCACGAGCACGGCGATCACGTGCGCGGCGCCGGCGCCCTGGCGCGCAAGTACAAGACCCCTCTTTACAGCACCTTCGGGACCGCTCGGGCGGTGACCGGCAAGGCCGCCGGTTTCCACGGCGCCGACTGGCGCGAAGTGCGCCCGGGCCGGACCTTCGAGCTGGCGGACATGACGGTGACGCCGGTGACCGTGCCCCATGACGCCCTGGAGCCCTGCCAGTACCGCTTCAGCTGGCGGCAACGGGAGCTGGGCGTGCTCACCGACCTGGGCTCGCTGACCCCCCATGTGGTGGACGCCTATCGCGAATGCGACGCCCTGGTGTTGGAGTGCAACCATGAGCCGGAGCTGCTCGCCGCGGGCCCCTATCCGGCGTCCCTGAAACGGCGGGTGGGTGGTAATCTGGGCCACCTGAGCAATCAGCAGGCGGCGACGCTGCTGGGCCACTGCAACGTGGACCGGCTGCAGCACCTGGTGCTGTCGCACCTGAGTGAGCAGAACAATACGCCGGACCACGCCCTGGGCTGGATCCACCAGGCGGTGGAAGCGGGCCGGGAGCGTATCCGCGTGGCCAGCCAGGAGCAGGGCTTCGGCTGGCTCGACATTCACTAAGACGCCCCGGCGGCGAGCGCGCGGGGTTCTCAAACTTAACGCAGGTAGGTCATGGAAAAGCGCGACGAACTCTATGCGGGTAAAGCCAAGTCCGTATTCACCACCGACGATCCGGAGCGGCTGGTGATCGTGTTCCGCAACGACACTTCCGCCTTCGACGGCAAGAAGAAAGAAGCGCTGGATCGCAAGGGCGCGGTGAACAACCAGTTCAACGCGGCGATCATGGAGATGCTCCACGAGGCGGGCATTCCCACCCACTTCGAAAAACTGCTCAGCGCTAACGAATCGCTGGTCAAGAAGCTGGACATGATTCCGGTGGAGTGCGTGGTGCGCAACATCGCCGCCGGCTCCATCGTGCGCCGCCTGGGCGTCGAGGAGGGCAAGGAGCTGAATCCGCCCACCTTCGAGCTGTTCCTCAAGGACGACGCCCTGGGCGATCCGATGATCAACGAATACCACGTGCGCAGCTTCGGCTGGGCCGAGCCCGAGCACATCGAAAAAATGAAAGAGCTGACCTTCAAGGTCAACGACGTGCTCAAGAAACGCTTCCTGGGCGCCAACATGCTGCTGGTGGACTACAAGTTGGAATTCGGCCTGTTCCACGGCGAGGTGGTGCTCGGTGACGAGTTCTCCCCGGACGGTTGCCGGCTGTGGGACAAGGACACCCGCGAGAAGATGGACAAGGACCGCTTCCGCCAGGACCTGGGCAACGTGATCGAAGCCTACGAGGAAGTAGGGCGCCGCCTGGGCATGACCTTCCAGCAATAACTCTGGAAATCAGGGCGGTTTACGGAGAGGCTGTGGTGATCCAGCAGCCCTTCGGAGGACCGCCATGTTCCGCATTCGCACCTACAACCAGATCGCCCTGCGCGGCCTGGAGCGTTTCCCCCGCGACCGTTTCGAGGTCGCCAGCGAATTGTCCGAACCGGACGCCCTGTTACTGCGCAGCCACCCCCTCGGCGGCGACGACATCCCTCCGACGGTGAAAGCCGTGGCCCGCGCCGGCGCCGGCGTCAATAACATCGACGTGGCCCACTGCAGTGCGCGGGGCATTCCGGTGTTCAACACTCCCGGCGCCAACGCCAACGCGGTCAAGGAACTGGTGGTGGCCGGCCTGCTGCTGGCCTCGCGCCACCTGCGCGAGGGGCTGGACTGGGTGGCCGGGCTGCGCGCGGACAGCGAAGCGGACCTGCACCGCCAGGTGGAAGAGGGCAAGAAGCACTTCCAGGGCCGCGAGCTGCGCGGCCGCACCCTGGGCGTGGTGGGGCTGGGCGCGATCGGTTCGCGGGTGGCGCACACCGCCCTGTCCCTGGACATGAACGTGATCGGCTATGACCCGGCGCTGAGCGTGGACGCCGCCTGGCGGCTGCCCAGCCAGGTGGCCCCAATGGCCAGCCTGGAAGCGCTGCTCGCGCGGGCGGATTACGTCACCCTGCATCTGCCGCTGCTGGACGCCACCCGGAATCTGATCGGCGCCGCCCAGCTGGCGCCCATGAAGGAAGACGCGGTGCTGCTCAACTTCGCCCGCCAGGGCATCGTCGACGACGCGGCGGTGGCCGAGGCGCTGCGCGCCGGCAAGCTGCGCGGCTTCGTCACCGATTTCCCCAGCCTGGCGCTGACCGGCGTTCCCGGCGTGCTGGCGCTGCCCCATTTGGGCGCCAGCACCGGCGAATCCGAGGAGAACTGCGCGGTGATGGCCGCCGAGGCGCTCACCGACTTCCTGGAAAACGGCAACATCCGCCACTCAGTGAACTTCCCCGACCTGATTCTGGAGCCGGGCCCGGGCGTGCGTCTGGCGGTGACCAACCGCAACATCCCCAAGATGCTCGGCCAGGTGCTGTCGGTGCTGGCGGACGCCGACATCAACGTGATCGACATGCTCAATAAAAGCCGCGACGAGCTGGCCTATAACCTGCTGGACCTGGAGGAAGAACCCACCGAGGCGGCGATGGCCAGAATCCGTGCCCTGGAAGGGGTGGTTAACGCCCGTCTGGTGCGTCCGTGAGCGACGCACGGCTTGTCAGCGATTTCGCACCAAAACGGCGCCAGCAGCCTGTGACAGCGCCGTGAAAGGGCATTCCGTGGCTGGGAGTTTTGCACAGCGGACGGCGATTGCTCATTTCACTTTTAGCAAGCACCCGTAACCGCTTGATTTGTGAAGGAAAGGTTTGTAACTAATTGATTTTATTGAAATTAATAATATGGATATTTTTTCGTCATTTAGGGGTCATCGGCGTGATCATGGGCCCTGGGGACAGTTCCTGACAGACTATGCACAGAGTTATCCACAGAATCTGTGAGTAACTTTTTCGTGAGGATTTTCTTACACGCCGGTTCAGTTGGTCTGCAGGCCGATGGCGTTCATGAACAAGCGCATCAACCAGGCCACCCCACCCAGCGTCAGAACACTGGCCACCCAGATCAGCACCAACCAGCCCAGCCGCTTGCGCAACGGGGCGGTGTCGCCGTTGCGTTCCCGGGTTTCACGACCTTGCATGCGGACTCCTCAACGCGTCAGTGGTAGCCGTCGCCGGGGCGCACCTTGCCCCGGAACACGTAATAGGCGAAGGCGGTGTACATCAGAATGAAGGGGATGATCAGCAACGCGCCCACCAGGGCGAAGCCCAGGCTCTGGGGCGGGGCGGCCGCTTCCCAGATGGAAATGTCCGGCGGCAGGATGTTCGGCCAGCCGCTGATCGCCAGCCCGGCGTAGCCCAGGAACATCAGCAGCAGCGCCAGCAGGAACGGCGCCACCGGCCGCCCCCGGGCCAGGGCCCGCTGCATCAGCAGGGCGGCGCCCACCACCAGCAGCGGCACCGGCGAGAACCAGACGATATTCGGAAAGCTGAACCAGCGCTCGGCGATCACCGGATCGCGCAGCGGCGTCCACAGGCTGATCACGGCGATGGCGGCGAGCAGAATCCACATCAGCGGCCGGGTCAGGTGGAACATGCGGAACTGCAGCTCGCCCTCGGTTTTCATGATCAGCCAGGTGCTGCCGAGCAGGGCGTAGGCGAACACCAGGGCGACGCCCGTGAACAGCGGGAAGGGCGCGATCCAGTCCAACGGGCCGCCGGGGTAGGCGCCGTTCTCCACCGGCAGGCCGCTGACGTAGGCGCCCAGAACCACGCCCTGGAAAAAGGTGGCGGTGAAGGAGCCGCCGATAAAGGCCTTGTCCCAGATGTGGCGCTCGTGGTCGCGGGCCTTGAAGCGGAACTCGAACGCGATGCCGCGGAAGATCAGCCCCAGCAGCATGAAAATCAGCGGCAGATAGAGCGCCGTGAGCACCACCGAGTAGACCAGCGGGAAGGCCGCCAGCAGGCCCGCGCCGCCCAGCACCAGCCAGGTTTCGTTGCCGTCCCAGACCGGCGCCACGGTGTTCATCGCCACGTCGCGGTGGTGGCGGTCGGGAATAAAGGGATAAAGGATGCCGATGCCCAGGTCGAAGCCGTCCATCAGCACGTACATCATGACGCCGAAACCGATAATCAGCGCCCAGATAAGAGGCAGATCAATACCCATGGCTCAGCGCCCTCCGTCCGTGTCTTGATCGTCGTCCAGGTCTTCCTCCACCGCGGACAGGGGGCGCATGGCATGCCGTGGCCGCCCCGGCCCGCCGCTGGTTTCCCGGGTGCCTTCTTCCAGTTGCGGGCCCTTGCGCACCAGCCGCAGGGTGTACGCCACGCCGGCCCCGAACACGAACAGGTAGACCACCACGAACAGCGCCAGGGACACGCCCAGGGTGGTGGCGGAATGGGTGGAAACCGCGTCTTCGGTGCGCATCAGCCCGTATACCACCCAGGGCTGGCGGCCCACTTCGGTGGTGTACCAGCCGGCCAGGATGGCGATCAGCCCGGCGGGGCCCATCAGCAGCGCGAAGCGCAGGAACCAGCGGCTGTCGTAGAGCCGCCCCCGCCAGCGTTGCATCAGGCTCAGGCCGCCGAGCAGAATCATCAGCATCCCCAGGCCCACCATGATCCGGAACGACCAGAACACGATCGGCACATTGGGACGGTCCTCCGGGGCGAATTCCTTCAGCCCCGGAATGGTGCCGTCCCAGCTGTGGGTGAGGATCAGGCTGCCCAGGTGGGGCACCGACACCGCGAAACGGGTGCGCTCTTCCTCCATGTCCGGCCAGCCGAACAGGATCAGCGGCAGTCCCTCGCCGTCGGCGGCCTCCTCGCCGCCCCAGTGGCCCTCCATGGCGGCCACCTTGGCGGGCTGGTGCTCCAGGGTATTGAGCCCGTGGAAGTCGCCGATCACCGCCTGCACCGGCGCCACCAGCACCATCATCCACATCGCCATGGAGAACATCTTGCGCACCGCCGGGTTGTCGCGGCCGCGCAGCAGATGCCAGGCGGCGGAGGCGCCCACGAACAGCGCCGTGGCCAGGAACGCGGCCACCGACATATGGATCAGCCGGTAGGGGAAGGAGGGGTTGAAGATCACCGCCAGCCAGTCCACCGGCACCACCTGGCCGTTGATGATCTCGTGGCCCTGGGGCGTCTGCATCCAGCTGTTGGAGGCGAGGATCCAGAAGGTGGAAATCAGCGTGCCGATGGCCACCACCACGGTGGAAAAGAAGTGCAGCCCGGGGCCCACCCGGTTCCAGCCGAACAGCATCACGCCCAGGAAGCCGGCCTCCAGGAAGAAGGCGGTGAGCACTTCATAGGCCAGCAGCGGGCCGGTGATGCTGCCGGCGAATTCGGAGAAGAAGCTCCAGTTGGTGCCGAACTGGTACGCCATCACCAGGCCGGAGACCACCCCCATGCCGAAGTTAACGGCGAAGATCTTCACCCAGAAATGGTACAGGTCCCGGTACAGCGTGTTCTTGGTGTACAGCCAGAGCCCTTCCAGCACCGCCAGATAGCTCGCCAGGCCAATGGTGATGGCGGGGAAGATGATATGAAACGAAATCGTGAACGCGAACTGGGCACGCGCCAGGTCCAGGGCCAGGGTTTCGGTCATGGGCGAAGCTCCTGAGTGATCCGGCGGCTCCGGGCGGGGCCGCTGTCATACCCGGTATGCTGCCCCATCAGGGGCATCCGCACCAAGTGACAAAAGGTCCTACCCCGGCGGGCTACAGCCGCAGCATCGGGAACGGGCGCCACGGCTGGGTGATCAGCTGCCGGGCGCTGAGGCCCAGCAGCAGGGCGTGGAAGCCGGCGTTGGGGAAACGCCGGTTGATCTCGCGCAGGCGCTCCCGGTCGACGCCGAAACGCAGCAGGCCCAGGGAGAGGTCGATCCAGTCCGCGCGCCGGAAGGCCTCCACCAGGGTTTCGGCGGGGGCGTCGCTGCGGGTGAGTTTGTGGTGCTGGACGATCATGGCGTGGATTTCGTCGCTCCAGCTCTGCAGCCCGTGCTCGTCCAGATAGTGGCAGGCGAGCCGCGCCGAGGGCGGCAGGTAGTCGAAGGTGCCCGCCAGCCAGATACCGGCGTCGTGGAAGAAGCCGGCCAGCTCCAGTTTGCGCAGATCGTCACCGGTGAGCGTGCGCTGCGCCGCCACCAGGTTGATCACCCGGTAAACGTGGTTCCGATAGGGCGTCTGGTCCCGCCCGAAGCGCTCCGCGTACTGGTCGAACAGGCCGTCCAGTTCCGCCAGTTCGGTGATTAGCCTTTTCATTACTGCCCTTGGCGTGGTGGCCGTCCGCAATCCCTCTGTACCCTCAATTAACCAGACCGGGACAGGCTTGTCATGCCCGGGGTGGATTTTTTGCATTCGGCGCCGGCTTGGTGGTCCTGCCGGATTGTTTTATAGTCGGACAAAGTGATTTCCATCGTCTTCCATTCGTCAGCGGACGCAGGCCAACGTGACCTTTAAAGCCCGGGAAAGCCTTTCCGAACAAATCGCCGGCCATCTGGCCGCGCAGATCATTCGTGGTGACATGCTGGCCGGCGACCGCATCCAGGAACTGCGCGTGGCCGGCGAGCTGGAAGTGAGCCGGGGGTCGGTGCGCGAGGCGCTGCTGATCCTGGAGCGGCGCCACCTGATCGACATCCTGCCGCGCCGCGGCGCGGTGGTGAAGGAAATGTCGGAAAGCCAGGTGCGCGGCCTCTATGAGCTGGTCCAGGTGCTGCTGGGTCTGGTGATCCGCAAGGCGATCAAGAATGTGCGCGAGGACGACCTGGACCCGATCATCGCCCTGATCCACGAGTTGCAGGTGGCCGCCTCCGACCGGGATCTGGAGCGCTTCTTCGACCTCAGCTTCCAGTTCCTGGAGCACGCCTATCCGTTCGCCCGCAACGGCTTCGTCGAGGACGTGCTCACCGACCTGCACCCGGCCCTGCAGCGCACCTATTTCATGGCGCTGCACCTGGATAACGACGAGATGAAAGAGTGCCTGTCTTTCTTCAAGGCGCTGGTGGAGACCATCTTCCGCCGCGACGTGCGCTCGGCCCTGGAGATCATCCGCGAATTCGCCGAGCACCAATCCGAGCTGGTACAGGAATCCATTACCCGTGCCCGCCAGATCGAAGCGGCCTGGGGTGGCCGCCGTAAATAGCCGTCACAGGTCCATAAGGGCTTGCCAGCGGCGTCCTGGCTGCCTAGAATTGCGCCCCTCTGCAGAACCGTAGCTCAGTTGGTTAGAGCGCTGCCTTGACATGGCAGAGGTCGGCGGTTCGAATCCGCCCGGTTCTACCAGTTTCGAGCCGCTCTTGAATTCAGCGCTTGGCCACCCCAGGTTTACGCAGACCCGGGGGTCGCCTAGAATGACCCGCTATATTCAAGAGCCGCTGAGGTGATGGCGGCCTCGTTCGATTAACCAGTTGGAGGTTCACGACATTAAGCGTGGAGGCAAAGGCCGCGAGCAGCGAGCCAGAATTAATCAGCAAATCCAGGCGACTCAGGTTCGACTGATCGACGTCGATGGCGAGCAGGTAGGCATCGTTCCCTTAGAGGAGGCCATCGAGCAGGCCAGCGGCAAGCAACTGGATCTGGTGGAAATCTCCCCTGATGCGGAACCGCCTGTTTGCCGAATCATGGATTACGGCAAGCATCTGTTCGAACAAAAGCAGAAAGCCAAGGAGTCGCGCAAGAAGACGCGTCAGACTCAGCTTAAGGAAATCAAATTCCGTCCCGGCACCGACTCCGGCGACTATGAGGTGAAATTGCGTAACCTCAAGCGCTTCCTCGAGGCCGGCGACAAGACCAAGGTCACCGTGCGTTTCCGCGGTCGCGAAATGGCTCACCAGGAGCTGGGTCGCGAACTGCTGGAGCGGGTGGAGGCCGATCTCGCGGAACACGGTTCCGTCGAGCAACGCCCGAACATGGAAGGGCGCCAGATGATCATGGTGCTCAGCCCGGGCAGCAAGAAGAAAAAGTAACCGGAACCCCGGTTGCTTTTGTTTTATTCACACAACTTGAGACAGGTACCATGCCAAAGATCAAGACAAACCGCGGGGCCGCAAAGCGTTTTAAAAAAACCGCCTCCGGTTTCAAGCGTAAGCAGGCATTCAAAAACCACATCCTGACGAAGAAGTCCGCCAAGACGATTCGTCATCTGCGCCCCAAGACCCAGGTACACGAGTCCGATGTGCCCCTGGTCAAGCGCATGATGCCCTACAGCTAAATCACCGGTTTTTGGAGGTCTGAACAATGGCTCGAGTTAAGCGTGGTGTGCAGGCGCGTCGCCGGCACAAGAAGATTCTCAAGCAAGCAAAAGGTTATTACGGGGCGCGCAGCCGCGTCTTCCGCGTGGCGGTACAGGCGGTCACCAAGGCCGGCCAGTACGCTTACCGTGACCGCAAGGTCCGCAAGCGTCAGTTCCGTCGTCTGTGGATCGTGCGGATCAACGCCGCCGCCCGCGTCAACGGCATGTCCTACAGCCGTATGATCGACGGCCTCAAGAAGGCGTCCATCGAGATCGACCGTAAAGTGCTGGCGGACCTGGCGGTTCGCGATCAGGCAGCGTTTGGTGCTTTGGCCGAGAAAGCCAAAGCGAGTCTCGCCGCCTGAGCTGACTGTCGGTTAGCCTACACGACAGCACTCCGAAACGGGGGAAGAGCTCGCGCTCTTCCCCTTTTTCGTTTTGGGAGCCCCGACTGGCGCTCCCGAAGCAAGGCATAGATAACACGGGAACGGGTAAATCGTATGATGGAGAACCTGGAAAGCCTGGTGGAGGCGGCGCTGGCGGAAGTGGCCGGGGCCGGTGACGCGCGCGCGCTGGACGACGTGCGGGTGCGTTACCTGGGTAAGAAGGGGGAGATCAGCGCGCTGCTCAAGAGCCTGGGCGGGCTGAGCGCGGAAGAGCGGCCCCAGGCCGGCGCGCTGATCAACGAAGCCAAGCAGCGCGTTCAGGCGGCCATCGACGAGCGCCGCCAAACGCTCGAGGAAGCGGCCCTGAACGAACAACTGAGCGCCGAGACCCTGGACGTGACCCTGCCCGGCCGGGGCGAACAGCCCGGGGCCCTGCACCCGGTCACGCGCATGCGCCGGCGCATGGAAGACTTCTTCCTGCGGCTGGGCTTCGACATCGCCGAAGGCCCGGAGGTGGAAGACGACTTCCACAACTTCGAGGCGCTCAACATTCCCGCGCACCACCCGGCCCGGGCCATGCATGACACCTTCTATTTCGGTGACGGCCGCCTGCTGCGCACCCACACCTCGCCGGTGCAGGTGCGGGTGATGCAGAAGGGCGAGCCGCCGTTCCGGATCATCGCCCCCGGGCGGGTGTACCGCTGCGATTCGGATCTCACCCACACGCCCATGTTCCACCAGGTGGAAGGGCTGCTGGTGGACGAGAACATCACCTTCGCGGACCTGAAAGGCACCGTGGCGGCGTTCCTGAAGTTCGTGTTCGAGGTGGACGACCTGCCGGTGCGCTTCCGGCCCAGCTACTTCCCGTTCACCGAGCCCAGCGCCGAGGTGGACGTGGGCTGCATGACCTGCGGCGGTGAGGGCTGCCGGGTGTGCTCGCACAGCGGCTGGCTGGAAATCATGGGCTGCGGCATGGTCCATCCCAAGGTGCTGGAGCACGGCGGCGTGGACGCCACCCGCTACAGCGGCTTCGCCTTCGGCATGGGCGTGGAGCGCCTCGCCATGCTGCGCTACGGCGTCAACGATCTGCGTCTGTTCTTCGAAAACGACGCGCGCTTTTTGTCGCAATTCGCCTAGGGGATTATAAAGAATGCGTTTCAATGAAGCCTGGTTGCGGGAATGGGTCAACCCGGACATCGATAGCGACACCCTGGCCCACCAACTGACCATGGCCGGCCTGGAAGTGGACGCCGTGGAGCCGGCGGCGCCGCCGTTCACCGGCGTGGTGGTGGGGCAAATCGTAAGCTGCCAGCCGCACCCGGACGCCGACAAGCTGCGCGTCTGTGAAGTCAGCGACGGCGAGAGCACCTTCCCGGTGGTGTGCGGCGCCCCCAACGCCCGCGAAGGCCTGAAAGCGCCGTTCGCCCGGGTCGGCGCCTTGCTGCCCGGCGACCTCAAGATCAAGAAAGCCAAGCTGCGCGGCGAGCCCTCCGAGGGCATGCTGTGCGGCGGCTCCGAGCTGGGTCTCGAAGACCGCATCGACGGCCTGCTGGAACTGCCGGAAGACGCCCCCGTGGGCACGGAGATCCGTGACTACCTGTCGCTGAACGACACCGTCATCGAAGTGGACCTGACCCCCAACCGGGCCGACTGCCTGAGCCTGCGCGGCATCGCCCGGGAAGTGGGCGTGCTCAACCGCACCCCGCTCAATGAGCCCGCCATCGAGCCGGTGCCCGCCACCCTGGACGACCGCTTCCCGGTGACCCTGGACGACAGCGACGGCTGCCCGCGCTACCTGGGCCGGGTGATCCGTGGCATCAACGCCGCCGCCGAGACGCCGCTGTGGATGGTGGAGCGCCTGCGCCGCGCCGGCGTGCGCGCCATCGACCCGATCGTCGACGTGACCAACTATGTGCTTTTGGAGCTGGGTCAGCCGCTGCACGCCTTCGACCTGGCCAAGCTGGCCGGCGGCATCCGCGTGCGCCGCGCCCAGGCCGGCGAGACCCTGCAAAGCCTGGACGACCAGACCCTGGAGCTGAACGACGACACCCTGCTGATCGCCGACGACAACGGCCCCCTGGCCCTGGCCGGCATCATGGGCGGCCGCCCCAGCGCGGTGTCCGAAGACACCCGCGATCTGTTCCTGGAGTGCGCCTTCTTCAGCCCGCTGGCCATCGTCGGCCGGGCGCGCCGCTACGGCCTGCACACCGACGCCTCGCACCGCTATGAGCGCGGCGTCGACCCGGCCCTGCAACAACGCGCCCTGGAGCGCGCCACCGCGCTGATCCTGGAGATCGCCGGCGGCGAAGCCGGCCCGCTGGACGAAACCCTGGCCGAGGACAAGCTGCCCGAGCCCGCCACCATCGAGCTGAGCGCCGAGCGCGTCGCCCGCCTGCTGGGCGCGCCGCTGGACGACGCCAATATCGTCGACATTCTCGAGCGCCTGGGCATGACGGTCACCGAAACCGGCGCCGGCCAGTGGTCGGTGCGCGCCCCCAGCTGGCGCTTCGACATGGCGATCCAGGAAGACCTGATCGAGGAACTGGCCCGCGTGCACGGCTACGAGAATCTGCCCAGCCGCGTGCCCGCCGGCACCCCCGCCGGCGACCCCGCCCCGGAGAAAGAGCTGCCGCTGCGCCGCCTGGGCGACACCCTGCGCGACCGCGGCTATATGGAAGCCATCACCTACAGCTTCGTGGCCCCGGAACTGCAGGCCAAGGTGGACCCGGACCACGCGCCGCTGGCGCTGCTCAACCCGATCTCCGCCGACCTGGGCGTGATGCGCACCGGCCTGATCGCCGGCCTGCTGAGCGCCGCCGAGCGCAACGTCAACCGCCAGTGCAGCCGCCTGCGCCTGTTCGAGACCGGCCTGCGCTTCGTGCCCGGCCCGGACGGCCTGGCCCAGGAACCCATGGTCGCTGGCCTGCTCTACGGCAGCGCCCAGCCCGCCCACTGGGAGGGCAAGCCGCGCCCGGTGGACTTCTACGACCTGAAAGGGGACGTGGAAGCGCTGCTGGCCCTGTCACAACCGGACGCCTTCGCGTTCCGGCCGGGCAGCCACCCGGCGCTGCACCCCGGGCAGTGCGCCGAAGTCACCCGTGACGGCCGCACCGTGGGCCACCTGGGCCGCCTGCACCCGCGCCTGGCCGCGCAGCTCGACCTGCCCAAGGGCCTGTACCTGTTCGAACTGGCCCTGGAGCCCCTGCGTCTGGGTCGCCTGCCGCACTTCGAGCCGGTCTCCGACCAGCCCCGCGTGCAGCGCGACCTGGCCTTCGTGGTCGACGCCGACGTGCCGGCCGGCGAGATGGTCGCCGCCGCGCACCAGGCCTGCGACGACCGCCTGCGTCAGGTGCATATTTTCGACCTCTACCAGGGCGACAACATCGAGGCCGGACGCAAAAGCCTGGCGCTGACCTTGACCTTCCAGGATCCTTCGCGCACTCTTAAGGACGCCCAGGTCAACGACCTGGTGGAAGCGGTAGTATCTCAGTTAAAACAACAGTTTAAGGCGACCCTCAGGGACTGAAGAAGGGCCTGGATTGAGGCATTTCCAATGGCGTTGACCAAAGCAGATATGGCCGACCGGCTGTTCGAGGAGCTCGGTCTCAACAAGCGCGAAGCCAAGGAACTGGTGGAGATGTTCTTCGAGCAGATTCGAGACTCACTGGCCGACAACCGGCCGGTGAAGCTCTCCGGATTCGGCAACTTCGACCTGCGTGACAAAAGCGAGCGCCCCGGCCGGAACCCGAAAACCGGGGAAGAGATCCCGATCTCCGCGCGCCGCGTGGTCACCTTCCGTCCCGGGCAAAAACTGAAACAGCGGGTGGAAGACTATGCTCGAACCCAGTCATAACGACGAACTGCCGGCGATCCCCGGCAAGCGCTACTTCACCATCGGTGAGGTCAGCGAGCTGTGCGACGTCAAACCGCACGTGCTGCGCTACTGGGAGCAGGAATTCCCCCAGCTCAAACCGGTAAAGCGGCGCGGCAACCGCCGTTATTACCAGCGCCAGGACGTGCTCACCATCCGCCAGATCCGCAGCCTGCTCTACGAGCAGGGCTTCACCATCGGCGGCGCCCGTCAGCAGCTCTCCGGCGACGCCAACGCCGAGCAGTCCACCCGCTACCACCAGATGATCAAGCAGATGATCGTCGAACTGGAGGATGTGCTGGACGTGCTCAACGCGGACCGCATCAACAGCGTGCGCCATCCCTGAACGCCGTCTGCTCAAAGCCTGAGCATCCGCGCCGACCGGCGCGGATTCCGGGTTCCATCCGACCGGGGAATCCGTTATGATTCCCGCCGCTTCGCCGCACTGAACCTTCCCCTGGCGGAGCAGCACAATTTCGGGGCGTAGCGCAGCCTGGTAGCGCACTTGCATGGGGTGCAAG
>CERD01099671.1_pt1 | contig 27914 bp, 24 predicted proteins | sample 530931 | NCBI WGS metagenome assembly CERD01 (sample SAMEA2621101, study PRJEB7988) | marine metagenome | isolation source: saline water (ENVO:00002010), including
CGATGCCCACCTCAGCCTTCGCGGCCAGGCGCGAACGGATGCCGGCCGGCCCGGCCCCCTGAATTTTGCCGCGCTGGATATGCTGCAGCGCGCCGAAAATGGGCAAACGCCTGCTACCGAAGCGTTCAAGGTTGGGTCACGCTGGCTGCTTTACAGCGCCGCCGCATTGCGCCCGAGCCCTGAGCAGCCGGTTCAGGGCACACTGCTGCTGGTCACCAGCCTGGAACGCTTCCTGGCGACCCTGCCGCAGCTGCCAAACGAAGCCGGGCAGCTACGGCTGGTTCAACAGTTCAGCGGTGCCCCGACACAGTTGCTGGTGCAGCGTGGCGGAGCCGGACTGGACGGTTCCGCGATAGACCTACCGAGCAACAACCCGAACTGGAAGATCAGTTTCCTGCCGGCACCGGCGCTTGGCGCAGCGGGCCTTTCGCCAGTACTCGTCCTAGTGGCGGCGCTGGCGGCATTGTTCGGCTTGCTGCTCGGCCTCCAGGCAGTGCTTAGCGCACAGCAACGGAGGCTTCGCGAAGATGTCTTGCATCTGGGCCAGATGGTTCAGGAACTCTCCAACGGCAAGACCATCAAAACACCGACTTTGAGCCTGCCAGCGCTTGATGCACTGGCGAAAAGCTTGGTCCGATTGCCGCTTCGCACCGCCGGAATGGCGTCGACCAAAGCACCGACCACAGAGCAGGCCGCGGTCAGGCAACCCCCATCTACCGAATATGTCGACCCTCTTTTCCAGGACACCGACATTCTCGATATCGACATTCTCGACGAGGACCAGGACTGGCTTGGCCTCGATACCAAGGAGCGAGAAACTGCAATGAGCGCCGCTAAAGCCCCGCAACTGCCTGCAAGCATCTTCCGCGCCTACGACATCCGTGGCGTGGTCGGCGACAGCCTGACCACCGAAACCGCGTATTGGATAGGCCGGGCAGTAGGGTCCGAAAGCCTGGCTCAGGGCGAGCCAAATGTATCAGTCGGCCGCGACGGACGCCTGTCCGGCCCTGAGTTGGTCCAGCACCTGATCCAAGGGTTGGTGGACAGCGGCTGCAGCGTCAGCGACGTCGGCATGGTCCCGACCCCAGTGCTCTACTACGCTGCCAATGTTCTGGCCGGAAAATCCGGCGTGATGCTCACCGGCAGCCACAACCCGCCTGACTACAACGGCTTCAAGATCGTCATCGCGGGCGACACCCTCGCCAACGAGCAGATCCAGGCGCTACGCCAGCGCATCGAAACCGGCAACCTCAGCGAAGGTGTCGGCCAGGCCGAACAGGTCGACGTGTTGGAGAGCTACTTCAAACGAATCCGCGACGATATCGCCTTGGCCAAGCCGATGAAGGTGGTGGTGGACTGCGGCAACGGCGTCGCGGGTGTCATCGCGCCGCAACTTATTGAAGCGCTGGGCTGCAAGGTCATTCCGCTGTTCTGCGAGGTCGATGGCAATTTCCCCAACCATCACCCGGACCCAGGCAAGCTGGAGAACCTCGAGGATCTGATCGCCAAGGTGAAATCAGAGAATGCAGACCTCGGTCTGGCCTTCGACGGCGACGGCGATCGCGTCGGCGTGGTGACCAATGCGGGCAGCGTAGTATTCCCCGACCGCCTGCTGATGCTGTTCGCCAAGGATGTCGTGTCGCGCAACCCCGGCGCCGACATCATCTTCGACGTCAAATGCACACGCCGCCTGACACCGCTGATCAGTGGCTACGGCGGTCGTCCGGTCATGTGGAAGACCGGGCATTCACTGATCAAGAAGAAAATGAAGGAAACCGGTGCGCTGCTCGCTGGCGAGATGAGCGGACACATCTTTTTCAAGGAGCGCTGGTACGGATTCGATGACGGCATCTACAGTGCCGTGCGCCTGCTGGAGATCCTCAGCCAGGACAAGCGCAACGCAGAGCAAGTCTTCTCGGCTTTCCCGAACGATATCTCGACACCCGAGATCAATATTCAGGTCACCGAAGAAAGCAAGTTCACCATCATCGAGTCGCTGCATCGCGACGCCCATTGGGGCGACGCCAACATCACCACCCTCGACGGTGTGCGGGTCGATTACCCGAAAGGCTGGGGCCTGGTGCGCGCCTCGAACACTACTCCGGTACTGGTGCTGCGTTTTGAAGCCGAAACCGAGGAAGAACTCAAGCGCATACAGGACGTCTTCCGCGCCCAGCTCTATACTGTCGCGCCTGATCTCACCCTGCCGTTCTGACTTGCGGAGCCCTGCATGACCCTCAGCCGTGAAGCCGCCACCCAATTCGCCCAGGTCCTTTCCGAAGCGCTGCCCTACATCCGCCGATTCGTCGGCAAGACGCTGGTCATCAAGTACGGCGGCAATGCGATGGAAAGCGAGGAGCTGAAAACCGGCTTTGCGCGCGACATCGTCTTGATGAAAGCGGTAGGCATCAACCCGGTGGTGGTGCACGGCGGCGGCCCGCAAATTGGCGACCTGCTCAAGCGACTGAACATCGAAAGCCACTTCATCGACGGCATGCGGGTCACCGACAGCCAGACCATGGACGTGGTGGAGATGGTGCTCGGCGGCCAGGTCAACAAGAGCATCGTGAGCCTGATCAACCAGCACGGTGGCGCAGCCATCGGACTGACAGGCAAAGACGCCAAGCTGATCCGCGCGAAGAAGCTCAAGGCCACGCGTCAGACACCTGAAATGACCTCACCGGAAATCATCGACATCGGTCAGGTTGGCGAAGTCACCGGGGTCAATACCGAGCTGCTGGAAATGCTCGTCCGGGGCAATTTCATTCCGGTCATTGCGCCCATCGGCGTTGGTCCGGACGGCGAGTCCTACAACATCAATGCCGACCTTGTAGCCGGCAAGGTCGCTGAGGCGTTGCAGTCCGAAAAGCTGATGTTGCTGACCAACATTGCCGGCCTGATGGACAAGCAGGGCCAGGTGCTGACCGGGCTGACCACCGCGCAAGTCGACGACCTGATCGCCGACGGCACGATCTACGGCGGGATGCTGCCAAAGATTCGCTGTGCACTGGAGGCGGTCCAAGGCGGCGTGCACAGTGCACACATTATCGATGGCCGCGTACCCAATGCGGTGTTGCTGGAAATCTTCACCGACATCGGCGTGGGCACGCTGATCACCAATCGAAAGGCTTCAGCCCCTCACTGAAAAAGCCATGAAAAAGCCCGGCTTCTCGGATGAACAGCCGGGCTTTTTTTCGTCCGGGTTTACCTGCTACTCCGACTGTCCGAGCAACTCGGCCACTCGCTCACGTTCCCGACCGTAGCTCACTTCGGCCTGCTTTCGGGTTTGCTTGTAGCGTTCGACATCCCGTCTTAGGCTGGCCTGCTCTTTGGCGAGATTGTCGATCTGTACGAGTAGTTGCTCGGGCACTTTCCGACCAGCACGTTCATGATTGGCCGCTTGACTCTGCAGGTTCGCCTGTTGCGTCCGCAGAGACTGGAGGTTGCCGCGGGTGATACCGATAATGCTGTCGAGTTCTGACAGCCTGCGCGCCTTGGCACGCTCCACATCAGCGACACTGGCATACAGTCTCAGCAGCTGTGCATCAGTCTCAGCTCGGGCTTTGGCTTCCAGCAGCAGTTTGCGTTCCTGCGCTGTCGGCGCTGGTGGCACTACCTGCGTCACGCGGCCCTGGTCGTTGAGAACTTCATAACCGCGACCAATGAACTGCGGCGGCACACCATGTCGATCAAGGACCACAACGCCCTTGTCATCGACATACCGATACAGCTCAGCCTGCGCTGCAGTTGAGGCCAGTAAACCCAACAACAACAGTGCGCTGCTCCCAATTCGCATACTTCAGCCTCTTCCGTATCGGTGCGTGCGGCACTGCGAGCCCCAAATGCCTGTTTCTTCTTAATGTCGAAGGGTCTCAGCTTATACAAACCCCGTCACAGTTGCGCAGCAATAAGCACACCAACTGCGCGGACCTGTCCGTTGGTTTTCAAAGCAACGGTCAAGCGTGGGCCGCAAGGTACTTGGCTGGGCCACGCCAGACCCAAGCGGCCCGGCTAATTACACTAGGGCGGCCGGCTACGACAGCAACGCACTGACGACCGCTTCCGGACGCCGGGCCAGCCACAATTGGTCAGTAACTGACAAAAAGCAGAACGTCGGAAATAGCGTTGATCAGGTTAACTCATCAGGCCTGACGGCCGCTCTCAGATGCCATATTGGTCGCGGTAAGCTTGGACGGCAGGCAAGTGCCGCTTGAGCTGCTCATCCTGTCCTAGGAACTCCAGCACCTGAGTGAGAGAAACTATGCTCACGACGGGCATGCCGTAGTCCTGCTCTACTTCTTGAATGGCAGACAGCTGGCCCTGGCCCCGCTCCTGTCGATTCAACGCAATCAGCACCCCAGCGGCTTGCGCACCCTGGGCCTGAATGATCTGCATGACTTCGCGAATAGCGGTCCCTGCGGTGATCACGTCATCGACGATCAGCACGCGACCATTAAGAGGCGCGCCGACCAACGTACCTCCTTCGCCATGGCCCTTGGCTTCCTTGCGGTTAAAACACCAAGGCAGGTCACGCTGGTGATGCTCCGCCAGGGAGATGGCCGTTGCCGCCGCCAGAGGAATACCTTTGTAGGCTGGCCCGAAGATCACATCGAAATCGATGCCGCTGTCGGCAACCGCTGCGGCGTAAAAGCGGCCCAATTGTGCCAGCGCCGCGCCACTGTCGAACAATCCGGCGTTGAAGAAGTAGGGGCTGGTGCGCCCGGACTTCAAGGTGAACTCACCGAAGCGTAGAACCCCGCGCTCGATGGCGAAGCGAATGAACTCGCGCTGGTACGCCTGCATGAAGAATATTCCCGGAAGACACTGATTTAGCTAATTGCAAAGAGCTTGGGTTATCATACACGCACGTGTTTTTAGGGGCCATTTATGCGGATCATCAGCGTCAACGTGAATGGCATTCAAGCGGCGGCGCAGCGGGGTTTGCTCAGCTGGCTGCAAGCGCAGAATGCCGATGTCATCTGCCTGCAGGATACCCGCGCCTCCGTAGTAGAACTCGACGATCCGGCCTACCAGCTTGACGGCTATTTTCTCTATACCGTCGATGCTGAAATCCCCGAACAGGGCGGTGTCGCGCTGTACTCCAGGCTGCAGCCGAAGGCTGTCATCATGGGCCTCGGATTCGAGACTGCCGACCGTTACGGCCGTTATCTGCAGGCCGACTTCGATAAGGTCAGCATCGCCACGTTGCTATTGCCAACCGGCCGTGGCGGGGATGAAGACCTGAATCAGAAATTCAAGTTCATGGACGATTTCGCCCATTACCTCGACAAGCAGCGCCGCAAGCGTCGCGAATATATCTATTGCGGCTCACTATACGTCGCGCATCAGAAGCTGGATGTGAAGAACTGGCGCGACTGCCAGCAGGCGACTGGCTTTCTAGCGCCAGAGCGTGCGTGGCTGGATGAGATTTTTGGCACCATGGGTTACATCGATGCGCTGCGCGAAGTCACTCGAGAGGGCGATCTCTACAGCTGGTGGCCCGATACCGAGCAGGCTCAGATGCTCAACCTCGGCTGGCGATTCGATTATCAGATCCTGACATCCGGCATGCGCCGTTTCGTCCGTAACGCCCGCCTACCGCGCCAGCCGCGCTTCTCCCAGCACGCCCCATTGGTCGTGGATTACGACTGGACGCTGAGCCTCTAACTACTTAACAAGCACGCGCCCGACCTAGGCGCGCGCTTGTTGGGTCAATCTGAGCTAGACCCTATTTAACGATCCGCCAACAGAACGGATAACGATAGGGTTTGCCCTCGTTGGCACGGATACCAGCGATCACAACCAGTACCAGAGCCACCACGCTGATCAGCGCCATTAGCGGAAAACCGATCAGTATCCAGGCCAAGACGCCACAGATCATCAGCAAAATACTGAAGGTGATCTGGAAGTTCAGCGCCTCTTTTCCCTGCTCATCGACGAACGGATCCATATCCTTCTTCAGCTGCCAGACAATCAACGGCCCCAGGACGTTGCCGATCATTGGCACCAGAAACCAGAAGAACGCCGAGTAATGACAGAACATGGCCCATTGCCGCGCTTGGGCAGACGGTACCGGAATCAATTCTTGGTCAGACATGGCGTTCTCCTTCTGATTAGTCGGCTAGCGCGGCCTGCTGCAGAGCGAACAGCTCCTGCATACCGGCCTGAGCCAAACCAAGCATGGCATTGAGCTCATCTGGCTGGAACGGCGCGCCCTCTGCGGTGCCCTGCACCTCGATAAAACCGCCGCCGCTGGTCATCACCACATTCAGGTCCGTCTCGGCGGCCGAATCCTCCAGGTAGTCAAGATCCAGGACCGGCTCACCTTGATACATCCCTACCGAGACAGCCGCGACCATCTGCTTGAGAGGATCACCGCCCTTCAACCCGCCGCGCTTCTTCAGCAACTTCAGCGCATCGACCAGCGCCACCATCGCTCCGGTAATTGATGCAGTACGCGTACCGCCGTCCGCCTGAATCACGTCGCAGTCGATATAGATGGTGTTCTCGCCCAGCTTGCTCATGTCCAGCGATGCCCGCAGCGAACGGCCGATCAATCGCTGGATTTCCAGCGTGCGCCCGCCCTGCTTTCCGCGACTGGCTTCACGCTGGTTACGCTCGCCAGTAGCTCGCGGCAACATGCCGTATTCCGCAGTTAGCCAGCCCTGCCCCTGCCCCTTGAGGAATCGCGGCACGCCATTCTCGATACTGGCGGTGCAAATCACCTTGGTGTCGCCGAACTCCACCAGAACCGAACCCTCGGCGTGCTTGGTGTAGTTGCGAGTAATGCGGATCGATCGCAGCTGATCGGCAGCGCGGCCACTGGGACGCTTCATGAGGCTTTCCTGATTCTGAGTGAATTGACCTGCATTATAGAGGCCTGACCTACGGTAAGGGCCACCGTCGAGCCACTCGACTCACGAGCCAGCGACTGAATCGAGCACCCTATACGCCAAACGGCCTTGACGGCAGTTAACGACTCACCGGCGTCACTGGCCGCGTTTTCCTTTACAATCCTCCGCCTTTCGCCACCGCATCGAGAGGTTCCCCATGATCTACAGCATGACCGCTTTCGCCCGTGCCGAGCAGGCCGGCGAGCACGGCACCCTGAGCTGGGAGATCCGCTCGGTCAATCACCGTTACCTTGAACCGCACCTGCGCCTGCCCGAGTCCTTCCGCGACCTCGAAGGCGCCATTCGCGAAGCACTGCGCAAGGGGCTATCCCGCGGCAAGGTCGAATGCACCCTGCGCTTTGCCGAAGATGCGGCAGGTCGCTCCATGCAGGTCGATCACCAACGGGCAGGCCAGCTGATCGCTGCCGCGGAAAGCGTTGCGGCAATGATCAAACAGCCCGCGCCGCTGAACCCGCTGGAGATTCTCTCCTGGCCAGGCGTGCTGGTCGGCGACGCTGCGGACCCGCAAGCACTCAACAACACCGCTCTGCAGTTGTTTCATCAGGCGCTGGAGCAGATGAAAGCCGGCCGCCTGCGCGAAGGCGAAGAACTTGCCCGCCTGATCAACGAACGCCTTGATGCCATCGGCACGGAAACCGCCACACTCCGCAGCCAGGTCCCGCAGATGCTCGCGGCGCAGCGTCAGAAACTGCTGGACCGCTGCGTGGAAATGCGCGCCGAGCTGGATCCTCAGCGTCTTGAGCAAGAGCTTGTGATGCTGGCGCAGAAAAGCGACGTGGCCGAAGAGCTTGATCGTCTTGGCACCCACGTCACTGAAGTACGCCGCGTTTTGAAGTCCGGCGGAGCGGCCGGTCGCCGTCTGGATTTCCTCATGCAGGAACTCAACCGCGAAGCCAACACACTGGGCTCCAAGGCATTCGACACGCGCAGCACCCAGGCAGCGGTCAATCTCAAGGTACTGATCGAGCAGATGCGCGAGCAGGTCCAGAACATCGAATAGCAACTAAGCTTGGCCTACTCGACGGGCCAAGACCGCCAGATCCTAGTCAGCAATCCGCAAAGAGAATTACATGGCAGCCTCCACCGGTACGCTCTACATCGTTTCCGCGCCTTCCGGGGCCGGCAAGACCAGCCTGGTCAAGGCCCTGCTCGATGCGCAACCGCAGGTTCGGGTTTCGGTTTCACATACGACTCGGCCTATGCGTCCCGGAGAAGTGGATGGCGTCAACTACCACTTCGTCAGCCGTGAGGAGTTTCTGCAACGCCTGGAGCACGACGAATTCCTCGAACACGCCGAAGTATTCGGGAATCTGTACGGCACCTCGCAGCGCTGGCTTGAGCAGACGTTGAGCGAAGGTTTCGATCTGATCCTTGAGATCGACTGGCAGGGCGCACAGCAGGTTCGGCGCCTGATGCCCCAGGCCAAGTCGATCTTCATCCTGCCGCCCACCCAGGAGGCCCTGCGCCAGCGGCTGACCAACCGCGGCCAGGACAGCGATGACGTAATCGAAAAACGCATGCGTGAAGCCGTGAGCGAGATGACTCACTACGTGGAATACGATTATCTGGTGATCAACGACGACTTCGCCCACGCGCTGATCGATCTGCAGGCAATCTTCCGCGCCAACCAGCTTCTACAGACCGCACAGCAGCAGCGCTTCGAAGCGCTGCTCGGGCAACTGCTCGCCTGAAAGCGGCGACTGCAAAACTGTAAACAATGTGGGGGGCGGCTGGCGCCGACGAGCGGCAGAAGCCTCGCGCTTCTGCTTGAGCCTGGATGCCCGGAGTGGCTTTGCGCTTTTACCGCTTCCCTATTGGCTGGTGATTTTTTAGACTATCCCGTCCGCTCGCCCATTCGGGCACGCTTTACCGTTATTGATGAGGAACACCATGGCCCGCGTTACCGTTGAAGATTGCCTGGACAACGTAGATAACCGCTTCGAGCTGGTCATGCTCGCGACCAAGCGCTCGCGCCAACTGGCCACCGGTGGCAAAGAGCCCAAGGTAGCCTGGGAAAATGACAAGCCGACCGTCGTGGCCCTGCGTGAAATCGCTTCTGGCCTGGTGGACTATGACGTCATCGCTCAGGACGACATCGTCGACGACGAACCGCTGTTCGTTCAGTACGAGGAAGAGCCCAACGAGGCCCTTTGATTAAATGCCAGGTCGAAGTCGAACCGCAGTCACAGTGCAGCGCCGGCGAGGAGCAATTCCTTGCCAGCCATAGACGCTCTCGCTGATCGCCTGTCGACCTATCTCGGCGACGACCAAGTCAACTTGGTCCGCCGTGCCTATTTCTACGCCGAGCAGGCCCACGATGGTCAGCGTCGGCGCAGCGGTGAAGCCTACGTCACCCATCCCCTCGCGGTAGCCAACATCCTTGCTGATATGCACATGGACCATCAGAGCCTGATGGCCGCGATGCTGCATGACGTCATCGAAGACACCGGCATTGCCAAGGAAGCGCTCACCGCACAATTTGGTGAAACCGTCGCCGAGTTGGTGGACGGCGTCAGCAAGCTCACCCAGATGAAGTTCGAAACCAAGGCCGAAGCTCAGGCCGAGAACTTCCAGAAAATGGCCATGGCCATGGCACGCGACATTCGCGTGATCCTGGTCAAGCTCGCTGACCGCCTGCACAACATGCGCACCCTTGAGGTGCTGGCAGGCGAGAAGCGTCGACGCATCGCCAAGGAAACCCTGGAAATCTACGCGCCCATCGCCAACCGGCTGGGTATGCACGCCATGCGCGTGGAATTCGAGGATCTGGGTTTCAAGGCCATGCACCCGATGCGCTCGGAGCGGATCCGCGCCGCGGTGCGTCGCGCGCGCGGCAATCGCAACGAAATCGTCGAAAAGATCGAGCAGTCGCTGACTCACTGCCTTGAACGCGACGGCCTGGCAGGCGAAGTCGTCGGCCGCGAGAAGCACCTCTACAGCATCTACAAGAAGATGCGCGGCAAGCGAAAGGCGTTCAACGAGATCATGGACGTCTACGCCTTCCGCATCGTGGTCGACAAGGTCGATACCTGTTATCGGGTACTCGGCGCGGTACACAGTCTCTACAAGCCCCTCCCGGGCCGCTTCAAGGATTACATCGCGATCCCCAAGGCCAACGGCTACCAGTCTCTGCATACCACGCTGTTCGGTATGCACGGGGTGCCCATCGAAATCCAGATCCGCACTCGTGAGATGGAAGAGATGGCCAACAATGGCATCGCCGCACACTGGCTGTACAAATCCAACGGGGAAGAGGCGCCCAAGGGCACGCACGCCCGCGCACGCCAATGGCTCAAAGGCGTGCTGGAGTTGCAGGAACGCGCCGGCAATTCGCTGGAATTCATCGAGAGCGTCAAGATCGACCTCTTTCCCGACGAGGTCTACGTCTTCACTCCCAAGGGCAGCATCATGGAGCTGCCGAAGGGATCCACCGCAGTGGACTTCGCTTATGCGGTGCACACCGACGTCGGCAACACCTGCATAGCCTGCCGCGTCAATCGGCGCCTGGCGCCGCTTTCGCAGGCCCTTGAAAGCGGCTGCACCGTTGAGATTGTGACCGCGCCGGGCGCTCGCCCCAACCCGGCCTGGCTGAATTTTGTTGTCACCGGCAAGGCGCGGACGCATATCCGCCACGCACTGAAGCTGCAACGCCGCTCGGAATCGATCAATCTCGGCGAGCGTCTGCTGAACAAGGCACTGACCGGTTTCGAAACCAGCCTTGAAAGCATTTCCCAAGAACGCATCCGCACGGTACTCAACGAGTACCACATGGACGTCATCGAGGACCTGCTCGAAGACATCGGGCTGGGCAATCGCATGGCCTACGTGATTGCCCGGCGCCTGCTCGCCAGTGACGGCGAACAGGCACCGAGCGATGAAGGCCCGCTGGCTATCCGTGGCACTGAGGGCCTGGTGCTGAACTATGCCAAGTGCTGCACGCCGATTCCTGGCGATCCCATCGTCGGTCATCTGTCGGCCGGGAAAGGCATGGTGGTGCACCTCGACACCTGCCGGAACATTGCCGATGTACGGCACAACCCGGACAAATGCATCCAGCTGTCCTGGTCGAAGGACGTCACCGGCGAGTTCAATGTCGAGCTGAGGGTCGAGCTGGAGCACCAGCGCGGCCTGATCGCGTTGCTGGCGGGAAGCGTCAATGCTGCCGACGGCAATATCGAGAAGATCGGCATGGACGAGCGCGACGGTCGCATCAGCGTGGTCCAGTTGGTGGTCAGCGTTCACGACCGGGTACACTTGGCCCGCGTCATCAAGAAGCTTCGCGCCATCAAGGGCGTCATGCGCATCACCCGGATGAAGGCCTAGCGACTTCACCCGTTCCACGCTCGTCACGGGGCTTTTGCCCGCTCGCTTCAGCCCGTATCCTCTGGGGCCGCACTCTTCTATCGGAGCACCCCATGAGCAAGACCGTGATCCACAGCGACAACGCACCCGCCGCCATTGGCACCTACTCCCAGGCGATCAAAGCCGGCAATACCGTTTACATGTCCGGTCAGATCCCGCTTGATCCCAAGACGATGGAGCTGGTGGAAGGCTTCGAAGCCCAGACCGTGCAGGTCTTCGAGAATCTCAAGGCCGTCGCCGAGGCCGCTGGCGGATCGCTGAAAGATATCGTCAAGCTGAACATCTTCCTCACCGATCTCGGCAACTTTGCCACCGTCAACGAGGTCATGAGCCGCTACTTCCAGCAGCCCTACCCCGCCCGCGCCGCCATCGGCATTGCTGCGCTGCCCAAGGGCGCGCAAGTCGAAATGGACGCCGTTCTGGTACTCGAGTAATCGGGCCAGCCTGTCGGCCGGTTGCAGGGAGCGCGACTGATGACTCTACCCGGCCGCTTGGCACCACGCCTGCTGCTTGCCAGCGCTGGCTTGCTGGCAGCATGCGTGCTCTACCTCACCGAACCGATGCTGCTGCAAACACTGCGCAACAGCCTGTTCGACCAGTATCAGCGCTGGCAGCCTCGGCCGGCGCCGGCACAAACCAACGTGCTGGTCCTGGACATCGACGAAGACAGCCTCGCGCGTCTCGGTCAGTGGCCCTGGCCCAGGGACCAGATGGCGCAGCTGCTGGACCGGCTGCGTGAGGCTGGCGCTGCCGTTGTGGTATTCGACGTGCTGTTCGCCGAACCGGACCGCAGCTCCCCGACGCAGCTCCACGAACGGCTCCCTCGCGATCTCGCTGCGCAACTGAAGCAACTGCCGGATCATGACCGGCTGTTCGCCGACGCACTACAGCGCCAGCCCAGTGTTCTCGGCTTTGCAGCGACGCGCGCGCCGACCCGGTCCACGCCCATCAACCGCTTCGCCGTGCGGCTGCAGGCTGATGGGCGTAGCCCCGCCTTTCCGATCTACGCCGGCACCGCCACGGCATTGCCAGAACTGGAATCGGCAGCAGCAGGAAGCGGCGCCATGACGTTCCAGCCGGACGGCGACGGCGTGGTAAGGCGCGTGCCGCTGATGATCAAGGTTGACGATCATCTGCTGCCATCGCTTTCGGCCGAAGCGATACGCGTCTTTCTAAAGCAGAATCTTTACCGGGTCGACGCCGACTCACGCGGTGACGTCGCTCAGGTCAGCATCGGCCGTATCGCTCTGCCGACCAATCGTCGCGGCGAACTCTGGGTGCACTATCGCGCCGACATGAGCGCACAGAACTTGCCGGCATGGCAGCTGTTCGAAGGACGTCCCGACCCCAAACTGCAGGGCGCTGTCGTGCTGGTAGGCAGCTCGGCGCAAGGTCTGCAGGACCTGCGCTTCAGCCCGCTTGGCGGCATGCTTCCCGGCGTACAGGTGCATGCGCAGGCCGTCGAGCAGGCACTGTTCGGCACGCCACTGCAACGTCCTTACTGGGCCAACCCGATCGAGGCTGTGACTCTCCTTCTCGCCGCCCTTGTTCTCTGTGGCATTACGCTTACCACCGGAGCTCTGACGGGTGCCCTGGTATCGGCTGGGCTGCTGGTAACGCTGAATGTCATTGCCTGGTGGGCCTACTCACGCCATGGCTTGCTGTTCGATGCGCTCAGCCCAAGCCTGGGTCTGGCCATCACCTACGTTGGCGCCAGCATTGCTCGCCATCGTGCCAGCGAACAGCAGCAGCGCTGGGTGCGCGCAGCCTTCTCCCGCTATATCTCACCGAACCTCGTCGAGCATCTGGTACGCCACCCGGAACAGTTGCGCCTGGGTGGCGAGCGGCGCTGCTGCAGCTTCGTCTTCACTGACCTGACAGATTCGACCCGGCTGATGGAGGGGCGACCGCCGGAGCGAGTGGTAAGCATGCTCAATGAATATCTGGAGGGCATCATCCAGATTGCCTTCCGCCATCACGGAACGCTGGAACGCATCATGGGCGACGGTATGGCTATTCTTTTCTCCGCACCGTTGGCGCAGCCCGACCATCAGCAACGCGCACTCGCCTGCGCTTTGGAGATTCGCCGGTTCACTCGCGAGCATGCCGCCGCCCAGCACACCGCCGGAATTGCGCTTGGCCCCACTCGCATTGGCGTGCACAGCGGTGACGTAGTGGTAGGCAATTTCGGCGGCTCAACGCTGTTCGACTACCGTGCGCTCGGGGACGCGGTCAATGTCGCAGCGCGGATCGAAGGTGTGAACCGTTATTTTGGCACCGAGCTGTGCGTGTCGCAGGCGATTCGCGATGCCAACCCCGACACGCCGATGCGACCGGTCGGCAATGTATTGCTCAAGGGTAAGGAGCAGCCGCTCCGCCTTTACGAGCCTTGCGAAACGCAACAGGACGCTCAGTACGAGGCGGCACACAAACTACTGTCAGAGGACGAGGGCGACGCCCTCGAAGCGTTCGAGCGGCTGGATATTCAGCGGCATGATGATGCGCTGGTGCGCTACCAGCTCGATCGGTTGCGCAGCGGGCAACACGGTGAGCTCATCGTGATGACAGATAAGTAGATCTCTTAACGGACGCTGACTTCCACACGACGATTGCGCGGCTCGGACACGCCATCACGGGTTTTGATCAGCAGGTTGCGCTCACCATGCGACGAAACCCTGAGATCGATCACATCGATATGACGCTTACGCAACATCTCGGCGACTGCCTGGGCCCTGCTCAGCCCCAGTTGCTCGTTCCAGCGTGGGCCGCTGAGTGTGTCGGTATGACCTATCACCGAGACCGCAGACGGACCGCGCTGACGGATCGTCTCGAATACCTGGTCGATGGCCTGCTCAGACTCTTCGGTGAGTTCAACGCTACCGATCTTGAAGTACAGCTGGAACCGCTGAGGCAACGCTGGCTGTGCAGCCAGCGCGGCGGAAAAATCGCGAGCGATGCGCATGTCGCCAACCTCGAAAGGCCCAGAGCCGAAGCCCCGTGAGCCGATCACCGCACCCTGATGCTTGCGATCAAGACGCGTCTGACCCTGTGCATCTTCGACGACCACGGCACCGGTGGTGCCATCGGGGCTCTCCAGCAACACCACATAGTCGCCCGTCGCGCAGCCTGTCATCAGCAGCGCTAGACACAACAGCGCAAACGTTCTCCGTAGCATTCGCCTCACTCGCTAACCTTCACCAGAAAATGCGTACCCCGTACTCCGATGGTCCCGGTCGGCGTTTTCAGCTCTACCGCCTCGGGTTTCAGCTTTGCGATCACACCGGAGATGAAGTTCAGCGTACCTCGGCTGATTTGCGCGCTCAGCTTCAGCTCTTCGTGAGCTGGCTCAAACTGGTACTCATCCAGCGTGAACTCGCTGTTGGGGCCGAACGACATCACCGTGTTGTCGCTCAATGTGACGCCCATCGACCCCTGGGCACCGGTGCGCAGTGTCGCCCCGATGATGACCGCCTGCCCTACCCGCGCCTCGATGGTCTGTCCACGGCTGGTCATGGTCGCCTCGCCCTGGACTTTCATGATGTAACCAACGGGCTCGCTGATGTCATCCGCCACTGCCAGCCCAGAGGCCGCCATAAAGCCAAGGACAAGCACAGTTCGGGCAATTTTTACCACTGGGACGCTTCTAGTGGCCATGATCAATGTAACCTCCGTGGTCGGCCAATGGCCTGCGAATCGGTGCACCGCGCTTCTGGCTGCGCTCACCGATGTTTTCCTGGCATTTCCGTCAAGTAATCGCCGCAGGATGCAGTATGACCTCTAGCAAATACAAGCTCAGCTACGAGACCTGGGCCTCAGCGCTGGTGACGATGTTCATTCTCGTACCCACCGTGCCGGTGCTTCTGCTGGCCGGCTTCGAGTGGCTCGACTTGCGCGGCGTGCTGCTTGTCGAGCTGCTGTTGATGTTTCTCAGCCTGCCACTGCTGTTCGTGTGCCTGGCGAGCATCCGCCGCTCGCTGGGCGCACTGGCAGAAGACACACGGCGCATCCGCGAGCTCGATTTCAGCCCGCACAGCAGTCCTCACTCGCCGATTCGCGAGCTCGACGAGCTGCACCGCCAGCACGACAGCATGCGGCGCTCGATCCACACACAGAACCAGGCGCTGGAAGAGGCTCAAGAGAAACTGGCGAGCCTGGTCGAAAACGGCATGCTGATGTCTTCCGAGCGCGACAAACACCGTTTGCTCCAGCACATCCTGATGCAAGGCAAGCGAATCTGTAACGCCGATGCCGCCACGCTCTATCTGATGACCGACCACGACAGCTTGCGCTTTACCCTGCGCTCGAAGGCTGACCAATTACCTGCATTCGAACTGCCGTTGCACGATCCGGACACCGGCACGCCCAACGAGCGGCACGTGTCGACCTATGTGGCCCTGCGCAGGGAAACCGTGATCATCGACGACGTGTACAGCGAGACGCGCTTCGATCTTTCCGGCACCCGCCGCTTCGATATGGAATCGGGCTACCGTACGGTTTCGATGCTCTGCGTACCATTGGTTGCGCACGGCGGCGAAGTGCTCGGTGTTCTGCAATTCATGAACGCGACCGATCCCAACAGTGGCGACGTCACCCGCTTCAGCAGGCAGAACCTCCGATTCGTCGAAGCACTGGCCTCCCAGTCGGCCGTCGCACTGGAGAACCACAACCTCATCGACTCTCAAACTGCGCTGATCGACGCGATGATCGAGATCCTCGCAGGCGCAATCGACGCCAAAAGCGCCTATACCGGCGGCCATTGCGCCCGCGTACCTGAGCTCGCGCTGATGCTGGCGGAACAGGCCAGTGCGACGGCGGAAGGTCCGCTGGCGGACTTCCGCTTCGAAACCGACGAGCAGTGGCGGGAGTTCCGCATCGGCGCCTGGCTGCACGACTGCGGCAAGGTCACCACTCCCGAGCACATCGTCGACAAGGCAACCAAGCTGGAAACGGTCTACAACCGCATCCATGAGATCCGCATGCGCTTCGAAGTCCTGCTACGCGACGTCATGATCGAGCGTCTCGCCGCCTTGGCGGCCGGCGAACCAGCAGAAGCCGTCGAGACCCGACACGCCGCCGAGGTGGCGCGTTTGCAGGAGGAGTTCACCTTCGTGGCAGAGTGCAACATCGGCGGCGAGCTGATGGCGCCGGAGCGGATCGAGCGCTTGCAGCGCATCGCCGAACAGCGCTGGACACGTCACTTTGATGACCGGCAGGGCCTTTCCCATGAGGAGGAGACGCGCCTGGAAGGCTTCCCGGCCAAGCCGCTTCCGGCTTCCGAAAGGCTATTGTCGGACAAGCCAGAACACCTGATGCCACGCGCCGAAACCAAGGCGCTGGACCCCAAGTACGGCTTCAAGATGAGCGTGCCCGAACATCAGTTCAACTTTGGCGAGCTCTACAATCTGAGCGTCAGCCGCGGCACCCTGACCGCCGAGGAGCGGTTCAAGGTCAACGAGCACATCGTGCAGACCATCGTCATGCTGGAGAATTTGCCGTTTCCCAAGAACCTCCAGCGCGTGCCGGAATATGCCGGCACCCACCATGAAACCTTGCTTGGTACCGGCTATCCGCGGCAACTGGGGCCCGATCAGCTATCGATACCCGCACGAATCATGGCCATCGCCGACATCTTCGAGGCGCTGACCGCCTGCGATCGCCCCTACAAGAAGGCCAAACCGCTGAGTGAGTCGATCCGCATCCTGGCGCGGCTGCGTGACCGTGGCCATATCGATGCGGACCTCTTTGCCCTGTTCCTCTCCTCGGGACTGCACCTCAGCTATGGCCATCGCCATCTCAAGCCCGAGCAACTCGATCAGGTAGATATCAGCGAGTTTCTGCAGCGTCCCACTGCAGCCGCCAGTTGACGGCCACTTAGCTCTGATCAGCTGGCGACGCGACCATCCCATAGTTCCTTGTCGTCGAGTTGGCAGGTGTCGACGTAGCGCGGCATGCCGCCGATCTCCTCCAACTCCGTCATGCCGGCGAGCTGGCTGACGATGCGGTAACGCTTGCCTGCGGTCTTGTCTTGCAATGGATAGAGCGCGGCAATCTGCTGCGCCAACTCGGTCAGGGTGGACATGGTGCGGGTAATGCTCTGGGTGCGAAAAACCAGGCTATTTACTACGAATCCTCCCTGATTGCGCGGGGTAGCCGACGTCCAGCAGGCCGCTCATCGGAACGGCTTGTTTTTGCACGTAAATCTCTCTTTTCAGAGCAGCGTGGGCGCTTTTCAACTACAGCGTGCGCGCGGCCGGGCCAGCCGAATGGACAAGCGGAGATCATGCGCGAGTGAACACGCCTCAGGAGGTCGTTCAAGAGTACGGCGCTTGATCTGGTCGGACTACGGGCTACGGGCTACGGGCTACGGGCTACGGGCTACGGGCTACGGCGTGCGTCCCCGCCCCAGCCGTTTCGTTCCACAACTAAGCGGTCATTCGTCGAAAACTGGCCTGCCATTCGTCGTGCAGCCGCTTGTATGGTGGCACTTGCCGTATTCTCGCCGGCTATCGGCGTTCAGCAACCCGATTCGCAGTCCGGCATATAAATCGCATCCAACAAGCCCGAACTGTGCTGCGCCACCCAATTGGCGCCGCGGGACTTTCCCGTGAACAACTGTGGTCCGCCCTCCGGCGGTTGTTTGTCGAACATCGGGCCCTCCCGATTGGATGTGAAATGAAAACACCACGTCTGCTACAAGGTCGCCGCGGCCCTGTGCTCTCTGTTTTCCTGTTGCTGCTGATCGCCGCGTGCGTGGCCTTCTGGCAGTTGCGGCCAGCTGCTCCCTCCACCCCTGCGACTGGCGCTGCCGCCAGCATGCTCGAGGCCCTGCAGCAATCTACCGATCCCTGGGAAGCCAATCGCCGCGATCTTTCGGTGTTGATGGCTGACCTGCGTGGCGCCAGCATCAGCAGCGCCGCGCTGGGCAAGGATGCAGTCTTTATCAGCCTGCACGATGGGCTTCGTTACTGGGTACCGGACCAGTCCGGGCGTGTCGCTCAGCTGCTGCTCGACCAATACGCCAGCAGCCAAGGCGAGCTGTTCCCGCTGTCCATGTTTGAAACCGACGGCGAAGCGCCCTGGTACAAGCCGGTCGTGCCCTATGCACCCTTTATCCTGTTGCTGATCGGCGCCCTCACCTACCTTGCAATCAAGAGCCAGGCCTTCCCGGTCCAACGCAAAGGCAGCGGCATCAGCTTTGCCGATGTGATTGGCGCCAGCGAAGCCAAGCAGGCGCTTAGCGATGTGACCGCCTATCTGCGCGATCCGGCTGCCTACACCGCGCTGGGTGCGCGCCCGCCAAAAGGCGTGCTGCTTACTGGCGAGCCGGGCACCGGCAAGACTCAGCTGGCCAAGGCACTGGCCACCGAATCCAATGCCAGTTTCATTCAGGTGACCGGCAGCGATTTCTCCTCGATGTATTTCGGCGTTGGCATCCAGAAGGTCAAGGCGTTGTTCCGTACCGCGCGCAAGCAGGCGCCGTGCATCATCTTCATCGACGAGATCGACGGCATCGGCAAGCGCGCTGAACAGCAGCGCTCCAGCGACGCTGAGAGCAACCGCATCATCAACCAGTTCCTTGCCGAAATGGACGGTTTCGACGGCGCCAACGGTGTACTGGTGCTGGGTGCGACCAACTTTCCGAACTCGCTGGACCCGGCGCTGGTGCGCGAAGGCCGCTTCGACCGCTCCATTGCCGTGGGCCTGCCAGGGCTGAACGACCGCGAGGCACTGTTCCGCCTGTACGCCGCCAAGATCCGCGCCGAACAGGATCTGGACTACGCACAATTGGCGCGCAACACCGTGGGCCTGACCCCCGCCGCCATCGCCTACATCGCCAATCATGCCGCCCTGCTCGCCGCACGAGGCGCCGCAAAGTCCGTGAGCATGGCGCATTTCGTCGACGCGGTGGAAACCTGCCGCATCGGTGAACAGCCTTCCGGCGTGACGCCCATGTCGCCTACCGACCGCAAACGCATCGCGGTGCACGAAGCCGGTCATGCGCTGGTCGCTGCCGCGCTGAAAACCGGTCGGGTGGAAAAGGTCACCATTCTGCCGCGCGGCCAGGCGCTGGGCGTGACGCTGGTAACGCCCGTCGAGGACAAGCGTCTGCACATGGAATCCGAACTGCGCAACCGCATCCAGATGCTGCTGGCTGGCCGTGGGGCCGAGCAGCTGTATTTCCACGAAGTGTCCTCGGGCGCCGGTCAGGATCTGCAGGAAGCCTCCAAGATCGCCCTGTCGATGGTTGGCGCGTTGGGCATGGGCCCGAACGGTTCGCTACTCAGTTTGCAGGCGGTACGCGACGCGCATATCGAGTTCGACTCCGGTGAATCCATCCGCGCGGCCGACAACCTGCTCAAGCAGCTCGACCGTGAATGCATGGCCCTGCTGCAGCAGCTCAAGCCGGCGCTGGATGAGATCGCTGACAAACTCCTGGCCGAGGAAACCGTGCCGGGTGAAGAGGTCCTCGCCGCCATCGCGCGCTTACCCGAGCATCATCATGAGGCCCGCGTCAGCTCGATCATCGGCCATGCCATGAGCAGCATCGACCGGGTGGCCGCCAGCGCCATGGAGAACGACGGCTTTATCGATCTGGCACCGGTTGAGCAACCCGAGGACGACGGCCCCGGAATGCTCTGAACCAGACGCCCGCGATCACTCACGCGGGCTTCTTGGCGACCGCCACTGCGTCGTATGCCAAGCGGCTCAGTGCGGTTCTGCTGCCGCGGCCTGCATGGTCGCCACCCCAGCCAGGCGCCGCGCCAGCACACCGAAACGTCGCCGGTACTGCGCCGGCGTCATGCCCACCTTGCGCCGGAACAGCCGACCGAAAAAGCCGGCATCCTGATAGCCGACCTCCCAGGCGACCGCTTCAACCGGGAGGTCTCCGCTTTCGAGTAATTGCTTGGCTTCCTCCAGTCGCAGCGTATGCACGTAGTCCAGCGGTGACAGCCCGGTCGCCTGGGCGAAACGGCGCTGGAACGTCCGCTCCGGCAGTCCACTGATCCGCACCATCTCCGCCACCGGCGCGTCGGCTTCGTAATGTTGAGCAGCCCATTCCTGACAATGGGCAATGACCGGATCGGCCAGTTGACTGGTGCGCATCATCGCGGCGTAGGCCAGCGGACTGGTCGCATCCCAGTCGAGCAGATTCATCCGCGCGACCTCCATGGCTTCCGTGGCGCCAACGAAGCGGGCAATGAGGAACAATCCCAGCGCATGCCAGCTGCTGCCGCTGCCCGACATCACCAGCCGCTGGCCGACGCCAGCGGTAACCAACGCTTTGTCCGGCTGCCAGTGAACCTCAGGGTATTCCCGCCGCAGGCAATCGTAATAACCCCAGTGCGAGGCACCTTCGCAGCCTTTCAGCAGGCCGGTACGCGCCAGCAGCAGGGCTCCGGAGCAGGCCGAAGCCAGCGTCGCACCGGCCTCGTAACGCTCACGCATCCACTGCGCTTCCTGGTCGTAGCGGTCATCCAGCGGTTCGAACGGGCTGATCGCCAGGTTGCTGACGATCACCACATCGACCGGCGGCGCGTTGCCAAGGCTAGCGTGAGGCTGAATCGGGACATCGTTGTATGCCCGCAGCGGTTGCCCGTCGCGGCTGATGATCAGCGGGAGAAAGGGTGATTCGACGTCGGTCTGGTTGATCAGTTGCTGCCAATCGCGGCGGGTGCCTAACAATAAATCGTATAGGCCGAACAAGGTCGAGGCCGTGCTGTCCGGCGTCGCCAGGAGGGCGACAGTCAAAGGTGACAGGCTTTCAGCATGATCCGAGCGTGTCATGGCGGAAATGGCCGTTTTGTTTCCAGGATGACTTTAGTCCGACTCGCCTGCCGCCTCGACTATAGGCTCCGTTGGCACCTGCCAACGAACTGGACTCATGGAGCATAGAACAATGAAAGACGCACATGGCTACCAACTGACCGGCTGCAATGGCCAGGCGCAGGTCCTGCTCGACCAGGCCCTCGCGCAGTTTCGCTGCCTGCGCACCGATTCGCTGGCGAGCACCGAAGCCGCTCTCGAGGCTTCCCCTGAACTGGTGATGGGCCACATCCTGCATGCCTGGCTCTATCTGCTGGGCACCGAAGCGGCCGCGATACCGGTTGCGCAAGCGTCGCTGGAGCAAGCACAGGCATTGCCGCAGAACGACCGTGAGGCGCGCCATATACAGGCCCTGCAACTGCTGATCGCTGGGCGCTGGCACGCATCGGGACGCACGCTTGAAGACCTCAGCCTCGATTACCCTCATGACCTGCTGTCATTGCAGGCAGGCCATCAACTGGACTTCTTCACTGGCGATGCCCGCATGCTGCGTGACCGTATCGCCCGCGCTTTGCCGGACTGGTCAGCGGCCGTTCCCGGCTATCACGCCGTGCTCGGCATGTACGCGTTCGGATTGGAGGAAACAGGCGACTATCGTCACGGCGAGCGGATTGGCCGCGAAGCGGTGTCGCTGCAGCCCGACGATGCCTGGGCGCAGCATGCCGTCGCCCACGTGCTGGAAATGCAGGGCCGTCGCGAGGAAGGCATCGCCTGGATGCGTGGCAATCCGGCCTGGCAACAGGACAGCATGCTCGCCGTGCACAACTGGTGGCACCTGGCGCTGCATTACCTGGAGCAGGACGACTTTGACACAGTGCTGGCGCTCTTCGATGGGCCGATCGACGGCCATCAAGGCGCCCTTGCACTGGAGCTGATCGATGCCAGCTCGATGCTGTGGCGCCTGCAGCTACGCGGGGTCGATGTGGGCAACCGTTGGGCGGGCGTGGCTGAACGCTGGGCAGCAATGGCCGAGGATGGCCGCTATGCCTTCAACGATTTCCATGCGGCGATGGCCTTTGCCTGCAGCGGCCGCGAAGAATTGCTCGGCCAGCTGCGTGAAGCACAACAGCGTGCCGGCCAGCGCGACGATGACAACGCGCGCTTCACCCAGCTGATCGGCGGGCCAACGGTGGAAGCGGCAGTGGCATTCGTCGAGGGCCGCTATGGCCGTTGCGTCGATCTGTTGCGGTCAGTTCGCAGCCAGGCCCACGTGTTTGGCGGCAGCCACGCGCAACGTGACCTGATTGACCAGACACTGATTGCCGCGGCCCGACGCAGCGATCAGAACAACCTGGTTCGCGGCCTGCAGCGTGAACGCGAATTGCTTGCCCGACAGCGCAGCGTGGCCTGAAGCGAGAGGGATGTCGGCGCCGCTGACATCCCTTTTTAAGGCTAAGGCAGCACCACCAGATGATTCGGCAGCTCGTTGCGTTCGTGCGTGGCGGGAACCTGTTGTTTCAGCAGCGAGCCGCAGGCCTCGATACAGCCAAGGAAACCTTCAAGCACCTGCCCGTCGCGCACCTTGCCGGTAAAGTCCGCGACAATCGACTCCCACGCGCCGTTATCGATGCGACTGGAGATGCCCCGGTCGACCAGGATTTCGACGTAACGCTCGGCTTCGGAGACAAAAATCAGCATCCCCGTTCCGCCTTCGGTGTGGTGCAGATTGAGTTCGATGAATTGCCGCCTCGCCAGGTTGCAGGCGCGCCAATGGCGAACCGAACGTGGGATAAGCCGGCTGGTCAGGCTAGGAATACGGAAAATCACCGCCAGCACGATAAACGTGAGCCATTGCACCAGCAGCAGCTGCCAGGCGGACAACCAACCGCTGAAAAACAGCAACGCCCCCGGCAGTAACAGCGAGATAAGACTCGCCCAGAGCAACGGGATATAGCGGTAGTCATCCGCCTGGCCTGCCAGCACCGTCACCAGTTCGGCATCCGTGTCACGCTCGATACGGTCGATTGCCTCGGCTACCTGCCGCAGCTCGCTTTCGGTCAAAAGTGTCATTGCGTATCCATCATTGAGAGGCTCTTGTCTTATTGGTTGGGTCACGCATCGGCCCACGCGGCTGAGTGAATGCTGCCGCGTCGTTCAGTGTGATGCGCGCTGGGTGGATACGCGGGGTGAGGCCGGATTCACCGACGTCACCACCCACCGGAGGCGCCACCGCCACCAAAGCCGCCGCCACCGCCGCCGAAGCCACCGCCGCCGCCAAAGCCGCCTCCGCCACCGCGACCCATGCCGCCGAGCAGCGCACCGAGGAGCAGCGCGCGTCCCGCGCCTCGACCGCCGCCACGACCGCCCCGTCCGCCACCAATCACAAAGATCGCCACCAGCATCAGGAAGAAGCCCAGAATGCCAAGCCCGCCGGGCTCCTGCGCCCCCATGGGCATGGCCGGACGCATCGCAGCCGTCTGCAGCGGATCACCTCCCAGCACCTGCACCATCGCGGCCGCGCCCTCGGTAATCCCGCGGGTAAAGTCGCCTTCGCGGAAAGCCGTGGTGATGATGCGGTTGATGATGACGGACGACTGCGCATCAGTGAGCCGCCCTTCCAGACCGTAGCCGACTTCAATACGAACCCGGCGGTCGTCACGGGCGACGATCAATAGCGCGCCTGTGTCTTGATCCTTCTGCCCGATGCCCCACTCACGGCCCAAGGCGACACCAAACTCTTCGATACTGCGGCCTTGAAGATTCGGCACGGTGACGACCACCACCTGCTCGCCGCTGGCCTGTTCATGCGCGGCGAGCATGCTGGTCAGCCGCGCCTCGGCCTGCGTATCGAGCAGTTCGGCCTGATCGACCACTCGGCCGGTCAGCGCAGGCAGCTCGACGCCCTGAGCGGCGATGCCGCTCGCCCAGAACAACAGCGCGAGGATCAGGGGGAGCGTACGCATCATTGGAATTGCACTTGCGGCGCCCGTTCAGCGTTCTCGGTTGTGGCCTCGAAGTTCTCGCGGATGGGCATATCGCCGTACATCAGGGTATGCCAGATGCGACCGGGAAAGGTCCGGATCTCAGTGTTGTAACGCTGGACGGCGGCGATGAAATCGCGACGTGCGACCGCGATACGGTTCTCGGTGCCTTCGAGCTGCGATTGCAGCGCAAGGAAGTTCTGGTTGGATTTCAGATCCGGGTAGCGCTCGGACACCGCCATCAGCCGGCTCAATGCGCCAGTCAGCTGGCTCTGCGCCTGCTGGAACTGCTGCATCTTCTGCGGATCGTCGAGGTCATCAGCGCTGATCTGGATCGAGGTTGCCTTGGCGCGCGCCTCGGTCACTGCAGTGAGGGTGTCCTGTTCCTGACGGGCGAAGCCCTTGACCGTCTCGACGAGGTTGGGAATGAGGTCGGCGCGGCGCTGGTACTGGTTCTCGACCTGTGCCCAGGCCGATTTCACCTGCTCGTCATACTGCGGAATGTTGTTGATGCCACAGCCGGCCAGCAGCCAGGACATGAACAGGACAACCGTCAGTTGCCAGGTGAATCGATAACGCTGCATCTGCATGATCCGCTCGTCCTTCCAAAAATCCAGGGTACAGGATAAGGATAGCCGAGCGGTCCGAGAGTTCAGGTTGTAACGACCTCAGATCACGCCGGCACGACGCAGCGTGTCGATCTGCTCGGGCGCACAGCCCAGCAGCCGCTGCAGCAAGGCTTCGCTGTGTTCGCCGAGCAGCGGCGGGGCCTTGCGGTATTCCACCGGCGACTCGGACAGCCGAATCGGGCTGGCCACCTGGGGCACGCTGCCCGCCAAAGGATGCGGCATCTCGACACGCAGTCCGCGCGCCTGCACCTGCGGATCAGCAAACACCTGAGCCAGGTCGTTGATCGGCCCGCAGGGCACGCCAGCCTGCTCCAGTATCGCGACCCATTCGGCCGTGGTGCGGAACACCGTGACCTGGCGGATCATCGGCACCAGCTCCTTGCGATGCGCCACGCGCGCCTTGTTACTGGCGAAGCGCGGATCATCAGCCCACTCCGGGTGCCCGGCCACTTCGGCGAACTTGCGGAACTGACCGTCATTGCCAACGGTAAGAATGATGTCGCCATCGGCCGTCGGGAAATCCTGATAAGGCACGATATTGGGATGGGCATTGCCCATGCGCTTGGGCGGCACGCCGGTGGTCAGGTAGTTCATCGCCTGGTTGGCCAGGCAGGCGACCTGCACGTCCAGCAGTGCCAGTGCAACGTGCTGGCCGACGCCGCTGTGCTCCCGGCGGTTGAGCGCCGCGAGCACGCCAACGGTGGCGTAAAGCCCGGTGAGGATGTCGGTCAGTGCCACACCGACCTTGACCGGCCCGGCGCCCTCTTCGTTTTCGGCGCGCCCGGTCAGGCTCATCAGGCCGCCCAGGCCCTGAATCATGAAGTCGTAGCCCGCACGCTGGGCGTATGGACCATCACTGCCAAAGCCGGTGATCGAGCAATAGACCAGCTTGGGATTGATTGCTTTCAGGCTTTCGTAATCCAGCCCGTAGGCCGCCAGCCCGCCGACCTTGAAGTTCTCCAGCAGCACGTCGCATTGGGCCACCAGCTCACGAATGATCCGCTGGCCCTCGGGCTGGGTGAAATCCAGCGTCAGCGACTGCTTGTTGCGGTTGGCCGACAGGTAATAAGCGGCTTCCGACGTGTTTTCGCCCTGCTGGTCTTTCAGGTATGGAGGCCCCCAGTGGCGGGTGTCGTCGCCCGTGCGCGGGCGCTCGACCTTGATCACCTCGGCGCCGAGATCACCGAGGATCTGCCCACACCAGGGGCCTGCGAGCACACGTGACAGGTCGAGGACGCGGATATGAGAAAGGGCGCCGGGCATGAATGAAGCCTCAAGGTGTTGTCGCCGCCGCGGGAAACGAGCCTGCAGCTGTGCGAGGAAAAGCGTAGGGTGGATCGGGGCGCGTAGCTGACGCGTTACCCATCCACCAAGCGGAGCTGAAGTTGTCGGCGTAGCCGAAGGTGGATGAAGTAGCGCCATCCACCCTACGGCACCGCTTAGAAGAACGCCTGAATGCCGGTCTGCGCACGGCCCAGAATCAATGCATGCACGTCATGAGTGCCCTCGTAGGTGTTGACCACCTCGAGATTGACCAGATGCCGAGCCACGCCGAACTCGTCGCTGATGCCGTTGCCGCCCAGCATGTCGCGGGCCAGGCGCGCCACGTCCAGCGCCTTTCCGCAGCTGTTGCGCTTCATGATCGAGGTGATTTCCACCGCCGCGGTGCCCTCATCCTTCATCCGGCCGAGGCGCAGGCAGCCTTGCAGCGCCAGGGTGATCTCGGTCTGCATGTCGGCCAGTTTCTTCTGGATCAGCTGGTTCGCCGCCAGTGGGCGACCGAACTGCTGGCGATCCAGGGTGTACTGGCGGGCGGTGTGCCAGCAGAACTCGGCGGCGCCGAGGGCACCCCAGCTGATGCCGTATCGGGCCGAGTCCAGGCAGGTGAACGGGCCACGCAGGCCGCGCACGTCGGGGAAGGCGTTCTCTTCCGGGCAGAACACGTTATCCATGACGATCTCACCGGTGATCGAGGCGCGCAGGCCAACCTTGCCGTGGATCGCCGGAGCAGACAGCCCTTCCCAACCCTTCTCCAGCACGAAGCCGCGAATCGCGCCCTCGTCATCCTTGGCCCATACGACGAAGACGTCTGCAATCGGGCTGTTGGTGATCCACATCTTGGCGCCGGACAGGCGATAGCCGCCATCAACCTTCTTGGCCCGCGTAACCATCGAGCCAGGGTCGGAACCGTGGTTAGGCTCGGTCAGACCGAAGCAACCGATGAACTCGCCGCTGGCCAGCTTGGGCAGGTACTTCTGCTTGGTTTCTTCATTGCCGAACTCGTTGATCGGCACCATCACCAGCGAAGACTGCACGCTCATCATCGAGCGATAACCGGAGTCGATGCGTTCGACTTCGCGAGCGATCAGGCCGTAGCACACATAGTTCAGACCACTGCCGCCGTAGGCTTCGGGAATCGTCGCGCCAAGCAGACCGGTATCGCCCATCTCCCGGAAGATCGCTGCATCGGTGCGCTCGTGACGAAAGGCTTCGAGGACCCGAGGCGCCAGCTTGTCGGCGGCGAACTGTTGGGCACTGTCACGCACCATGCGCTCTTCATCGGTGAGCTGCTGATCGAGCAGCAGCGGGTCGATCCAGTTGAAGCTTGCTTTGCCGGCCATGGGTGGTCCTCTTGTCGTAGACGATGAACCGGGCACAGGGCCCGGTGCAGCATTGGATGGATTGATACTAGAAGCTGCCGGCGCACCCAGCAAACGAGTAATTCGCATCAATCTGTGCGATTTACTCACTTCAGAGTATGCTAAACGGCCTGAATATTCGGCTATTAGTGAGGCAGCCGCATAATGCGCCGCAAGATTCCCAGCACCGCCGCGCTGGTCGCCTTCGAAGCGGCGGCGCGTCATCAGAGCTTTACCCGTGCCGCCGAGGAGCTGGCGCTGACCCAGAGCGCCATCTGCCGACAGATCGGCGGGCTGGAGGAATTCCTTGGGCTGGAGCTGTTTCGCCGCTCACGCCGAGGCGTGAAGCTGACCGAGGCAGGCCAGTCTTATGCGCGCCGCGTCGCCACTCAGCTCGATGCGGTGGAACGCGACACCCTGTCGGTCATGGGGCAGCAGGGCGCTCAGAATATTGAGCTGGCGCTGGTGCCGACCTTCGGAACCCAGTGGCTACTGCCGCGCCTACGTCAGTTCCAGGCCTTGCACCCGGAAATCACCGTCAACCTGACCAATCGCACCCGCCCCTTCCTCTTCGCCGATACAGAGTTCGATGCGGCCATCTACTTCGGCGACGGCGACTGGTCC
>CERD01127770.1_pt1 | contig 27888 bp, 30 predicted proteins | sample 530931 | NCBI WGS metagenome assembly CERD01 (sample SAMEA2621101, study PRJEB7988) | marine metagenome | isolation source: saline water (ENVO:00002010), including
TGATAAAGATGTTTTATTAGAACTTTTAAGACAAGAACCTGATTTAACACCAAAAGATTATTTTGGAAAATCAATTCTTGATTATGCTTTTAGTCATTATGTGAATAAATCTGAATTTGATTTTGGTATTTTAGAAAAATTATATAATGGAAGTTCTGAACAAGATAAAAAAAAATATAATGCTAATTATTTGAAACTTAGGAATAAATATAAAGTTCTACCACTGATTCTATTTAGGCTTCAAAAATACAAATAAAACATATATCAATATAAATATTTTTATCTTGATATATAATACTTATGGGATGTTGCGAGATTTTGGCCATAAATTAGATTTACATAATTATCAAACTGAATCTGATGATTGGAGACAAGTATTAGATAATGATATTAATTGTGCTTCACCTTGCGAAATTATGAAACGAGCTCATATTAAAAATATCTTAGATTAAATTTATAACTAATTAAAAATTGAAATTTTTTTATACTGATACATCATCACATCAAATTTATTAATCTAAACAAATGTAAGTTGGTTAACTCAAATTTCAAAACTCAAATTAAAATCATGACGTTTTATCAAGATGAATTCGACGCTGATTATGAACTTATCACTCAAAAATTATTAAATCAAGAAATATCAATAGATTCCAGATTAAAATTAATTACTAAAGAACTTTGTCAAATGATTACAGCTAGTGGAAAGACATTTTTAATATACTTATTTATTAATGAAAATATTACATATGATACCTGTTTTTATTTAAAAGCATTACATCTTACTGATAATATTAATCACAAATCTAGATGGCGTAATACTGCGATTACATTAGCATTTAAAAATTATAATACCAGTGATAAAGTTTTATTAGAATTTTTAAAACTTAAACCTAATTTAGATTTTTATACTTTATCTAATGCATTTATGAATCATAGTAGACATGGGGAAGTTTTGTTAGAAATTCTAAAGCTTAAACCAGATTTGGATTGTTATTGTTATAATCTAAAATCATTAACAATGTATGCATTTATGTATTGTAAAAATAAAGAAGTATTATTAGAACTTCTAAAACAAAAACCTAATTTAAAAATCAAAAAAGATTCAGGGGAAACTGTTTTTGATTTTTGCTTAAAATTTTATGCTAAAAAATCTGAATTTGATTTTAATGTTTTAGAAAAGTTATATAATGAAACTAATAAACAAGATAAAGAATTATTAAATCAAGATAATTTTAAAACCTATCTAAAACTTAGAAATAAATATAAAGTTAAACCAATTATTTTATTCAGATATCAAAGAAGAAGCTAATTTTTTTATGTTAATCTATAATATATGGGGTGCTGGGACACTAAATGTATAATTTGTAGTTTACCACCACGTGCTAATAAATATTTGGATGATGATGTTGAGATACCTAAAAAAATATATAATAAAATAAAATGGTTAAATAATTGTTTATTATTATTACCAAATGGAGATAAAATAAAAGGTGATGAAATTAGTTGTAATATTGAATTTGAAACTAAATTAGGGTTAATTGAATTTACACCTAATATAAAAAATACTTCATTATATCCAAAAAAAGGTTTATTTATACATGAAGATTGTTATAAGTTTATTAAAAAGGAATTTAATTTAGAATTAAAATTTAACCATTTTCCATATCATTTAATAGAATTTGAAACTTTTAAAGGTTTAAATTATGGATTAATAAAAAAATATCATCAACAATTTCTTAATTATGAAGAGATATTTAATGATAAAAATGAATGGTTATTATTTAGTCCATTAAAAGATAAAAAAAATGCTAATAGAATAAAAAAATTTATATCACAATTTAAAATAACTAAAAGTGAAGTTAAAAAAAGAATTTCTAGACCATCACCTTTTATATCTGCTTCTATAATGCCTGATAAAACATTTGCTTTAGGAAATGATAAAAATATTTATGTTAAAAAAAATGGTAAATGGACTAAAACAGAATCATTTATAATTAATTTATCATTAATTAATTTAGATAATAAATTTAAATATGCAAGATTAATTTATAAAAATGAAGTTGCATTTAATACTAATAAATTATTTTTATTTGATATAATTTCTATTAATGGAAAAAAAGTAAATAAAGGAACTTCTTATAATCAAATTAAAAAATGTAAAATAGAGATTATTGGTAGTAAAGATGATATTAAATTATTTGTTAAAGAAAATAAAAAATACATAGAAGAATAAATATTTATAATATTATAATGTGTAAGTTTCATTTTTATAATTTACTTCGAAAATTGATTAAATCATATGAAAATAAAAAAGTTGATTTATAATAAAGCTTATTTTAATCTTTAATAAGAATAAAATAAAAAATGCTACCACGTGGAACTCAAGATTATGATAAAACATATTCAAAATTACGATATCTTCAATCTATTATAGAAAATGAATTCAATCGATATCAATCAACATTTATTGAAACACCAATTTTTGAATTTACTGATATTTTGATGAATAAATATGGAGAAGATGAAAAACTAATATATAATATTGCAAATAAAAATGATTCTCAACAAAAGTTATCATTACGATATGATTTAACTATTCCATTAGTAAGATATTTAGCAAAAAATAATATTAAACAAGGTAGATTTGGAAGAATTGGTAAAGTTTATCGTAGAGAAGCTATTTATAAAAAGAAAAAACGGTTACGAGAATTTTATCAAGCTGATTTTGATATTATTGGAGAGAATTATACACAAGCTGAATTTGATATTTTCACAATGATAGATAACGTTATGAAAATATTAAAACTTGATTATCAAATTGAATATAATTATCGAGAAAATTTAGAACATTATTTGAAACTTGCTAATATTGATAATTCATTATTTAAATCTGTATGTTCTTCTCTTGATAAAATTGATAAATTAGGTTTTGATAAAGTTAAAGTAGAATTAGCAAGTAAAGGAATATCTGAAGAAAAGATAAATAAACTATTTGATTCAATTAATAGTAAAATTATTAATCCTATAATTAGTGAACAACATGATAAACTTTTAAAAGTTATGAATATAGCTAATATATCAACTTTATCATTTAACCCATCTCTTGCAAGAGGAGGCGAATATTATACAGGAATAATTTTTGAAGTTAAAGTTAAAGGATTCGATTCATCTATAATTGGTGGTGGTCGATATTCAAGTATGGAATTATGTAAAAAACCATTAGATATCGTTGGTTTTAGTTTTGGTATTGATAGAATGATAGAATTATTTGATTATGAACCTCCAAAACAAAAATCAATTTACATTTCTCAAACATGTGATATTGAAAATTTGTTAGAAGCAAAGATTATATTAATTAACATGTTTAAAAATTGTAAAATATGTTATAAACTTTTCTCAACTAAAATGGAACTTCATGAAAGTTTAAAACTCGATTGTGATTATTTGATTATCATCGGTAAATCAGAATTAAAAGATAATAAAGTTATAGTTAAAAACCTTAAAACTAAAGAACAAAATATATGTGAATTTAATTTAGAAGGACTACAAAAAGTTATTCCATCTCATTATTTTTAATTTATTTATGTTAATTATAATTTATAAATTAAACTTGATAATTATGTTGTTGTTTTTTATTTTCAACAACTACAACTTTTATTACAAGTACAGCATTTATTACCACAACAACTTTGTGTGATCCAAAATGCTAATACAATATATCCAACTAGAATTGAAAAAATAATATATGGAATTAAAATAGCCAAATTATAATCAATCGAAGTTAAAATTTCATTATGATTTTCTGGATTTACATATCCTATTTGTTTTAAACCAACTTCAACAAAACCAGAAAAGAATTTATTTATACATCCTCTATCATCTCGTGAACAACTTGTTGAAATACTTGAAAATACCAAATTATTATTATCATTTTTGAAAGATAATGTTACTGATGGACGATAACACATACCACAAACACTTTTACATTTTCTTCTTGATACAGAATGTGTACATTGACAACAAGTACTACAAATGGTATTACATGATGTTCCATATTTTGTTGAACGACATGAATTATAACAATTGCAATTGTAACAATATGTTTGACAACAATGATATCCATTTTCGCAAAAACCTTCTTCTAAATTACTTTTTCGTTGATTACAAGAAGGACCATCATAATTCTCACAACTACAATCAACAATATCACAACATCTATATGGATTCTCTGATTTACTTTCAACAGTTAATTCAGTTGTTTCAAAATTATGATATCTAACAGCTTGATCAAATACGCCATCTTTCATCCAAATTAAGCTAATAATTACAGACATTAATATTACCAAAATAAATCCCCAACAATTTAATGTATGATGTTTTCTAGGATAGTAACATAATCCAGCGTATGAGATTTTATAACTATTATCTTTATTTTTACATTCAGATATACTATTAGATATACATGGTGTAAAACATACTAAAATAAAACCAATAACAGATAATGCGATAAACCATCCAATATTTTTTTCAATATCTAATTTACCATCTTTTTCAATTGAATTTTGAAATGAACATGTATCTTGGGATTGAATTTGTTTAATTCTTTCATCTATTTCAAATGGTTCACATACAGCACTCTCTAAAATAATTTGTGTAATATCTGTTTCAGTAAAGTTTGTTCCACGAGTAATAGATTTAATAGATACATCCGCACCATGAACACCTGTAAGATATTTCAATTGTTGTTGATTTGTTGAGTAACTTGGTAATGCTGGTGTAAAAATTCTTCCTTGACCTAATGCATCATCATATGGTTCACTTAAACGTGGTGTAGTAACATTTAGAAAAGTTCCATAAAATTGTCCCATACTTTCAATACTTTGAATAATATCAGAATATTGAGAAATGCGAAAAAGATTTGCTTGGGTTTCACATGATAATTCAGAGAAATGAAATGTTGAACCATCGTTTTTATTTCCATATATATATGAAAAAACCTTTGGATTTAATGATTGATAAGAATTTACAGATTTAATTGGTCTCTGAATCGAGTTTCCATCATTCCCGGATGAAAGTAGCATTATAATATTATGACAAGTTGAAGTTTCTCCATCATTTATTGATTTTTGCATAATTTCAAAAGTTCCTTCAAATGCTTTATATAAATTGGAACGACTATTTTTAATAATATTTACATTTCTAATAACTTCAACTAAATAATTAATATTTTCATTTGTTGCACGGATCATCTCAGTTTGATCAGAAATTATAATATCATAATAAAAAGTAATTAGAACAAAATCATGTACACTTAATGTTTGCAAAAATAAAATTGCTGTTTCTTTTTCCAAATTCAAACGTGCCGTACTATTTGTACCAAAATCTGAAATATCGATCATAATAACTAAATTCTTTTGTCCAGATGCACCAGTAATATACCATGGTCGTATAGTTGGATTAAAATCATTTTCAATATCTTCAATATTAGTTGGACATACTCCACCTGTATCTTCCCAATTTATAGCTGGATAAACAGTAAATGAACTATTTGTATTTCCATAATATTGGAATAAGATTCCCGAACCAGATGAAGTTTGTACATTATCATTCCATTGTTTTTTCATTAAAGTTGCTTGACAAATATCTTCATTTTTTTTATTTGAGTATTGTGATACAAATGGTATTTTAGTAATAACTTCATTATAATTCACTGATAGATTTATAAAATTATTATTTTTAGTAAGATTAGGTATTGGATATAATGCATTATCCCATTTTTGAAGAGTTCTTTCACAACCAACATAAAAATTACAACTATTTGGAATCTCAGTAGAAATTTTTTCATGATATTTTACACTTTCAGTAAGAAGAGTATTCAATTCATTAATTCTATTAGTAACAACCAAACGATTGTCACCACATACAAATCTAATTAAAAAGAATAATAACAAAAACATCCTCATATAATTTAAGATAAATTACTATATTATGTGAGGTATATTGATAAAACAAAAATCAATTTTTATTAAAGATATAATTTATCTAAAAAGACGATTTTAGATATTAAAACTTTAATTACTAAAAAGTAGTATGATTTTTAATTTATTAGAATTTTATGTAGAATTCTTATTTTACATATAATTTAAAATTGAAAAATGAAATGTTAGATGGTATATATTTATTAATTATAAATGGAAAAAATAGTTGGAATATCGTGGAGAGATAAAAAAGATAGAAATGGTTAATATTCTTTACAAATTGATAAAAAGAAAAAAAAGTTGGCAATGATACTTTCTGAATTAAATGATAAAGTTTTAGAGTCATGGAATGATAATTTTTTATTAGAATTTAAAAATAGGGTAGAACATCAAATAATTTATAAATCTAATGAAATGATTAATTTCAAGAATAACAAAAATAAAAAAAAATGTTAGATGATTTAATATTTAAAACTGCAATAAAAAAACTTCCATTAATTGAAGATAATAGAAAAATTATTTTAGATTGTTATTATCATGTGCTAAGAATAATGTTTTCTTACTGGAGTTTTTTTTAAAACTGCAATAAAAAAACTTCCATTGATAGAAGATAATAGAAAAAATTATTTTAGGTTGTTATTATCATGTGCTAATAATAATGTTTCTTACAAGGTTAATAATATTAAATGTATTGTTTTAATTTATCAATATTTAAGTTCATAATTTTTTGTTCTTGTTTAGTATCAATAATATTTTTTTTATAAATTTCTAATATTTGTATAAATTTTTCTTCATCGCTTAATTTTTTGCTTGATGATGAAGAAATATCCTTTCCTGATTTAGAGAATCTTCTACTTAGACAATATTTAGAACCTCGATTTTTAGATTTTATATATTGTACTCCAGGAATATTTTCTTTCATTATGTCTCCTAATTCATTATTTTTGAATTCTCTATCTTTAATTAAAATATCATTAGTGGGTATAATTTCTTCATGTTTGATTTGTTTTATTATTTTTTTTTCTAAATTTTTATGTTTATGAAAATCTTTAACATTTTGACTTTGAGTACCTAATGTTAAATCACATGCATAATTTCTATAACTACCATCTTGATAAATTGGAGCTTTATCATCATGCATAATAACTAAATTCTTTTTAATTTCACCGCACCAAGTTTCATATACAAGTTTATGAATATAATGTCTGGAATCATTAATAAAGATACTTTTATATTTTGGGTTATTTCTATTCTGATGTGGTTGAAGTATATTATCATATATATTTTTGATTCTACCCATATTAGAAACTAAATAATTATTATATTTAGGATGTTTCTTCCATTTTTCAATTTTAGAATCATTTTTTTGTAATTCTATATCTTCACATTTTTCAAAAAAATATTTATAAGCTTTTAAAGATTCATTTTTGATTGATCTACCAATTTTTGAAGCGATACTATCAATTCTTTTTTTATCAGTAATATCTGCATTAACTAATCCTTTTTCTATTAAAAAATATGCACATTTATTAATACTTCTAAAAGTTCCTATAATTGTTGCCTTACTTCTATCTTTTGGATATTCTTCATCTGGTTTCATCATATTAATCATCGTACCGCGTCTTCCACCATTTTCATTAATAATTTTAACAGATTTAATTTGTCCTTTTCTTGAATTTTTACTTCTACTCATCCATTCTAAATTATATATTCTATTATCTTTAGGATCATCATTAATATGATCAATTGTTTCATGAGGTGATACGTTTGGAAAAGCAGATGATAATGCTATATTAATACCAGAAAATTTGGTCGTGATATTATCATTTGAAAATGAATAATTACCTATATAATCAGAGTTTAATAATTTATTAGTTTTTACATTTTTAATAATAAATGGTTTATCAATCTTATTAAAAAATTTTATTTTATAATTTGTATTTTTGATAATTACACCTTTTTTACAATTATCTTTCATAATTCTTGTATGAACGGGTATCCATACATCTAGTTTTATCTTACCATATTTTTTATGTTCAATAAATTTATTTTCTTCTTCCATTTAATCAATATTTCAACATCTCATAGTAAAATTAAATTCAATTTTTATTTTTTATAATATTTTATACAAAATAAAATAAAAATAATATATGCAAATCTCCTTAATTGGAATAAGCTCAAACTGTTATAAGTTTGCCATGAGATTTCCTCATGGATTGGACTATATCTTAAGCAATAATTAATTTTATTAACTATTACCCATAACCATTTAGTCTCTGATCCCAAATACCGAAAAGGTATCGTGGATGCTGATTGTCCATTTTTCATGAATTTTAAATTCATTGTTATCTTTGATTTTTCACTTATAATATTAAATTTCTTTAATATTTTAGTAATCAAAGCTTTAGGATATTCCAGCAGTTTTGTTATGTCGCAAAGATTGTTCTTTACTAATATTTCATAACGGATATTGTTATCTGGGATGAATAACTCCGCAAACATATTAATAAATAATATGTTTTGAAATATTTTTTGGATCAGCTTATGATGATAGTGCGTTTTATCATCAGATTTAAATCCGCCCATTCCTGACATAATACGTAGGACATTGTAACTCCAGCCAAAGATGTATAGTTGAGAGTCAACTTCAGTGAATGGAATTTCACAACCGCTCCATGTATCGGTAACCTTACGTGCAGATTGATCAGCGAAGGTTAGGTTTAGTTGTGTGTTGTCAATACGAGACAAGTTAGCAGTTCCTGAAGGTTGATGTTGTTCAGGGTGTAGAGCAAATGAGTAAACATTGATACCATCTGCTGGGGTGTTAGTGTGATGTTGATCAGGTTGGACATAGTTGAAGTAGTCACCTTCACGGGTATCGAAACGGTCATGACCATTTAGTTGAATTAATGCACGGTCGACAGGGTTGTATTGACCATCAATTAATAGACCATAGTTAGACCATGAGTAGACAGATACATCGTTAGTCTTGCAAGATAGAGGACGGGTATCTAATACGAATGGTGTTCCAATATCAGTTGGGAGAGAAACATCACGAGGGTGTAGGCTGTGGCTTACATTGAATACTTTGCATTCTAATTGAGCTTCACCGTCAACTTCTGTTATGGTTAGTTTAACAGTTGCTGCTTCGATTTTGCTGAATAGAGAAGTACCCATACCCATGGAGTTTACACATACAGTTACATCCCAAGATGAAACGTAATTGATTTCAGGGGCCCCGTTATAAGTTTGGTCATCAACATCAACTACTACACAGTCAATGATATCACCGTCTGGGGATACTTGAGTTGATTCAGTGTTTGCTGGTGCTGCACCTAGTACAAATCTGCAACAAATTAGGTTCTTTGCTGCTTCATCTAGAGCAGATGACCAATCAGGAGTACCATCAGCCTTAACTTCATGTGTGTAAGCTAAGAATGGACGACCTTGGACATAGTGTCCTGCACGTGCAGCCCAGATTAATTCTTTGGTAGGATGGTTAAATCCTAAACGGAATTTAGCATTTCTTTGATCAACAGATTCAGTACCTGTGAATTGTAATTGTTCAATTAGGTATTCGTGACCAACTTGTGCAAATCGTCTACGTTCTTCGGAATCTAAATAGATGTAGTCTACTAAGATAGAAGCATCTTGCATTGTTAGTTTTCCTTCTTGAGGTTTATCTCTGTTGTCTTGTACTAGTAAGAATCTAGCAGGGGTAAATTCGAAGTGTAGGCGAACTTCGTGATATTGGAGAGCAATTAAAGGTAAAGCTAGACCAGTGTTTCTGTTGAACCAGAATTGGAGAGGTACAAATAATACACATTGAGGTTTTGCTTTGTTGTTTAATTCAGTTAATTCAGGAACGTCACCAATCATCTTGTTGTAACCACGTTCTCTGTCTCCGACTGGACGAGCTAATTCATACCAGACATCAAGCCATGTACCATATTGTTTGTCGATTCTAGATCCACCAATTTCTACTTCTACGTTATCGATTAAATGATGTCCTACACGTCTTACCCATGCTGCACGTACACCTGCATCAGGTTCCCATGCATTTAGAACTACACGTAAATATACTTTAGTTGCTAAGTCACCGTTTCTAGTGATAGTAACCATGGATTTACGACCGAAATCAGGGTTACCGTTTAAGGTATGTTCGATAGTTTCCATTGAGAAGTTTGTGTGTCGTCTATAGACAACTTTAAAAAATGTAATTTGAGGGTTGCCTGTTAGGTACACATCTTGTGCACCGTAAGCTACGAGTTGCATTAATCCGCCACCCATTGTTATAGTATACTTATTACAAAGAAAAAAATTTTATAACAAAATAAAAAATTACTATATTTCTAAACTATACATTCCAATAATCAATATATCTATTATAATTATATTTAAAGTATATAATGTACCAATAATTGCTACTATTTTTTATAAAATTACTGTGTTTAAAAATGATTCTAAATTTATTAAATAATCCTTTTCAAATTATTTAATAAATACTTAAAGGTCTTTCAAGCATATTCTATCATATAAAGGTTTATGTTCAAAATAAAACCTAAACGTGAAAGACTTCATACATCAATTCAAACAGTTGATGGTAAGCATCGTGACTATGTTAGAACTTTTCAAAGAAAAAAAGAATTATTACCACGTAAAAAAGATAAATTAACCAAATTTGAAAAAGAACTCACAAAAATAAATAATATGGATAAATCAAAATATACTAATGAAACAATAAAAAGAAGAAGTGAATTAAAAACAGAAATCAATAAATATAAAGAAGAAATATTTGATATTGAAAATAATATATCAGAAATCGATTATTATACTCTTACAGAAGATTTACTTGTTGATTATTATGATATACTTGAAGATGAAAAAATTCATGATGAACATAAAGATTCTAAAATTGTCGATATATCTAAAAGAAAACTTGAAAAAAAACAATTGAGTGAACTTGATATTCTTAATATGAGAAATAAAACAAAAAAAAAAGTTAAAAAACCTACAAAAACACGATACAAAAAATCTATTCAAACAACTACTACTAATAATATTATGAATTTCTTTAATCAAAGTGATAATAAACAAAACGATAAAAATGATAAAGAAGATAAAGAAGATAATAAAGAAAATAATAAAGAAGATAATTCTAAAATAGATACATCTACTAAAAAACTTAAAAAAGCTACTATTTTAGATAAATTTTTAACACTTGTCGATAAAGAATATTCTGGTTCTACTTCTCAATCTAAAATATCTATTACTACTTGTAATAATTGTGGTGGTGAAAAAAAACCTATTGCAAGTGATGGAGTTTGTGTTTGTATTGATTGTGGTGAAACTGAAATGATTATTATCGAAAGTGATAAACCAAATTATAAAGATCCTATTCCAGAAAAATCAGGATATCCTTATAAAAGACAAAATCATTTTCAAGAATGGTTATCGCAATTTCAAGCTAAAGAAAGTACTGAGATCCCTAAAGAAGTATTTGATAAAGTTATTAAAGAACTTAAAAAAAATAAAATCTATGATTGGGATAATCTTACATTAATTATGATGAAAGGCATTCTTAAAAAATTAGAATTAAATAATTATTATGAACATATACCTCATATTATATCTAAATTAAGTGGATTACCTCCACCTACTATTACAAGAGAAACAGAAGAAACTTTAAGAAGTATGTTTAAAGAAATTCAAGAACCTTTCGAACGTCATTGTCCTAAAGAAAGAGTTAATTTCCTTTCTTATTCTTATGTTTTACATAAATTTTGTGAACTTCTTGAATTAGATGATTTTATAACTTGTTTCCCTCTTCTTAAAAATAGAGATAAATTACGACAACAAGATAAAATATGGAAAAAAATTTGTTCTGATCTTTTATGGCAATATATACCTTCTGTTTAAATTTATTATATTATCGAATCTATTAAATTTGCTCTATGTATAGTTAAATGTTTCTCTAAAGTTAGATCTTGACCCTTTTTACGAATTTTATCAATTAATTCTTTATTTTTATCATTTATTATGAAGTTAATTTTGTCATTTATATCATCCATTGATGTTTCATCATATAATATCATATTCTCCATATCAGAAAAACCTAATTTATTTAATTTTTTTTCTGATTTTTTATCCATTAATAATAATGAACCTGTTGCACATATCTCAAATACTTTGTTAACTAAAATTATTTTACCATCTATTACACCCGATGATGTTAAAGACCCTATATGATTATTTAAAAATTTATAATAGTCAGAACTTACCTTTGTACTTTTTGGTTTTTTCTGATTATCTAAAAAATAACCAGGATGTTTTAAACTTGATATATTGTTATTTATTCCTCTATTTTTTAATCTTTTAGCTACATATCTACCATTATATATAGTACGATTTATACATCCCGTTATAGTTATTTTTTTAATTGGATTTTCATTAATTTTTATAACTGATTTTGATGGAGTTCCATGGGGTATATGAATATGTTTATCTTTTAAATTTGGAAATCTTGATAAAAATGTTTCAGAATCAACAGAAGTTATAATTTTATCATAATATGATAAGTCCCATTTATATTTTTTTAAAGTATGAACATCGTCAAAAAATATATTTTTAGGTATTTTTATTTTATTTATATCATCAAATATTGTATGTAAAGCTTTTAATCCACTATTATATGAAAAAAATAAAATAGATGTTGCATTATCAGGTATTATAGATAATAAAGATACATTAGTTTGTTCATAAAAATTACTTATATCTATCTCTTCCCAATTATGATTTTTTTTTAAAAATAATATATACTCTTTCCATTTCTCAGACCAAGCTGGAGAAAACTTTTTAAAATGTAAAATATATTTCATTCCTATTAATTATATATTTTATATTTTACTAATTATAATTCTATTTAAATATTCTACTCTTGTTTCTATCGTATGATTTTCTAAATAAAATTTATATCCAGAATTTCTAATACAATCAATTATTCCACGATTTTTTGGATTTTTTATAAATTCTATATTTTTTTCATTTAATATTAAATAATGCTTATTTTTTACAAATCCCAATTTATTAAAAGATTCTTCTATTATAGGATTTAATATTAATAAAGAACCTGCATTTAATATATCAAATATTTCAGGTTGATATAAATAGTATTTTGTTTTATTTTTTATTATTTTCATTGGATTGTATATAGTCGCTATATGTTTTCTACATAATGATATGTCATCTTTTAATATTGTTGTTATCGGATATTGATTTATTGAAGAATAAGACATTGACTCAGAAGTATATGGTATTTGATGATATTTATATATGTTTTTTTCAAGATAAAATTTAGCTAATTCAAATGGAAATGGTGATAAAATTAAAGAATAAATATCAAAATTATCAATTCTTTTATTTCCTATCAAACTTTCCATATAACAAACTATAGGAACTTTTACATTAGATAAATCAATTAATTTGGATATTTGATGGACTTTATTATAATTAAATAATAATACAACTTTCAAATTTGAATCTTGTAATTTTTCTTTTAAAGTTTCATCTGAAAAATCAATATTTATCCAATTATATTTTTTTACCAAAATATCAATTAATTTAGATTTTTTATTTGCCTTTGAAGATGCATCAATAACTACTTTCATCTTATGATAATTATTAAATAAAAAAATTTAATAATAATTATCGTAAACTTATAATCTGATCTAAAAGTTTCCCAGTTTGCATTAATGTATATTTATTATTTACTAATTCATATCCTTCTTTTCTTATTTTATTTATTTCTTCTAGATTATTAGGATCTAATACATATTCAATTATAGATTTTAAACTTTCTTTTGAGTCATATTGTAAGTAATTTACTTTATTTTTAAAACCATACTCTTCCATATAACTTTCACAATTTTTATCTAAAATTAATAAACTACCTGTTTTTGGGATTTCAAATATTTTACTTACTATAACTCTTGAATTATATCTTACTATAGCACATGAAGTTATACTCGCTATAAAATTATTCAAATATTCATAATATTTTAATCCTATTTTGTTTCTCTTTTTTATTTTATTTATTGTATATCCTGGATGTTGTAATATTTCTATATCTTTTATTTCATCTGCCAATAACTTAGCATTATATCTTCCTTCATAATACTCTTTTCGTAAATTACCCGTTAGACTTATTTTTTTTTGAGGATTTTTATTAAAACATATATCTGTAACAGTTGCACCAATTAATATTGTAATATGTTTTGAGGAATATTTTCCTAAATATACTTTTGCAGTTTCTTCTAATTGAGGTGAAAATAATAAATCATACAATTCAAAATTTTCATCTCGATTTCTTCCCCATAAATCATCCATAAACATATATTTTTGACATTTAAAATCATTTAGTTCAGGATACATTTTACCTATTGGTATTAAAGAATTTGGATTTAAACATAATATTTTTGTTGGAATTATATCACCTAGTATTTCATGTAATGATTTTGATTTCTTTTTCCTATATTGAAAACCTAAATCTATTATATGCCAATTATAGTAATTTTTCATTAACATTACTAATTCCCTCCATTTTGTTGTGTGTTTAGAAGATACTGAATTTAAATGAAATAATACTTTCATTCTTTATTTTATAAAATATTTTTATTCAGAATTTATTTTACAAAGTATAAAATTTTTTTATTATATAGAAGTATATAATTTATGGACACTAACGAAATCGCTAAACGTGTTATCAAATATCTTGTAGAATGGTTAGCCATTGCCATCGCTGCTAAATTTATTCCTAATCAAAATATTGATGTTGTTGAAATTGTAATGATTTCTTTAGTTGGTGCTACTACTTTCGCACTATTAGATATGTTCGCACCACAAGTTGGTAGAAGTGCTAGACTTGGAACTGGATTAAGTCTAGGTATGGGTATGGTATAATTTTTGTATTTATAAATATAAGTATAAAAATTGATTTAGACATTTATCATTATTTTTATTATTTGTTATTAAATTACTTAAGAGCAATGGTATAAAAGATATTATAGAACAAGATATAATGACTGATAATAAATCTGTTACTGAAATCGATTACCTAACTGAAGATGAATCACTAGCTAACCAAAAATGGTGTTGTGTAAGTTTTTTATCTCCTGAAGGTATTAAAAACTGTAAGGTTCGAGGGTTTAAAGTTAGGGGAGTATTCGATTCTAAAGAAGAAGCTGATAATCGCGCCCAGTATCTTCAAAAAGTAGATCCCCATTTTGATATTTTTGTTGGTGAAGTTGGTAAATGGTTATCTTTCGCTCCTGACCCAAATTCACGTGAAGCTGGAGATATGGTTTATGCTGAAAAACAATTAAATGATCTTGCAAAAGCTCACAAAGAAAATCAAGAAAAACAAAAAATTATGGAAGCAGAACGTAGAGAAGCTCTTAAAACTAAAGCATATGAAGAAGCTAATGGTAATCGTCCTCAAAAAGTTCGGGATCGTCTACGAAAAACACTTGAAAGTCGTCAAACAGAAAAAGCTAAATTAATAGATGAAGAGAAACATGATTTGACTTCTGAAACTTCTTTAGCTAAGGATGAAAGTAAAAGATTAAATGATGTTCAACGTGTAATTAATACTAAAGAAGATGAAGTTAAAAGTCTTGATGATAATTTAGCTAAGATTCAAGAATTATATAATAAGATGAAAAGTGCCTAAATTTTCTAGTTAAATTTTATTAATGTTTATTAAAACATAAATAAAAAAAATCAAATTTCATATTCTAATATATCAACTAATAAGTATTTATTTTCAACTAAAAACTCTTTAATATCTTTATTTTTTTTATTTAATTTTAAATAATGTAGTAGAAGACATTTAGCAATAGTATTTTCAAGTTCTAAATAAAATTTATCTACTATCACCATTAATAAACTTATAAATTTATCATATTTAGATTCATCTTTTGATAATTCTATAATATTTTCAATGAAAAAGTAAATTATATTTTTATCTATCATATTTATTTTATCTAAAATTATAATTAAATTAGTAATATCATCACTTTTATCTGTTTTTAAAAAAAGAATTAATATTTCTAATTCTTTTCTAGTTAATATACATTTTTGTTTTTTTACAGATTGATCAAAGTTATTAGAAAATAATGAATAGAAATAATCAGATATAGAACATAAGGTATGATGATTTATAAATATGTCATCACCTTCATATGATTGAAGTTTATTTGTATTTTTAAAAAGGTTTTTTTTAGCTTGTTCACTTAATATAAATTTTTTGTTATAATTTAATCCAATAATTTGTATATTCGCTGTGATTGGCTCATTTAAAATCTTTTTATTTTTAAGATATTCACATGTTAAATTTTTCCACCCATAACCATTATTTTTTGGACATTCAATTATGATAGGTTCATGTTCTGAATATAAAATTTTATGTTTTATTAAAACTTCAAAATCAGATTTACTATCATAAAATATATAAAAACCCTTATTATCAATCGTATTATGATATACAGGGATTCCTAAAAAAGAATTTTTTATTTCACTTGACTTATGATTAATAGTTAATGAATGATCCATTTTATTATTTTTATATTAGATAGGTATGTAATTTATTAATCAATTTTTATCCAAATAATTTTATTCTATTATTCTATAGATGAGTTATAAAACCTTAGTTAGTGTTTTATTATTTTTTGGTATAATTATGGTTATAATATCAGTTTCTAAAGAATTAATGAATTGTCCTAAAAATAAAGTAATTTATAGATTTATTCCTAGAACTTTTGATGAAGAGATGGAGAATCCGGAATTTGTTACTGATGTATTTGCTACAATGTTTAGCCAACCGTCTCCATGGCTTGGTTCAATACAAAATTATGATCGTAAAAAGACTGAACAAATTAATAAATACTTTATATCTCAAATTTAAATATCATGTTCTAACATATCAATTAATAAATGTGTATTTTTACTTAAATAATCCTTCACATCTTTTTGATTTTTATTTATTTTTAGAAAAACTAAAAGTAAATTCTTAGCAATATTATTTTTTATATCTAAGTAAAATGTAGAAGTAACTAAGAATAATAAATTTAAAAAAATATCATAAGTAGATTCGTCATTTGATAACTTTACAATTCGATCAATAAAAAAGTAAATAATATTTTCATTTATTAAATTAATTTTATCTAATATGATAATTAACTTATGTAAATCTTCATGTGTATCATTTTGTAAAAAATCTATAAGTATATCAAATTCTTCTTTTGATAAGATACATTTTTGTTTCATCTTAAATTGATCGAAATTATCAGAAAATAATAAACGGAAATATTCAGATATTGAACATAATGTATGATGATTTATTGATATATCTTCACCATCACACGATTGAAGTTTATTTGTATCTTTTAATAAATTGTTTTTTGCTTTTTCACTTAATATTGGTGATTTATCGTAGATTGTATCTAAGATATTTATTTTTATTGAAATAGGAAGTTTATTATCTGTTATTAATGATGTTTTCTTACACTTATTTTTTTTATAACCATATCCTATAGTAGGATTAGGTGCTTTTTTATAAAATATATTTTTTTTAGTATGCTCAGATGATATCTTTATGTTAAGTTGAAAATTAGATTCAGATGATATAAAGATAAATAAGTGTTCTCTGTTACAACCTGTATAATATATTGGTACTCCTAAAAAATTACATTTTTCTTTGCTATTTTTATAATATATGGTTAATGGATATTCCATTTAATCTTTGTTAAAATTATTAGGATTTAATCTAATCATAATAATATTACATATCAACTTTTATTATTTCTTTATTATATCAAAATTAGTTTTATTCTGTTTTTGTTTAGTCATCATAACATCCATTCCAACCCCTCTTCTTGCTTTTTTCTTATATTCCTCTTCATAATTATTACGATGATAATCTATGAATGGTTTTGATCTAAAATTATCAGGTTCTAATTCTTTCATATCAGCCTTAAACCAAAATACTTTATCAAAAAAATCATTTCTCACTCCCCGATTTACTAAAACCATACATCCATAATCCTGAGTTAAAGCAGAAAAAGTCTTCGCAAATGACTCTTTTGTTGGAAATATACCTGCATAATTATCATAAATACGTTGAATATTTTTAAAATTATCATCTGCTAAAATAAATACATAATCAAAATTACCTCTCATTAATGGTCCTACACCTAACGGATCTTGTAATGTTATCATATATGTTACTCCGTAATGTCTACCATTTAATAATAATTCACTTAAATTTTCGTCCTTTTTCCATTCTGCTGCTTTTCCTAAACAATCATCCATTAACATCACTGCTCTATGATCTACTTTTTTTCCTTCTTTCTTTTTCTCTGTTCTTTTATCTTTCATCTCGGCTTGTCTATATAATAAATTTTGAGTTATTGTTGGTGAATACTTTTCATGAATAAATAAATCAGGAAATTTCTTACCATAAAACTGATTCAAACTATCAGTCGGTGATATTATTGTTCCAACTGGTATGTTATCCTCTTCAAAAAAATATTTTAATAATGATCTACATAATATTGTTTTACCACTTCCTCTTTTTGCTATTATTGCTATGGATGGATTTTTACAAAACCATTTCAATTTAAACTCGCGAATAGGTAAAGATTTATTTTCTAATGAAACTCGTTTAGCCATATATATATAAATTAGATAATAAAATTGAATTTATAATTATTTCACCCTCATTATTAATCATAATATTAACAACTATGAATCGATATTTAATTATACTTGATTTTGAAGCTACATGTAAGGAAGGTAATGGAGATTACTCTGAACAAGAAATTATTCAAATTGGAAGTGTATTATATGATTATGAAAAAAAAACTATTATTGATACATTTAGTGAATATTGTAAACCTACTATTAATCCTGTTTTATCTGATTTTTGTGTAAAGTTAACAGGTATCACTCAAAAAACTGTTGATAAAAGTGATGAATTTGATATTGTGTTTTTGAATTATATTCAATGGTTAATTTCTCATAAATTAATTAATAAGTATGGTGATAAATGTACAAAATTTAAATTTGTTACAGTAGGTGATTCTGATTTGAAAAAGTTTTTACCAAGACAATTAAAACATATCAAAATGCTCATGCCAAGTTATTTTAGAAATTATATTGATATTAGGAAACCATTTAGAAGTAAATTTAAACAACATCATACTGGTTTAAAAAGTATGATGAAATTTTTTAACTTAAAATCATCTGGTAAAAATCATAATGCTTTAGTTGATTGTGTTGATACTTGTAATGTACTTGTTAAAATGCAACAAAAAAATGCGATCTAATAATAAATATTATCAAATCGTATTTATTAAAATGCAATCTAATAAAAAATAATATCAAATCGTATTTATTTAATTGTATTTATAAATTAAATATAATGTCTCGGTTTTATTTTAACATATAGACTATACCAAACACACATGATGTTGCGAATATAGTTAAAGATAATGGTAGTCTTTTTTTGAATTTAGTATACTTAATTACATTCTTTTTATTAATATCGAAATATAGATTATTATAATATATTGTTTCATTAGTATTTAAAGTAAAAATTCTCAAGGGGTAAGATACAGGAAATTTATTTTTTGATATTTCAAATTCATTATAAAATTTTTCAAGATCATCAGATGTATTAATATAATATTCATTACCTAAGATATTTAAAAAATTATTTGTTGGTTCATTTCGTAATAGTACTTGTTCTTTACCGTTGTCTAATATACGTCTCAAACAATTTTGTTTACTTTTAAAATTAATATCACCAATAGGTACTACAATCGGTGGTATAGTTAGAATTAGTGGTAAATCTAATTGGGTTTTATAACCATAAATAGTGATAAATTTTTTTTCACCTTCTGCTTTTTTAATATTGATTTTCATTTTATGATAATTTATAAAATTTCCTATTGTACTATATGTAAATCCTGATGCAATTAATGTTAGTAGCAATGGATCCATATTTTATTATGTATAATTTGATTTTGTTAAATTTGGTGCAATATTTTATAATATCAATTTTTAATTATATTGTTATTTTTAGTGGTTTTTTCTTATATTCTTCTTCATAATTATCATATTGACAATTTATGAATGGTTTTGATTTAAAATTATAATCTTCTAATTCATTTATATCGGCCTTAAACCAACATACTCTATCGGAAAAAAAATTATTTCCAACTCCTCGATTTACTAAAACCATACAACCAAAATCTTGGGTTAAAGCTGGGAAAGTTTTTTCAAATAATTCTTTTGTTGGAAATATATCTGCATAATTATCATAAATACGTTGAATGTTTTTAATATTATCATCTCTCATAATAAATACATAATCAAAATTACCTCTTATTGTTGGACCTATACCCAATGGATTATAAAATGTTGTTATAGTTGTTACTCCATGATGTCTACCATTTGATATTAATTCATCGAAATTTTCATCCTTTTGCCATTCTCCGAATACACCAAGACAATCATCCATTAACAGAACTGTTCTATGATCTTCTTGTTTTAATTTCATTTCGTATTGTCTATTTAATAAATTTTGTGTGATTGTTCTTGAATATTTTTTATGTATAAATGAATTGGGAAATTTCTTACCATAAAAATGGTTCAAATATTCGGTCGGCGATATTATTGTTGCTTCTGATATATTATCTTCTTCAAATAAATATTTTAATAAAGTAGCACATAATATTGTTTTACCACTTGCTTTTTTTGCTATTATTGCTATTGACGGATTTTTACACATTGAATTCAATTTAAATTTACGAATGGGTAATAATTCATTTCCTATTGAAACTATTTTTGACATATATTTTTATAAAATATTTTAAAATATCTTATAAACCGAGAATTATATTATTAACTTTATCAATTTTCCTAGTAATATTACACTTTTTAAAGTCAAATATATTGATAATATATATAATGTTGTTTTTATAGGTTGTTTTAATTCTTTTTCTAATGTTATAAATTGTTTTGTATCTTTCTCTAGTATCATAGATTGTTTTTCTTTTTTATTATTTTTTTGATTTTTAACTTTATTAGTATAATTTTCTATTTTAATACTATCGGAAGATTCTTCACTTATAGGTTCATATTCAGTTGTAAATTTATTTTTTATTTCAATCGGTTGATATCTATATATTTTATTATCTAACTTAGATATCACTACATAATTATTATTTTCAGTCAAAGTTTGATAAATCGTTTTAAAAGTTTCAAAATTCTTAAATAATGATTTACAATTTTCATAAACTTTTTTAATATCTTGGTAAATTGATAAAAATATATAATCACAATCTAAAGAAACTTCATCAATTGTAAGTATAGTAGTATTATTTTCATTATATTTTGATATTATATTAATAACATCTTTATTTAAATTATCATACGAATCTAGTATAATAATATTTTTATTTTTACTTTGATATTTATCCATATTTTGATGAACATTATGTAAGTTTTTTTTTAATATACTATTTTTTTCATCTCTAAAAAAATAATATATATCATCATAATTATTAATTAATTTATTGATTAATCTTTTTTTACTATTAATATCGTCCCCTAATATATTTATTCTACTATTTGATATCATATCAAAATCAAATTTATCATAATTATGCATATTAATATATCAATAAAACTTTATATTATCAATAACGCAAATTATATATTATTTAATAAATAAATCTTTATACATCTCAGAATATCTTAATGGATGAAAAATTGGTTTTTTTGCATACATTCTTTTATAACTATTCATATATTCAAGCCATGAAAAGGTAATAACGATACTTGTACATGCTAATATAGATATTGATAGTGGTAATCTATTTTTAAACTTTGTATGATTAATTACATTTCTTTTATTAATATCAAAATAATTTTTATTATAATAAATAGGTTGAATGAATTCTCTATTATAAATTTTTAATGGAAAATTTATAGGAAAGCTTGATTCATCAATATTTTTAGTTTTACAAAATTTATTAAGTTTAGATTGAGAATTTATATAACTTATATTATATTGTAGTTTTTCAACTTCTATTGTTCCGTCATCAACATATATATTTTCTCCATTATTATTTAAAAAGAGTAATAAGTCTTTTTCTACTTTTTTTGTTCCACCACCAACTGGAAATGATACACCACCTTCTTTTTGATTTACATACACAGGTGGTGTATATTCAGTTTCAGTATATGTTATAAATGTTACATTAGTTTTACCAATTAATGTATTAACTGGAACTTTACTATTTTTAGCTTTTATAATGTTTCCTACGATACTATAGGTTAATCCACATAAAACGGTGATGTCGATTAAAACCATATTCTTTAAATAAATCTTTAATTATCGCCCTTAGTAAATATTTTAAAATCAACTTTTTCATAAGAATAATTAGGTTTATATTGAGAATAATTATTTAATGATAAATCTAGAACTAGAAAACTATAATTCTTTGTATATTTATCTAAAATATCGAAAAATGTAGATTTATTATCAAAAAATCCAGAATATGAATTATAAAGTCTTAATTGTTGTTTTGACAAGGTATTATCTCCTAAAAAAACATAATCAAAATTATTTTTGTACGATAATGTTCTATAATCTTGCATTTGGAAAATTATACTAATACCATAATGTCTAGCATTTGTTACTAAATCAATTAATTTCGGATCATTTAATAATTTATAATCACAACAATAATATTCACCAAGAATTATTAAACTACCTTTCATACTTATAATTTTAAAAATATCATCAGTTATATTAGAATAATATGTATGTGAATCATAATTATCAAATTCCATTTTATGATCTGGAAATTTTCTTATAAAAAATAAATTTTTATAGTTTGTATCCTCAATAATGTTTTTTATTAATATTGTTTTACCACAACCTCTTGTACCAATTATATTTATCGCATAATTATCTTTTAGATTTATATTTTGGTTCATTTATAATATAATATTTTATATGTATATTATTTTTTCTCATAAACGCATACAGGGAAGGTTTATATTTATATTTTTACTATTATTACATTGACATCAAATCCATAAAAACATCTAAATCGGGAACTTTTATACTTTCATTATCTAATGCTTTATAAGAGCCTGATTTAAATGAATCTGGAATATCAGAAGCTTCTGATAATGCTTTTTCTAATTCTTTTCTTAAAGTTGGTTTAACTACTTCACTATTTATAGCAAGTATTTTATTTTTTTCAGGCGTCGAAGAATTTTTATCAAAATATGATGATGCAATAAACCATGATACTGCTCCAACTACTCCCGGAATCATTAAGTTTACTGATTTTTTCTTTATTTCTGGATTCTTTTTATATTTTTGTTCATTTTCCCACCATAAGTAAGCATAGGTTATTACTAATGCTAATATTCCAATAACTATAGGATTTTTCAATATATCCATAACTTATAGCTATATTGAATAAATTTTATTTTTTGAATAAACATGAGTTTAGATTTTATTTTAAGCATTTAACATTTCATTAAAAAATTTTGATTGATCAGTTTGTTCCATTTCCATCTTTTTTTGTCTTTCATCAATCATTCTTTGAAATTGATTTTTTCTATCTTCACGTGAGGTTCTAATTGCTGGAGGTCTTGATAATACACTTGATTCTTGTAAAATTTCTTGGAAACTTGGATCATTTTTTGCATTTAATATAGATTGTTCAGTGTTTATTACAGAATCATTATCTAATCTACGATTCATATTTTGCATCCGTTCTTCTATTGAATCAATTCCTGATTCAGATGATTTTGAATCTAACGATTGTGATCTTTGAGTTGTATCATTTGATTGTGAATCATTCGATTGCGATCTTTGAGTTGTATCATATGATTGTGATCTATGATTAGACTCTAACGGTTGTGGGAATATATCTTGTTGTGAGATTCTATCTTGTTGTGATATTTTATCTTGTTGTGAGTTATCTGGGTTAAATTCTTCTTTAAACGAATTATATTCTTCACCAGATTCTTCAGATGAACTACTATTTATCTTAGATAATGCTTCCTCTGCTCTTTTAGCTCGTTCTTTTAGAAGTTTTAATCTAGGATCAATTATTTTACTTTCATATTCATCATCATCTATTTCTTTAAAACCATTTAAATTATCTGTCATATCTCTAGCTACAAATGCTTTCATATTACGATATTGAGAATCTGGAACATTATTAAAATCTTTGAAATCATCTACTATATAATCGTTCTTAAGATATTCCTTTAAAATTATTTTCATTGGTAACATTCTTCTAATTGCATCAGGAATATGTTTACGAATAATATCTAATATATCTCTTTGATTTCTTTTTAATGATATTGAAGTTTGATCTTGATCATAAAATAATTCAGAATTATTATAAAATTCTCTTGCACATACTAAATAACATTTATGAACAAAATCAGATGTTGAAATATTTTCATGATGTTTATCATTTACAACTTTACAATTTTTATCAGATGCATTATAAGTTAATAATACTATATTACTTTTTACTACACCTTTTACTAAATCATCAAACCATTCAGAACATTTACTCTTTTCTTTTATTCTAGCTGTCTCTTTTTCAATTTGATGATTATTTAAATCCTTCAAACCAACTAAAGTATTTTGAAATATTTTTAAAACCCCTGGATTCTTCATATTTGAATCTCCTCTCATCTTTTCAATAATCTTATCTTCTTGATCTTTTGCAGTTTTATAAAGAGATCGAAAACCTTCATATAATAAAGGGGTTAATATATCTGTTAAAAAAGTAGTATACTCATTCTTTATTTCAACTATATTTTTTTCATAAAAATGCATTATAATATTGTAACTTAAATTTCTTTTATTCTATTTACGCATTTAATAATATATATTTTATTCTCTGATAAATGTATTACGATGAAGAAAATTATAACTATACTTGATGATGAAAATAATTATCAAGAACTTAAATTATTATTAATAAATAAATCATTTCTTTTAGAAAGTTTTCCATTATCTACTTCAGATAATAGTATTTTTAATTATGCTAAAACAAAAGATGCGGTTATTATTGGCATTGATATACATAATTTTAACAATAAAGATTTAATTCAAAATATAAAACAATATGTATTAGATAATCAAAATAAACCAATACTAATTTATATAAAAGAAAAATCTACACCACGTGGATATAAACTATTAGGATATAATTTTAGTGAAGAGGCGATACAAATAGCTAACAAAATTAGACCTTATTTATCATCAAATCATATATTAACATCAAATTTATATTTAGGAACTTCACAATTTAAAAATTTATTATCACCTAATAATAGTTCTATTAATATAGATAAATTGATTAATTTATTTCAAACTTCTACACTTCCATTAGAATATTGGAATCATAAAAATAGATTACGATTGATTTATACCGCTATAAAACTTCGTAATTATTCAAAAACTATTAAAGATGATTCTTGGTTATGCTTTTATTGGAAAAAATATTTAATTGAAACTAATCAAGAAAAATTATATAATTACACTTTAATTAGATTCTGGATTGAAATTATTTATTCATTAATCAATAAATATAATACATTTGAAGAACTTTATCAAAAAAATCCTCAAATATCAAATAGTAATATGGTTTTTGAATATTATAGTAAACAAAAACTATTTAGTCAACTTGCCAAAAATAAATTTATTAAACCCGATTTAGTTTAGAAAAATGTATTGCAATCTATTTTAGAAAAATGTATTGCAATACCATTTATTCATATTACCATATGGACTATATTCAAATGCTAAATGAGTTAATACACCAGTTAGGAATAGACTAACTTCTAAAGTATAAAATTTATTCCATGTATCACATATTTCTGGTAATTTAGGTTTCAAATCTAAACTTTTACTAATTATAAAAACTGCAATATTACCAGTTATTATAGTTATTATACCTACTACAATTGCTTCAATTAAAACTTGTTTTATAGTTCTTTCCATTTTATATATTTATAAAATAGAAATTATTCTTCTTCTAAAATTTCTATTTGTGGGGGTTTATCAATATCATTTTTTAGTAAACAACGATCCATCATATCATTTACTATTGTAGAACGATTATTTATTACCATATCTGATATCTCACCATATAATCTAATTTTTTCATCAACATGCATATCTTTATTTATTTCTATTTCATATTGTTTTGATACTTTAGGATATACTTTATCAAATATCTTTCTTCCTTTATAATCTACACTCCAACCAGAATCACTTTTCACCAACATCTTTTTACGAGGTTTATCAACACAATGGACTGGTCTTTGATGTACTTCAAAGTTCTCTATAAAACGTTTTTTAATTAAATATGATGCAGATAATGAAGGAGTGTTATTTTTCATATATTCTATTTCATCGGCATTTAACGGAGCTTCTAATATTGTCTCAATACTTTGAACATCCTTAAAATTCTGAATTATATAATTCATATTATAATAGTTGATATTTACAGTCTTCTTATTGTCTTCATTCATATGTTTTTCAAATACCTGTTTTAACATGTCATTATGTTCTTTCTCAAGCTCGTTCTTCTCATAGTTTAGGGTTTCTACAAGGTTTGCCATTGATTTTAACTTATCTTGTAATTCCTTTATTTGCTCGGTCTGTACGGCTATCTTTTCTTCTTTCTGAACGACTTCCACTTTATGACAACCTTTCATGTGTCGGTTTAGATTCTTTTTGAAAGTAAATAATTTATTACAAAATTTACATTTATTTGGTTTTGGGACACAAATTAACTCGTTTTTTGAGTCAAAATTCTCATTTTTTGAGTCAAATGACTCATTTTTGAAGTCATTATTTGGGACACGTTCGTTTAAACGTGTCTGATGTTTCTTTGTTTTCAAATGTCTTTTATATCTAGAAAGTAATGTAGTCTCATATTTACATTGTTCACAATAGTAGTTTTTTTTGACTTTAGGCATACTTCTAATTTGTATATTAAAGCTTTAGAAATTATATAAAAATAATTTCTGCACCTAGAAAAAATGTCCCAAAAATTGCTCAAAAAGGGCATTATTTCTGAGAAAAATGACCTTTTGGGACATTTTGATGCGTAAAAATCAAAATATTATTTTATAGAAAACTGAAATCACCATATTTTATTGCTAAATTTATTAAAAATATATAGAAATTTTACCATTTAAATTAATGTAAAATGGTAATCTCATTTACTTTTAAGAATTTTATCATAGGTGTATTTTAAGGTAAAATAAATTTTTCTATTAAAATCGTATTTTTAACACAAGAATTCTTGTGTCAAAAAAAATAAAAATTAAAAATAAATTAAAATTTATGGATTTTTCTATGAAACATTCAATTTTCATATTAATTACAAGTTCTAATTATATCCTATCATAGGTGAAGTTTCAAATAATTTTATCATAAGTAAAGTTCTAAGGTTATTTAACCATATGTAAAGTTTCAAAAGTATTCTGTTATTAATTATATTAAATAGTAAAGTTCTAAGGTTATCTAATCATAATGAAGTTTCAAAAGTATTCTATCATATATGAAGTTATCATAAGTAAAGTTCTAAAGTATCTTATCATATATGAAGTTTCAAAGTTATCTTAATAAATGGAAGTTTTCAAAGTTATCTTAATAAATGGAAGTTTTCAAAAGTATCTTATTAATAGGTGAAGTTTCAAAAGTTATATAATCATATGTGAAGTTTCAAAAGTTATATAATCATATGTGAAGTTTCAAAAGTATCTTATTAATAGGTGAAGTTTCAAAAGT
>CERD01008836.1_pt1 | contig 27841 bp, 27 predicted proteins | sample 530931 | NCBI WGS metagenome assembly CERD01 (sample SAMEA2621101, study PRJEB7988) | marine metagenome | isolation source: saline water (ENVO:00002010), including
GGTCCTTCAGATCATGAAGACTTTGCAGCTTGGTTAGTTGAGCAGGGCATTGATTCTGTTTCTCTAAACCCAGATACAGTATTAGAAACTTGGTTATATCTTGCTAAAAAATTAGCCGACTAAGTACTTTATTTAGCTAAAATAAAGAACCTAATATAAAAAAATGCCAGCAATTAGCTGGCATTTTTGTTACTTTGAAGGACAACACGCCCTTTAAATCAGCGAGCAAGTTTTTTATCAATATAAGCACATGACCTAGTGAGTGCATTTTGACACAAGGTTAAATAATCACGCGCTTTAGGGTAATAAAATGATAAACAAAAAAGCCCGGCAATAAAAAAAATAAGCGAAGGTCCAGGTACAACAATAAAAACTAAGCCCAGTAGTAAACTTAGTAAACCCATACTGATTAATGCAATTTTCTTCATATCCATATCTCTTTGATGCTTTTATAAACAGTATAAATGTAATGCTTTCAAAATCGATAAAAAGAGTGTTACAAACTGTAAAATCTTCAATTTAACTTAGCTACTAGCATGATATAATTTGCAAAATGTCTTAATTTGTCACCGTCATGATAGCAACAATAAGTCAACAACAAGTCGCATCTGAATTAGTCGCTAATTATTTAGAAACGATTAAAAAGCAAGGTTTTAACGGCGATACTGATGCAAGTTTCTCAACGCGTTTGAGCTTATCGACCGATAACAGCGTGTATCAACAAGTACCGCAGGGTGTTATCTTTCCAAAGTCAGCGAAAGATATACAACTGGCTATGCAAATTGCCTCTCGTGATCCTTTTTTATCACTGACTTTTGGCCCTCGTGGTGGTGGTACAGGTACCAATGGTCAATCACTAACTCCTGGCATTGTTGTTGATTTATCACGATACATGCGTGAAATATTAGAAATCAATGTCGAAGAAAACTGGGTTAGAGTACAAACAGGTGTAATAAAAGATCAACTAAACGACTTTTTACGGCCTTATGGTTTTTTCTTTGCGCCCGATTTATCTACTAGTAACCGCGCAACAATTGGCGGAATGATAAATACAGATGCATCAGGTCAAGGTTCTTTGGTTTATGGCAAGACCAGTGATCATGTTTTAGGTCTTACAACTTATCTTGTTGATGGCACTGAAATGTCAACAACCCCCATGCCTATAGAAAAAGCTAAAGTAATTGCTGAACAAAACACCACGGTAGGTAAATTATATAAAACAGTTATCGATATTGGCCTTGATAATCGAGACGCTATTTTAGAAAAGTTTCCACGCTTAAACCGTTTTCTTACCGGCTACGATTTAGAACATATTTTTTCTGATGATTTACAGACCTTTGATATGAGCCGATTAATTACTGGTTCTGAAGGTTCGTTAGGTATAGTTACCGAAGCAAAATTAAACATTACACCAATTGCTGAATTTAAGACATTAATCAACATTAAATACGATAGCTTTGATTCTGCTCTTCGTCATTCGCCATTCTTAGTCGCAGCAAATGCGACTTCTGTAGAAACAGTCGATAGCAAAGTACTGAATCTTGCTCGAGAAGATATTATTTGGCATTCAGTATCGGACTTAATAACCGATGTTGAAAACAAAGATATGCAAGGCCTCAACATGGTTGAGTTCAATGCGGTTTCACCAGAAGATATTAAAGATAAAGTTGAGTCCCTATGTAAGTTACTTGATAAATGTGTCGAAGAGCAAACTAATGGGGTGATCGGTTATCAGTTAACCAATGATAAAGCTGATATTTTAAAAATTTATGCAATGCGTAAGAAATCAGTTGGACTTTTAGGCAATGTAAAAGGCAGTCAAAAACCGTTAGCTTTTGCCGAAGATACCGCTGTACCACCTGAAAACTTAGCCGATTTTATTGTAGAGTTTCGCGAACTACTTGATAGCCATAATTTGCAATATGGTATGTTTGGTCATGTTGATGCTGGCGTACTACACGTACGACCGGCACTTGATATGTGTGATCCTGAACAAGAAAAATTGCTTCGTCATATTTCAGATGAAGTCGTTAAACTGACTGCCAAATATGGCGGCTTAATGTGGGGCGAGCACGGTAAAGGATATCGTAGTGAGTATGGCCCTGAATTTTTCGGCGAGCATTTATTTACACAACTAAGAAAAATCAAAGCGGCATTTGATCCAAACAACAGAGTAAACCCAGGAAAAATATGTACGCCAATTGAAAGTAAAGACTCACTAGTTTCTGTTGACGATCAAAAGCGTGCCTGGTTCGACAAAGAAATTTCTATCGATGTTAAAACAGAATTTAATAACGCTATGACCTGTAACGGTAATGGCCTGTGTTTTAATTACGATGAAAAATCACCAATGTGTCCATCTTATAAAGTAACAGGTGACCGCCGTTATTCGCCAAAAGGTCGCGCAAGTTTAATGCGCGAATGGTTACGACTGCAAGAGTCTGAAAATATTGATTTACTCAATGTTGAAAAAGAATTGATGAATGGTGAAGTAATTACTTGGTGGGAGCGCTATCAACATAGTCGCGATAAGAAAAAAGGCGTTTATGATTTCTCTCACGAAGTGAAAGAATCAATGGACGAATGCTTAGCTTGTAAAGCATGTACTACTGCATGTCCTATCAAAGTTGATGTTCCAACATTCCGTTCACGCTTTTTAAATTTCTACCATAGTTATTATGCACGTCCTGCAAAAGATTACCTTGTTGCGGGTATCGAACAAACAGCACCGGTTATGGCAAAGTTTGCAAAAGTTATTAATCCGATAGTAAATAGCAAGCTTGTATCTGGACTAATTAAAAATACCATCGGTTATGTCGATACGCCAAGTTTAAGCGTACCGCAACTTTCAAAACGTATTTCAAAAGATCAGCAATTCAATTTTGAATTACTAAATTCACTTTCCAAAGAACAACAAGCTGAATATGTATTGATAGTTCAAGATCCATTTACGAGTTTTTACGAAGCCGAATTAGTCGAAAGCTTTATTAAAGTCATTAAAGCGTTAGGCAAAAAACCGATGCTATTACCCTTTAAGCCAAATGGTAAAGCACAGCATGTAAAAGGATTTTTAAATGAATTTAAAACAACAGCAAAAAATGCAGCTGAGTTTTTAAATTCACTCAGTGAAATCAATGCACCTTTAGTTGGGCTCGATGCATCTTTGGTTATGTGTTACCGAGATGAATATGTGTCAATTTTAAAAGAGAACCGTGGAGATTTTAAAGTTGAACTTGCGCATGAATGGCTTCAAACGCAAGACTTCAAACAGGTTACTCTTGCCACTAAATCTGATTCACCATTTAAATTGTTAAGTCATTGTACTGAAACAACAGCTATGCCAAATGCGTCTAAAGTTTGGCAAACAATTTTTGCTGATTTAAATTTACATCTAGACACAACGAGTACTGGTTGTTGTGGTATGGCAGGAACGTATGGCCACGAAAAACAAAACCAAGAAAATTCACGCGCACTTTATGAAATGAGTTGGCAACCAATTATTTCTAATAATGAGCCTGAAACTATTTTAGCAACAGGTTTCTCATGTCGTAGCCAAGTGAAGCGGTATGAAAAATTCAAACCAAAGCATCCACTGCAATTAATTGCAGAGCTGCTTTAAAAAAGTAGATTTTAATTTAAAGCACAAAATTTAAAGGCGCTTAATGCGCCTTTATTATTGGTAACTTTTTGCGATGGGCTTGGTACTCATACCATGAATGAACACGCTAAATAAAATTGTTGTTAAAGTTACTGTAGCAATTTGCTCTTTGTTCGCAATTGCAGTGTCCATCACCATTAAAGTGAATACGATAGATGCTAATCCTCGCGGACCAAACCAAGCAAACGTGAGCTTGTCTTTTAAATTTAAATTAGTAAACATCAGCGAAAGTAATACCGGCACAATTCTAAAAACTGTCACACTTAATAATGCATAAAATACAATTGGCCAAGTAATATCATTCACAATTAAGTGACCACAAACAAAACCGAATAAACACCATATAAGTAATGCTACAAATTCAGCGATATGTTCGGAATCTTTAACTAATGTTGAACGAATTTTTTTAGGTGCTAAGTAATCAAATAAAAGCCCCGCTACAAATACGGCTATAAATCCACTGCCATGCAGGTTTTGTGTCAAAGAAAAAATGGCCATGACCAAGCCAATTAATAAAAATGGGCTGCTATTATTTGCGAAATAATGACGTGCTAATGCTATTTTTAATACTGGAATAAATATGGCCATTGACACGCCGGCAATAACTAGCGCCACGCCTAACTCTCGTGTAAAAACAAATAGAGTATCAAGCGTTGTTACAGCACTTTCTGGATTTTGAGCTAACAAAAGAAGAACTAAAAATATTGGAACACAAAGCCCGTCGTTTAAACCGCTTTCTGTATTTATTCCTTCTCGAACTTTTTCAGGTACAGAAGTACATTCCAAAATGCCTTTACTAAGCGCCGCATCAGTGGGCGTTAAAATAATAGCGATCAAGGCAGATTGAAAAAGTGACAACTCAGAAAAGAAAAATAATCCGCCAGCAACACCCAACATTAGTGTCATTGGTAAAGCAACAAACAGTAATAGGCTAGGGTATTGAAAACTATGTTTCAATACAGGCAGTTTTGATTTTGCAGCATCGGTAAATAAAAAAATACTTAGGGTTAATTCAACCAAAGGCAAGATGTCGCTGAGTCCTGCTTCTCCTAACTTAAATTCGCTCGGCAAAAAATAAGTCATTGCAATACCAACAAAAACAAAAAACATTGGACCAGTAATTTCAGTTCGCTCTAGCTGACGAATTGTCAGAGAATAAAATAACAGGGCTAAACCAACAATCGCTAGTATTGTATATTCCATTAAACTTTCCTTTTTATTCCAGACTTTGCGCGTTCTTTTATATTTGTTTGAATATAAATTTGGTCTGTTGTGGCAATTTTGGCATGGCCTAAATCTTCAGATAAATGTTTAAGCGGCCTTGTTTGTGCATCGTGTGTTGCACCGGTATGCCGTAACCAATGTGCCGTCGCCGCTTCAAGCTGCTCAGCATCATCTTTAAAGCCATCGTCTAATAAAGATTGTTTTGCTAAATCAAAACTTTGTTGAACTAAACGTCGAATTTGCCTAACAGTCATACCACCTTTACCACGAATTTTATGAACTAATGGCTCCGATTCATCAACTCGGGGCAGGGCAGGTAAACCACGGTAAAGCCTATAACGTTTTAAATAAGTGATAAAATCTTCACTTAAAGTTACATCACGTAATTTATTACCTTTACCCATAATTCTTAAAAACCAAAAGCCATCATTGTCTTGCCAAAAATGCGACATAACCGGCGACCACTGTGGTCTTTCTGATAACTCAGAAATTCGTAAATACAATCCTTTTAAGCAAGCGAGTGTGAATAAATTTCTTTCTAAATCAGGTTGTTGTTCACATAAATCCCGGGTAACACCAAATACATACTCCCATTGAATATCACTGAGCGTATCTGGAATTTTAATCTGTGATTGCACAACTAGGTAAGGGCTGTTCTTTTTTACTACCGGTACAAAATTAGCAAAGGTTTTTTCTTCTAAAATCGCAAACTTATAAAATACATTAAGTGCAGTAAACATTGCAGCAAGTGTTTGTTGGCTTGCAATATTTTCTTTATTTATAAAAGGGCGCCAATTTGAATTTAATCGCCTGATACCTTGCTCATCTTTATAACGCCATTGCACCGAATCTGATAACCAAGCAGAGTCGGGATCAACCATGAAATCTACATAAGCTTCGATATCATCTCGTTTCAGATCAAATACTGATTTTTCAGCAACTAACCATGACCATAAACAAAAACGTTCAAGCTCATTTCGAAAGCGATTAAACGTTGCTTCAGATTTCCTGCCATAAACGTATAAGAATTGATAAACGAAACTTAAGTCATTTTTTGATTCAGCAACAGTCAATCCAACCTGATGTATAAATGTATCAAGTTCAGGATATTCTGTTGCGAGAGTATCATCTTCAAGATGGGCAATTTGGTAGCGAAGTTGTTTGAGTGTATCAACGAGAGCAACGAGCATAATATATAAATATCTTGTAAAATAAGTAGTTATAAGATTACCATAAAGTCCGATACTGTCTAGTATTGGACTTAACATATCTGAAAATTAGTCTATTATATAGGTATCATTTTGCCATACGAGTATTCAAGGAATTAAGTATGAAAAAGTTATTAATCATTACCTCTGTTATTTTAACAACGCTTTTAACGGGTTGTGCCACAACAGGTAGTGCATCACCACAAGAAAAACGTGCATTAGTTCAAAGCATGAGAACTAATACACTTAACAAATTATATGCAGAAAAACCTGATGTTAAACAACAAATTGCAAATTCTGCAGGTTATGCTGTTTTTGATAACGCAAATGTAAATGTTGTTTTAGCGAGTTTCGGTGGCGGCTATGGTGTTGTAAAAAATAACCTAACAGGCCAATCAACTTACATGAATATGGGCGAAGCTGGTTTAGGGCTTGGTTTAGGAGTAAAAGACTTTAATGTAGTAATGGTCTTTCATAACCAGTCTGCATTAAATCGCTTCATTGAACATGGCTGGACCTTTGGTGGTAACGCTGATGCAGCCGCAAAATATGAAGATAAAGGTGGAGCATTAGTTGCGGAAGCTATTGCTGATCAAGTTACTGTCTATTCATTAACCGAAAATGGCCTTGCTTTGCAAGCTGTACTAAAAGGCACAAAATTTTGGGTAGATTCTGAACTGAATTAACTAAGTAAAGACCCTTCTAAAAGTGGGCTAGTTAGTAACCTAACGTCCACTTTTTATAATTCTAGCCTATTTAACATAACGTAATTTATGAGCTATATACTATTAAACAAAAGCGTCCTAAGTTGGAGCGTTTTACGCTATTCAGATATAACTACCTACGCAAAATGAGCCAAAGAGCTCGGAGTAAGTGAACGACAAGTAAGAAGATATGTAAAAGCAAACAAAGCCAGTAAACCAGTCGAAAAATTGATTTGGATAATGTATCGCGGCTACTTACCAGACACAGGCGCGTGGGCAGAATGCAGTATTTCATATCACAACAACGTTATGACTACCTCTTGGGGGAAAGTTAAGCCATCAGATGTACAATTTGTTCATAGATACAAATGGTCAGCGAAAGAACATGAAAGCATGTACAAAAAGTTTAAATCTAAAACAAAAGTGCATAATAAACATTTAGTTGATCTTCAAGATAAATTACTGGATATTATTGGTGATATTTATATGAAATTTGGAAGCTAGTCTTTAGGGAACGACATTGAAAGAAAAAGAGCAAAAAAGCATAATCTCAATTGCTGCTGAAGCAATGGGTTTGATGAGTTTAATTTTTACTGTATTTTTATTTTGCTTGGGTCATCTAGCGGCATATTTATATTTTAGCTCTTTTGATATTCCGTATTTAAAGTACACTAATCTTTACACTGCATTTAATTTTGCTCTTTCATCAATTGATGTCGTTTTATGTATATTTTTATTATTTATTTCATTTCTTTTTTTTCTTTTCAAATATATTTTAAAAGCCTCTCACACTTATAATTTTAACAATTACAAAATCAAAAGGATTTATTTTTTTAAGTTTATTATAAAATCACTTCCTGTAGCTTTTCTAATTCTTTACGTATTTAACTTATTTGGGGATGTAATATCTTCGACTGATTTGAAAAAATCTCTTTTGAAAAAGGAATTTCTCCCTTTCCAAGTAACTTACAATCGAGGAAATAGTAAATTAACCTGCGTTGCACCTGTTGGAACTTTAGGTGAATATCAAGTATTTCTGAATGAGAATCTCCAACCCACTTTGATTGCTGAAACTAACATCATAGACATAAAACTTTTATTTTCTAGCCCTCCAATGCGTGAAGTTAGGAAGGGTGCCGATTATGCTCCTAACCCCAAGTTTAAAGAAGAGTTAAAAGTTTGGCATAAAATGTGGGATGATGTTTGTTATAAAAATAAAAAAACTGATTTCATTAAGTTTGATTTTCTAACAAACTTGGACTTTAGAAAGCCTGCATATTTACAAATTAATGAGAATTAAATAATTTAGAAAATTTATAGTGTGCAACTAAAGTACAGAAAAAATATTGATATGCTATTCAATAGTAATGTTAGGCATTGCTCGTAGAGCACATAAAAATCAATTTTAATAAAAATTTAGGTCATCATGCTCTTTTAATTTAAGGTGGAATCTTGTCTTTCTCAAAAAAAATATCTCGTCCTATATATAGCTGTAATGTTCCATTTCACAAGCTACTCAATTTTATAAATCAAATTGAATCTGATTTACCTGACGGAAGTTCATTAAGCATTAGAACTACACTTAAAGATGGATCATCTAATACATTTCATTCTTCAACTGAATTTGCGGTATCTGAGGAAATTAAAAATTTTGGAATTGCATCTGTAGAAATTTATTATCACACGGATTTTTCAGTCCAATTAGGAGATAAATATTCTTATGTAGAGTATAAATCTTCATCTACACTTGGCCACTCAACAGTTAATTTTGCAATAGATACTTTATCATTAAATAAAGGAAGTTGGTTTACTAAATTTAATCAAACCTTTTTTGGCTATAGCTTTTATTGGGTTTTAGCTATGATTTCAATTATCTACAACTCTACAAAGTATGGCCTATCTATTTATACTATTTTGAATATAGCTTTCTCTTGCTCCCTTTTTTATTTTATTTTTATTTCATTCGACAGAAATAGAAAAGTGAAAATAATCATGAAAAATGATACTGATAACTTTCTGATAAGAAAAAAAGAAGATTTAGCTACGAATGCTTTTTTTACACTTATAGGTCTCATTTTTGGTTATTTTATCGGTAAATTATAATTTAAAACTAGCTAAAGGATTAGTCATGCATATCAATTATATAAAGTTATATTTCTGCCTCACCCTCACTGGTATTTCTATCTTTGCGACAATGGAAAGTTACTACCTATACCGAGCACATGTTCTAGCAAAAGAAGCACAGGCTATAGCCAATCAAGCCGAACGTGATGCTAAAGCAGCAGCTGTTCGTGCGAAATTACAGTTAGAAGAATCTCAACGCCAACTCAGAAAACGACAAGCCGAACACGCTGCAAAGCAACAAGCAATTAATAATGCTCAAAGAACAAATAACGAGATTTGTGATTTTTGGAGAAGTGAGTACCAGCAATTACAGTCGGATCGTAATAAATCGATGATGGATGGTGCTTGTGCTAGAGCTGCTAAGCGCCCAAGTACAGGAACAACAGAAATTCACTTAAGAGGTGATTGGTTAGACAAGAAATCAAATTAAAAGGAGTTAATATGAAAAAGGTCTTTTTTATATTTCTTGTTGTCATTGGAGCTTGGCAAACATACCAAGCATTTGCACCTGAATTGCTCTGCAATGAAGATATTGAATTTGACTATCAACCATCTGAAGAATCATTTAGGTATTCTTTTGATGATGGTAAGTTTAAGTGCGATGGTCGTCAGTACTGTTCACAAATGAGTTCAATGGATGAAGCAATCTTCTTTATCAACAACTGTCCTAATACAAAAATGGATGGGGATCATGATGGTAACCCCTGTGAAAACGACACTCGTTTAAATGGATGGTAATGCCAAACTGTCAATAATGACAGTAAAGACAACTCACTAATAAAAAAGGGCTTTTCGCCCTTTTCTTTTTAAGTATAATTATTCCATCAACCAAGCAATCAACATCATCTACATTTTTAATGTGTTAATCATTTCATCTGTTTTCATAGATTAAATAGCTATGTTTTTATCTACCCTTTAAAAACTAAATTTTAAGCAATCTATTATCTCGCTTTAGTTCAGGTAAGTATGCCTTTGCTGTGCAATCAAGTTTCTTTGCTGTTTATTACACTGTATTGAGTTTTTTTAAAGTAATACAGCTTTAAAAATGCTACAAAAATAGCGCTAAATGTCAGCGAAGCTTTCAAAATTTCACCAATCCTCTTAAAAGATTGGTTATATAAATCATGATAGCAATGTATAAACAAAGATCAAATCCAAAATAAATACTATAAGAAATTTCATATTTTATAAATTTCCAACCTTTTATATTTCTGATTTATCACCCTGTTTTTAAAGTTTTATTGTTTTTAATACTTGCTATAAATAAAAGTATATATACCCGAATTCTAAGACATTTCAGATTTTCTAATTTTCAGCGAATACCCATTAAAAACTCAGTCGTTTGCTTTTAATATGTATTACAACCTTAATCTCGATTTTATAAATATTACTATCCATTTTTTAGTATCTTCAACAGGAGCTCATATGAGAAAAATTTTCTTACTAATTGTAATTGCTTTTGGAGCTTGGGCATTCTATGCAAATAATTACGGGGAAACTTCTGCTGTCGACACCATACAGCAGCAAATCATTGAGCCAATTCAAAATAAATATACGCATAAAAGACAAACTGATATTTCACAAGAACCTATCTATGCATGTGATGGTAGGAAATACTGCAGTCAAATGAACTCTCTAGAAGAAGCTGTTTTTTTTATGCGTAACTGCCCTGATACAAATTTAGATAAAAATTTTGATGGCATTCCATGTCAGGATGAACCAAGGTTACATAACCGCTAGTATTTAAATATAATTAATCTTGCTACACCAACGGCTCTTGTTGGTGTAGTTAAATAACCATCTCCGAGTATTTAAATTCTAGTCATTTAATCTACCAAAAATCCCAGAATCCAACGTTAAATAAAGCTAAAATTTACTTAAACACGCTTGACACCTTTGATTTAATTAAATCACTTTTCAATTTGTAATTTTTTTAATGTTGCGTGATTTATATTAATCTAAATAATTCAACAAATGAGAAATTTCCTACTTCTTTCGAATCAATTTACCGCTACATTATGTAATTAAATTCAACAACTTGCTATAAATTGAGTTTTTAGTAATTAATTAAAATCTCAAATCTTAGTGTAGTTTCTTGTACAAATACCTCCTCTATTTCTGATTTGGATAATTTAAACGTGAAAATTGATAAAACAAACAATAAAGAAGTTAAATTTTCAGATTCTGACATTTTGCTTTCAACTACCGATTTAGATAGTTACATAACATATGCAAACCAAGAGTTTTGTAATATTTCAGGTTTTACATTAGCTGAAATGGTTAATCAGCCCCATAACCTAGTACGCCACTGTGACATGCCTAAACTTGCATTTGCTGATTTATGGCAACACCTACATAACGGTAGATCTTGGATGGGCCCTGTTAAGAATCGCTGTAAAGATGGTAATTACTATTGGGTTAATGCATTTGTTACCCCCATCAAAGACGCCAGCGGCCAAACTATAGAATACCAATCTGTACGTACAAAACTTAATGATGACGTTTTAGCTAGAGCAACTGAAGAATACGAAAAAATTAATAAGGTTTCTAACTCAAAAGCACTGAAACAGCCTTTTGATTCAACTTTATATTTATCATGGTCTTTATTTTTAACTTTAATTCTTTCTTTTGTGCTTTTATTTACAAGTGGGTTTTCTGCAGTATCTTTATTATTACTTGGCAGTTTAGTTTCTATAAATCTAGGTTTGTTTTTTTGGCGAATGAAATATAAAGCGCTCATACAAAAAGCAAAAAGTATTTACGATAACCCTCTCATGGCTTATTTATATTCTGGTAGTAATGATGAAATTGGTTTTTTACACTTAGCTCTTGAAATGCAACAAGCAAAGTTAAAAGCTGTTGTTGGTCGAGTTAACGATGTGACCATGGGTGTAAATAACAATGCCCAGCAATGCGCTGATTCTGGGTTAGCTGTAACAGAACTTTTGACCAAACAAACTGATGAAGTTGCGCAAATTGTTGTTGCTACAGAGCAAATGACTGCTTCAATCAATGAACTTTCATCGAGTACTACAGCGTCTACTCAAGCTGCTGAAGCATCTAAAAAGTCAACAGAACAAGGAGTAGCTTCTGTTCATCAAACTATTGATTCAATTAGTGAATTAGACAAAAAATTACACATTGCAAGTGAACAAGTGGTCGACCTTATAGAGGGAAATAAACATATTGTTGCAATTTTGAATGAGATTAATGCAATTGCTGATCAAACAAATTTATTAGCGCTTAATGCAGCAATAGAAGCAGCAAGAGCAGGTGAACATGGACGCGGGTTTGCTGTTGTCGCAGGTGAAGTACGTGCCCTTGCCTATCGGACTCAACAATCAACAGAAGAAATTAAAACTGTCCTCAATCATTTAACTGAGGCTTCGCAACAAGCACAGCATGCGATGTCTGATGGCCTTGCTTTGTCAGCTAAAAGTGTTGAACTTGCTCATCAAAGTGGTGAGAGCTTAGAGCATATCAAAGCACAATCAGTGAAACTGAGTGAACTTAACAGCATTATTGCACACGCAATGACTGAGCAACTAACAGCAAGTCAGCTGATTGCAACAAACATAACCTCAGCACAAGAATTTACTCTTGAATGCACTGAGCTTGGCCATACTTCGCAACAACTCTGTGCAGCATTATTGAACAAGGTTAATGAACAAACAGCGCTAGTTAATCAGTTTAAGTAATAATTTGAATTTTTGGCTCTATAGGGTGCTCACAAAGCTTATCGAAGGCTTCGCCAAGGCGCTCTGTTTCACTGAGCACTTGTCGCCAGTATTTAATACGTGTGTCAGCATCGAGTTCGGTGAAGTCAGTTCTATCGGGGATCTTGCCATAAGGTAATGACGCAACAAACTCAGCAGATGGGGTGATCATAACCACTTTGTCATAGTTTTTTGGTGTAATTCCGCGCTTTAAACTTTTATCAAACCACCCTGCTTTTGGTTTGTTATTAAAGTGCGGATACAAGATAAGCCCATCATTATGAATATTTAAATCAAAGTGATAATCGATGATACCACCATCACGATACATCCCTGGTGGTGTTCCTGTTATATTTTTAATACCTTGCATCACTAACGGAATAGAGCCTGAAGCAAGTAAAGCATCTGCTAAATTATCTTCGCTTAGCTCAATAGTATGGGTATTGAAGGTATTGTTATCTGAAAATGATAACTGGCTATCTGAAGGTTGAAACACATAACGCTCATACTGTTTGTTTAAAAAGCGTCTGTTTAATCTATTCGCTAAGTAACTTTTAGATAAACCCATTAACTGCATCAGTTTGTTTTCTGAGGCTACAAACCCATTCGATTTTGCAACAATAAAGTGGGCTTTAAAAACGGGGTTATCTATGATTTCTTGAATGCCGTTTTCAGCAAAAACAGTGCTTAATAACTCTCGTGCTTTTGTCGTTATTTCTTCAGGCTTTGCTTTATTTGATGAATAACGTGTTTCAGAGTATGACTTTGCTAATCGCGATATTGCTGCAACGGGGTCATTTTGAGCAAAACATGCAGCTCTAAATGCGCCAGCGCTTGACCCTAATAAGTTTAATGTTGTGTTTCGTTCTTTAAAAAACTCACCAAACAAATATTTATCAAGACCAAATAATGTAAACCATTTTGGACCACCACTCGCCCCTAAAAATGTGCTAAATAGGTCTGGTGTCATTCCTTGTTCTTTAATCGCTTTTGCTGCGCTTGGGCCTGCGTAAATATCTATCATGTGCAACTGCTTTTTGGTTATTGTTATCGGTTATTTTCGCCAAATGCCCAGTTCCGTTTGTCCTTGTACTTTTACTTTATCAGAATCAAAACTAGGCTCTTGTCCTGCTTCTCGTTGACTATGGTAGTCTTTAGTAACAGATAAGATAGTTGGCGTTAAGCGTATGATAGCGATAACGTTCACCACTGTCATTAGGCCAAGTGCTATATCAGCGAGATCCCATACTTGTTTAATGGTCGCCGAGGCGCCCCAAATCATCATTGATAAATATAAACTGGTATAAATACCTCGACCAAGTTTATTATCTAGCTTAAATAAATGCAGGTTACTCTCTGCATAGGCATAGTTTGCAACCACTGAAGTAAACGCAAATAAACAAATCGCAGCCGCTACAAAGTAAATGCCACCAGCGGCCATGTGTGCTGTCATCGCAGATTGAGTTAAACGAATTCCTTCCATTTCGCCGCTTATATCAATATCAGCTAATAGAATAATGACGGCTGTACAACTACACAGCACAATAGTGTCGAAAAACACCCCTAGCATTTGAATGTAGCCTTGAGTGACCGGGTGATTGGGTACTGGTGATGCACAGCCTGATGCGTGTGGCACACTACCGGCACCCGCTTCATTCGAATAAAGCCCGCGCTGAATACCGTTTTTAATTGCTGCGCCCATAGCTCCTGCGCCCGCTTCTTGTAAGCCAAAAGCCGACAGTAAAATATCTTCAATCATGGCAGGGACTTTGCCGATATTAAGTAAAGTAATTATGATGGCGGCTAGAACAAATAAAATCCCCATCACTGGCACGATACGTTCAGCAAAACGGGCTATAGCTTTAAAGCCACCTAAAATAATTGAGCCTGCCAGTATTGTGATTACAATACCTGAATACAATGTTGGAATTTCGAATGCGTAATTGAGGGCATCAGTTATGGTATTTGTTTGCATGGCACTAAAGGTAAAGCCATAACCAAGAAACAAGCAAAAAGCAAAACACACCGCCAGTGCTCTGCTGCCTAGCCCTTGCTGGATATAATAAGCAGGCCCGCCCCTAAACTCACCGTTGGCATCCCTGACTTTATACACTTGCCCGAGTACGCTTTCTGCAAAGCCTGTTGCCATGCCCAAAATGGCAATGACCCACATCCAAAATATTGCGCCACTGCCACCTAACGAAATTGCTACGGCAACGCCTGCAAGGTTTCCTGTGCCTACTCGTGCAGAAAGGCCAGTACATAAAGCTTGAAATGAACTGATTGAATTTTTATCGGTGCTGCTACTCGACTTTAACAAGCTAAACATATGGCGAAACTTAACCAATTGAATTGCTTTTAAGCGTACCGAAAACCAAATTCCAGCAAACAGTAGAATATAAATAAGAATTTGGCCTTCTCCCCAGAGAAGACCATTTATTGTCGATACCGCAGTGTTAAACATGGCAAGCCTTTGTTGTTCTTTTAGATAAAAAATCACAAAAAGTGAATAGCTAACCACTTTAACTTTATTTACGAATATCTCAAGTAGGCAATGGGATTAATTAACTGTGCATGCTACCGACTAATTTAGCAGTTGCTGCTGTAAAAAGGCACGACCTGCCGCTAAGCCTAATTTGTGATAAAGCGCAGATCTGAATCTGTACTACCCAGCAACTTACTGCGTAGTTTATCACCTGCAAAAATTTGCGTGATCCGCGCATCACTTGGTGGGTTAGCGATAAAGTCGAGTTCGTCTTGATAAGCTTGTTCATGCTGAACTAAGTAATCGATTGTTTTAGGGCAATAGCCAGAAACGCGAACAAATGATTTAAATTTATTCACCCACTCCGACTGAATTTGAAAATCTTGGTCAACGGTACGAATTACTACAATGTCCCGTGCACCACGATTATAAGCTTCTTTAACTGGCAAAGGTGCTGCTAAGCCGCCATCTAAATACATATCATGAACTAAATCAGTATTCGAACTTTGAATAATAGCATCATTAGCCGCTTTGGTTGTCATCCAAGGCGTTAAGTTCACACCATCTTTATACAAAAACGGTAAAGCGCTTGATGCCTTTAACAGTGCTAACCATTGCGTATCTTCTCCATTTGGGCTCAAGTAATACGGTTTACGATCTGCTGCATTTGTGGTTGTGATCAACAGTTCGCGATTACCTAAACTTTGAGTCGCGGTTTTAAAATCAAGGGCACGGTTTACTTCTTTGGTTTTTTCAAAATACCAATCAAGATCAACGATGCTTTTTCCGATAAGACCTCGGCCAAGTTGAAAGAAACGCTTATGGCGCGAAAGACCTCTAATTAAACGCTTTGCGTAGCCTTTTTGACGCGCTAAATAACTCGTTAAATTTTGTGAACCAGCTGATGTACCAATGAATAAATCAAATGGATCGTAATTATTTTCTAACCATGCATCGAGTACACCTGCGGTAAAAATCCCACGTTGCCCACCACCCTCAGCGATTAATGCTGTTTTTGTTTGTGGCTCTACTGCGGCAATTGTTTGAGATTTCACGGTGCACCTTCCTAGGGTTATGATTAATAAATGTATTGTATTAAGTTAAATTCAATCCTTAAAACGGAATAATTAAATCAATTCAATCTAAAAAACCGTTTATTAAATAAGTAACAAGTTTTTATAAAGGCGCGTAATCGACTAATCACGCGCTCAAGTAGTGCAATAGCTGTTTATTTCATAATACTTGCTAGTATTTCCAGCGCATGCTGCCTGTCACTCAATTCATACAGGTCATTAGTAAAAATAAACTCATCAACCTGTAGCGTTTGTTTAATCATACTCAACTTATGCTTAACGCTCGCTTGACCGCCAACAACTGAAAGCCCTAAAAAGCTCTCTACTTGCATTTTTTCTTGTGCTGTCCATAACCCTTCCATAGTTTGAACTGGCTCTTTTAGCCAAAGTGGCTTGCCACGCATAAGTGCCAAAATACGTTGTTTTGCTGTGGTTGCTAAAAACTGTGCTTGTTCGTCTGTGTCTGCTGCAACAACAGGTAAGCCAAGCATCACATTTGGCTTATCTAACACGTCAGATGGTTGAAATTCTCTGCGATATAATGCAATGGCATCTTCAACAAAGCGCGGTGCAAAATGCCCTGCAAATGCATATGGCAAGCCTTTTTTAGCTGCAAGCTGTGCACTATAAAGGCTTGAGCCTAGTAACCAGATAGGTACATTAGTGTCTTCACCTGGGATTGCGCGTACTGGAGAGTCACCTTTATATGGGCCAAATAAACCTTGCAGCTCTGTCACTTCATTTGCAAAGTGTTCTGCCCTTTGCTCGTCTCTGCGCAGTGCGCGGCTGGTAATTGGATCACTACCAGGAGCACGGCCTAGACCTAAATCAATCCTTCCAGGATATAAGCTCTCAAGGGTGCCAAATTGCTCAGCGACCACCAGCGGTGGATGGTTAGGTAGCATCACCCCACCCGCACCTACGCGGATATTCTGGGTTTTGCCTGCTATATGACCGATCAGTACTGAGGTGGCTGCACACACAATACCACGCATATTATGGTGCTCTGCCATCCAAAACCGATTAAAACCAAGCTTATCGGCTGTTTGCGCATAGGTAACACTATTAGCGAGTGTTTGCGAAACTGTTTCGTGCTCTTTCATTGGGCTTAATTCAAGCAATGAAAAAGGTGTATTTGTAAGGTCTGACATCCGCTCTCCAAAATTTAACTCTTTATACTTAGTTAATGAGAGCGAATGGCTTTTTTTCAAATGCTAATTAGGCACGGCTTTGTTGCTGTTTTTCCACCTTTAGGCCATCGGCATCAATACCACGTTTCCAATAGGCTGATGCAACAATGTGTTCATGGTCAATCGCAAAACTGCTTGTTACTAAACGGCGAATTGCTTTTACCAAGCTTGCTTCTAGTGCCATAAACACCATAGGTTGCGTGTTATAGCCAGCACATAAGCGTGTTACTTGGTCGAGTAAATCTGTTTCTGGCTCATCTGTAACTAGCCATTCAACACTATGTTGAGTGTGTGCTTTAATTTGCTCAAGCTCAATAATATCGGCTTTATCAGCAACATGAATAATGACATCGACAGTGGCATCTTGTGGCAGTGCTTGTAAATAGCCATTGATTGCATTTACAGAGGTTAAATCTGCCAACATTAAATAATGTGTTTGCGTGAAGTCTGTGAGTTTTTTAGGGCCCGGGTCTGCAATACCCACCTCGTCGCCAACTCTCGCCTTTTGTGCCCAGTTAGTTGCCACACCTTGATGTTGGTTAACCACAAAGTCGAGAGTAATTGCACCGTTAACAGGGTTAATTTCGCGAATCGTGTAAGAGCGCATTAATGCTGGGTGTTCAGCGTGTAAATCAAGTTCAACCTTAGATTCACCGGCATGAGGTAGTAGTACCTTTACGTACGCACCTTTTGCGTCTTGTGGAAAATCGGCAAACTCGTCTGAGCCAACGACAATTCTTTGTAGATGTGGGGAAATACGTGTAGTACTTATTACGTTTGCACGACGAACTTTTCTAGCCATGTTGGTCTCCTAGCTGGTTAAATTGCACAACGCCCCAATAGTTGATATAGTCAACTATACGCTTTTGATTGACTTTGTCAACTAACTCCGCCAACTGAACTTAGGTGAACCATGCCACAAACCTCTCTTTCTTCTGCTTTATTTACACTGGCACAAAGTTATCGCGTCACTGTACGCGAAGCCATTAACGCCAACGAGCTGGGTCTTAATGCGCTGCATGTACGCTGTTTACATATTATTGCCGAAACACAGCACTGTACCGCGAATGATATTGTTGCCAAAACCGGTCGTGATAAAGCACAAATAGCACGCTTAGTAAAAGAGCTTATAAAGCTTGAACTGGTGTCTAAATGTGCTGACGAAAATGATAAGCGCTGTTTAATTTTATCCTTTACTGAACAAGGTAACGCTCTGTTCTCGCGCTTAGAAGTTGCTGAGCAAGAGGTTGATGCCAAACTTTGCCAAGGTTTAACTGATCAGCAAGTACGTGATTTTATCGATATAGCCACAACCATGATCAAAAATATCAATAACAACACCCCGTGATCTTATTGGCAAGATAACCACAAACCACTATACTGTACAAACATACAGTATAGTGGTTTTGTTATGCGCGTTATTCCTATTTATATCGAAGCTGGCGTGTGTGGTTTTGAATCACCAGCAGCACAATACAAAGAGCTTGGCCTATCATTAGATCAGCTGTTGATTAAACACCCTGATGCAACCTTCATTGGTATTGCCTCTGGCGAATCAATGCAAGGTGTGGGGATTTTTGATGGTGACTTATTACTGGTTGATCGCGCCGAAGACGTTAAAAATGGCGATGTCATCGTGGCGAATCTAAATGGTTTATTTGTTTGTAAACTACTAGATAAACACAATGCACAGTTATTATCAGCCTCGCCTAAATACCCTGCAGTGCAACTACGTCAATCTGATGAATTTCAATTAGAAGGCGTGGTCACCCGCTCAATTCGCTTACATCGCAGTAGTAAAGAGCTATTAGCATGTACGCCTTAGTCGATGCGGTGGCCTTTTATGCCAGTGCCGAAAAAGTATTTGATCCAGCTATTCGCAGTAAACCTGTAGTGGTACTCACCAACAATGATGGCTGTATTTGTGCTGTGTGTCCTATTGCACGAAAGCTAGCTATTCCAAAGTTTCAGCCCTATTTTCAGGTAAAACAGTTACTCGAAGATAACCAGGTGGTGATCCGCTCATCTAACTATGAGCTGTATGCGGATTTAAGCGAACGGATGATGAACGTGATTGGCCGCTTTTGCGATAATCAGCACATATACTCTATTGATGAGTCGTTTTTAAACTTTACAGGTTTCAACAAGCTTGTTAATGATTGGCATAGTTATGGTCATCATATTCGCCGTACCGTATGGCGCGAAACAAAACTGCCTGTTGGAGTGGGTTTTGGCCCAACGGCAACCCTTGCTAAAGCCGCCAATCATGCAGCAAAAAAATTATCGGGCTTTGATGGCGTAGCAGTGATTGATTCTGAAGCGTCACGAATAGCCATTTTAAAAGCCATGGATGTACAAGATGTTTGGGGGGTTGGTCGACGCTTAGCTAAAAAGCTCAAAGCGATGAATATCAATACTGCTTTTGATTTAGCCGAACAAGAGCCTCGAAAAATGAAACGCCTGTTCAGTATTGTACTCGAGCGTACAGTAAACGAGTTACGTGGTAAAAGCTGTTTAGCATGGGATGACGTGCGCCAAGATAAAAAAGAGATATTTTCGACCCGTAGTTTTGGGGAACGTATCACCGATGCCACAGCGCTAAAAACCGCACTTATTAATCACGCCGTTATTGTTGCCCGTAAGTTACGCACACAAGGGTCACTCACACAACGTTTATTAATGTTTGTCGCCAGCTCACCTCATCAAGATGGCTATTATAAAAAGTCCTATATTTATGAGTTTAGTGTTGCCACAGCCGACAGCCGTGTATTTGCTAACGCTATTAGCGAAGTCTTTAAACATTTATATAAACCCGGCGTACCCTTTTACAAATGTGGTATCGGTGCGCTAGAGTTATCGAGCCAAATGTTTCAGCAACCTGATTTATTTCAAGCACCTATCGATAACCCAAGCCTAATGAAATGTTTAGACAAAATAAATGCTCGTTACGGTGTTGGTACGCTTGCCCTTGCAAGCGAAACCACAACCACTCGTTGGCATATGAAGCGAGAGTATTTATCACCGCACTACACTACTCGCTGGCATAACCTACCAAAAATACACTGCTAAAAGTAATGGAAAAGCTGCAATTTAAATTGCTGTTCAGAACGTTGCCAATCTTGATAAATAGCTGAGCTTCTAAGCCCCCAATTCTGAGCCAACGCTATTTGCCAATGAGCAGAAAACGTCAGCTGATAATCAACACTTGGTTCATTCATCAGCCAAAAAGCCTGACCACTCAAAGCAAGCTTTTGTGAATCGGTAACTTGCCAAATAACACCTGCTTCGCTTCCTAGCCCAAACGACACAGAATCTATCAAATCACCTGATTGAACAACTGATGAGCCAAGCAAATAACTTTGCAAGTGTGATGCATCACCAAAAGACTTGCCATAGCCGCCTTGTAAAAACAAACGACCTTCTCGCTTCGTCTGTGTTGGTTGACGGTCAAACCCAGCACGAACATTCCATGACCAAGAATTAAATAAGCCATTGTCAGGTGCTAATGACATTGCATCAATTAAAAGCAAACGCTCGAGATGAAGATTCTCGTTACTACCTTGGTTTACCTCTAAGTCAAAAAAACTAATTTGCGCACCAGGAATAAAACCACCGGGATTATCAAGTAAATCATGATAAGCAACACGATATGTTAAACCAAACCGACTAGCGGTATGCTCATAATCATTAAATATTACACCAACACGACTAGAGCCATGACCATTATCAGGACTCACTCGAGGCTTTGGCGCAGGCTTGAAAGGCGAAACCACATGGAATTGACTGCGTTGATGCAACAGCTTTGTTAATCGAGGAGCAATTGCATCACGTGCTAATCCTTGATCATAATATTGGTAATTTAACCACTCATACGCCATCTCAAGGACAGGCACAGCCTGCTCAGGTGCGAGCGATAATTCATCTAGCGCTACTCCATCACGCAGTAAACGAGCAAGGTAAACCTGCTGCTCTGTGAGTTGGCTTTCATAATTGATCAATTTAGTGCCTGAAGCAGCACGGTATCGAGGCGTCTGTAATAATCCATGTTGCTTAAGAGCTGCAACCGTATCTGATGGGATCGCATGCGAAGAAAATGGAGCAGTTAAAGACAAATCATCTCGTGCAAGTTGCAGTAATGCTAACAGCTGATACGAGCAGTTTTCATCAACAAAAAAATAATCAAACGTGGCCCACTGCATTTCCCATAAATGTAATAACACACGCTGAATTTCTTGATCAGATAATGAGAGTTTATATTCCCATATATCACGAGATTCTAAGTCATTATATTCACGGACTTTGCGATAATACGGCATTAAAGTGAACTTACCTGGATATTGACCAATAATACCTTTTAAAGCATATAAAGCGGCATTATCAGTAACATCAGGCTCTGCAGCAAAGTTAACAGCAAAAGCGATGAGCTCTCTACTGCGGGTTTGGTCCTTCGCATCAATACGTAATAGAGTATGACCAAACATCGAGGACGGATCATTCATAAACGCGGTCGGGAAGACTAGAGTCATACCTTTTGGGTTGATAAGCTGTTGCCATGTTTCAATTTCAGGGCAAGAAAGTGCAGGCCAATTTGTAAAGAAATGTTCTTTTAGCCAGTTATAGCGAGCAGGAAAACGGCACTTTGCTTGGTTATCATCATCGCTTTTAAACGCCGCTATAGTCGCTAAAAGCTCTGCATGAGGGTCTGTTTTTCCCACCTCAGAAAAGAAAAATTCTGAGCTATCCACTTCACTTTCATACATAGAAAGAAAAGGCTGATTATAATGACCCAGCTTAAGCCAATAAGGATGATGAGCTATTTCGAGTGTCGGTGTTGTTGAATATGCTAAACAGCTGAATAACAAACAAGAAGAAAGTAAAATACCACGCATAATAGAATAAAAGCCCATTAAGGGCTTTATATTTAAAAAGTACACGCTAGATTAAGATAGTGTGTAAGTAGCAAGTTGCGCATCGCTAGCAACAAGCGTATTAAGGTTCTCTAAAACTAATTGAGATGTCACATTTTCTGATGTGAATACGTTAGTAAACTGTGTCTGTACTAACTTATTAAATGCTGCTTTATCTTGCGCTTGAACGCCCCATACTTCAGCAAGCGTATCAAGAGTTTCACCTTCGCCACGTGACATATCACGTGCAAGTTGTTCCATATTGCCATCAATGAATGTCGCAACTTTAGTTGAAGCTGTCACTGTACCATTACCGTTACAGCCTAAAGTACCAAATGTAATACCAAATGTTTGGTTACCTGAAATACCATTTGTCGTTGCACCAAGAACTTTAACAACTTTACCTTGTTGACCAGCAAATAACATTGAACCTAAACCACAACCGATGTCTTGATCAGCCATTGCATTTGAAAGTGGAAGTAGAGAAAGTGCAGAAATAGCAATAATTTTTTTCATATCCTGAATCCTTTAAGATAAATCGTTATTCGAATTAATAACGCATTATTAGCTTAGCTAGATTCAGATTAAGGACAAACTCTTTTTTAAAAAAAAGTAAAATTAGTTACATTAAATGTTCAAAAATCAACCAATCTAGCATTTAATAGACTACACAAGTCATGGGGCTTAAGCGCAATTTCAAGGCCTCGCTTACCGGCTGAGACATAGATAGTATCGAAATTTATTGCAGATTGATGAATAAAAGTAGGTAAACGCTTCTTTTGGCCAAGCGGACTGACTCCCCCCAAAATATAACCAGTTGTGTTTTCTACTTTCTGCTGAGGGGCCATAGTTACTTTCTTTACTTTTGCTGCCTTAGCAAGCATCTTCATATTTACCTGTTGACTCACAGGGACTACTGCAACCAAAAGCTGTTGTTCGGCATCTTCAAGGACTAAAGTTTTAAACACTTGCTCAGCGGGCAAGTTAAGCTTTTCAACCGCTTCAAGGCCAAATTGGGTATGTGCAGGATCGTGATGATAACTCAGCACATCATAAAAAATACCTTTGTTTTTTAATAAATTGATTGCAGGTGTCATTAAAAGTTCCTTTAACAAAAAAGCGCCTGAACTTTATCAAAGTTTTGGGCACTTGGCATAGTAAGACAATACAGGCTTTGCATAGTAAATATCCCGAAAAACCACACTGATAAGCTACACTAAAAGTATGAGCAATAGATAAAGCGTGGCAACTATGTCAAAACACATTAGTCTCTATTTGGCGAAACAATGTTTTATCATCATCACACTCTTGTATTCAATTAATTTTGTTTGTAATGAATACGTAGCATGGACCGCGTTTATAGATTGCCAAAGTAAATGCGAAACACTAGGAATAGAAAAAGGTCAGATCCAAGAAACAACCTTTAAGGACGATGTCATATTATGCCGATGCCTAGCTGAAAATGATTACTACGTAGTACTAAACTGAATCTGAAAATACCCACTAGGAATTAAAAAAATATAACGTATTATGAATTCAGTATTAGTTAAGGAAAGGAAACTACATGTTTTTAGACTACTTTGCACTAGCCATGCTAGTGTTTGTGACCGTCGTAATATTTTATGGTGTGATAGCCATTCACGATATTCCCTACGAAATTGCCAAAAAACGTAATCACCCCCACCAAGATGCCATCCATTATGCAGGCTGGGTTAGCCTATTTACCCTACACGTACTATGGCCATTTTTATGGGTTTGGGCCACCTTGTGGCGTGATGACCGCGGCTGGGGTTTTAACCAAATTCAAAAGGAACAAGAAGACTTAGCTGAGAAAGTGGCTAGCCTGACAGCCACAGTGGCAGCACTACAAGCACAAATTAATGCTCAATCGAATAATAAAGAGAAATAGAATATGGATTTGTTATTAATACTTACATATACCGCATTGTGCATTGGCATCTTCAAACTCTTTAAAATCCCCCTTAACAAATGGACAGTACCAACCGCTGTTCTTGGTGGTGTAGTACTGATCGGCGCATTAATTCTATTAATGAACTATAACCACCCACATTCAAATATGGCGAGTAGTGCGTATGTTACAACGCCGATTGTGCCAAATGTGCGTGGTACAGTAGAAGAAGTTGCGGTAAAGCCGAATCAACCAGTTAAAAAGGGCGACTTATTGTTTCGCCTAGACGACACCTTATATCGAGCAAAACTAAATCAAGCTATTGCAGCTTTACAAGATGCAAAACAATCGGTACTTGGTTTAGAAGCTGCCTATAAATCAGCACAAGCCAGTGCGCTGATGGCTAAAGCTGAATATGACCGTAGTAAGAAAGAATACGAACGCTATGAAAAAGGCGCAAAAAGCGGCGCCTATTCAAAAGGTCAAGTTGATAATAAATTAGGGGTGTATTTAGCGGCAAAAGCAAGTTACGAAGCAGCACAAGCCGAAGAGTTACGTCAGAAACTAGCATTTGAGTCAGAAATTAACGGCGAACAAACAAAAATAGCCGCTGCTCGCGCTAATTTAGAGCAAGCCCAATTTAACTTAGACAGCACTAGCGTGCATGCACCCACCGACGGCTATGTCACACAACTGACATTACGTCCGGGGATGATTGCCGTGCCTATGCCACTGCGACCAGTGATGACCTTTGTGCATAAAGAAGACACTGTTTATGTTGCGGCATTTCGACAAAATTCATTATTAAGACTCGAACCTGGTTATAAAGCTGACTTTATCTTTAAAGCAATTCCAGGCAAAACCTTCGCTGGCGAAGTAATCGATGTGTTACCCGCAATTGGTGAGGGACAAGTACAAGCACAAGGAACACTGATGGGCACTGAATTTTTTGCCCGTCAAGGCCGCGCAATTGTTACTTTAAAAATCACTGACGACATGAGTGAATATCATCTGCCACAAGGAACAAGCACTGAAGTAGCTGTTTATTCAGAACATTTTGAACATGTTTCTGTGATGCGTAAGGTGTTGATCAGAATGAAAAGCTGGCAAAACTACTTATTCTTAGATCACTAAACTCAAAATCGAAGCGTAAAAAAAGGCGCTGATTAGCGCCTTTTTACTATCTAACTCAAGTTACTTAACTAGGAGTTACTTAGTTAGATCATCGAAGAATTTCTTCACACCGTCAAAGAAACCTTTTTCTTTTGGACGGTTTTTAGACCCATCTTTACCCATGCTTTGCTCAAGCTCTTCAAGCAATTCACGTTGACGGTCATTTAAGTTCACCGGTGTTTCAATAACCACTTTACAGATTAAGTCGCCTTGTGCGCCGCTACGAACAGACTTAACGCCTTTACCACGCATACGGAACATTTTGCCTGTTTGGCTTTCTGAAGGGATCTTCAGTTTTGCGCGACCATCCAAAGTTGGTACTTCAATTTCGCCACCCAGTGCAGCTGTTGTAAAGCCAATAGGTACTTCACAGTACAGATTGTTACCATCACGTTGGAAGATTGGGTGCTCACGTACTGACACTTGTACATATAAGTCACCTGCCGGTGCGCCATGCATCCCCGCTTCACCTTCACCTGATAAGCGAATACGGTCACCTGTATCAACACCTGCTGGGATCTTAACTGATAAGGTCTTCGTTTTTTCTACGCGACCTTGACCATGACAGCTGTCACATGGGTCAGAAATAATTTGACCGGTGCCCTGACACGTAGGACATGTTTGCTGAACCGCGAAGAAACCTTGGCGCATTTGTACTTGGCCAGCACCGTGACACGTAGTACAGGTTTTTGGCTTAGAGCCCGCTTTTGCACCGCTACCGTCACATGGTTTACAGCTAACCCAGGTTGGCACTTTAATTTCAACATCTTTACCACGAACCGCCTCTTCCAGGCTTAAGTCCATGTTGTAACGTAAGTCAGACCCACGCTGTTGGCGCGATTGTCGACGACCACCACCACCAAAGATATCTCCAAACACATCACCAAAAATATCGCCAAAATCACCATGACCGCCGCCGAAGCCACCGCCATGACCACCACCACCTTGTTCAAAGGCTGCATGGCCGTATTGATCATACATCTGACGTTTTTGTGGATCAGTTAGTACTTCATAGGCATCTTTTACTTCCTTGAATTTAGTTTCAAGGTCTTTATCACCTGCGGTACGGTCTGGATGATATTTCATCGCTAAGCGCTTATACGCTTTTTTTATGTCTCGTTCGCTGGCATCTTTGCTCACGCCGAGAACTTCATAATAATCGCTTTTTGACATATCTATCACACTACTCTTTTTACTGCAGTTACACTGCGTAAGGTAAGTCGAACGACTTTACCGTTCATATACATGCAAAAGGCGCGTCAAGCGAAATCGCTGGCGCGCCTCAATCATTTCATCCTAACTTAATTGGCTAAACAAAGCAGCCATTATTGCGTTAGGCAGAAGCGAAACGAGCAATTACTTGTCGTCTTTCACTTCTTCGAACTCTGCATCAACAACATCGTCGTCTTGTTTTGCAGAAGATTGCTGTGCACCTGCATCAGCACTACCTTGCTGTTGTTGTGCTTTCGCTTGCGCAATTTCCATTAGCTTTTGTGATTTTTCAGCAAGAGCTTGTGTTTTCGCTTCAATCTCTTCTTTGTTATCACTCTTAATCGCCGCTTCTAGCTCAGTAAGCGCAGCTTCGATTGCTTCTTTATCTTCTGCAGGTAATGCATCACCCGCTTCTTCGATTTGCTTACGTGTACCGTGAACCATTGCATCAGCTTGGTTACGTGTAGCTACTAGCTCTTCGAATTTTTTATCTTCTTCAGCGTGTGCTTCGGCATCACGAACCATTTTTTCTACTTCTTCATCACTTAGACCTGAAGAAGCTTGAATCGTGATCTTCTGCTCTTTACCTGTATCTTTATCTTTAGCAGATACGTGTAAGATACCGTCCGCGTCTACGTCGAATGTTACTTCGATTTGAGGTGTACCACGTTGCGCTGGGCGGATACCTTCTAGGTTAAATTGACCTAGAGATTTGTTATCGCTTGCACGCTTACGCTCACCTTGTAGTACGTGAATCGTTACAGCTGATTGGTTGTCTTCAGCTGTTGAGAATACTTGCGATTTCTTAGTAGGAATCGTCGTGTTTTTCTCAATTAGTGCTGTCATTACTTGACCCATAGTCTCGATACCTAGTGATAACGGAGATACGTCAAGTAGTAGTACGTCTTTAACGTCACCAGCAAGTACACCACCTTGAATCGCTGCACCTACTGCAACTGCTTCATCTGGGTTAACATCTTTACGTGGCTCTTTACCAAAGAACTCAGCAACTGTTTTTTGTACTAGAGGCATACGTGTTTGACCACCAACAAGGATGATGTCATTTACGTCGCTTACTGATAAATCAGCATCAGCTAGTGCACGCTTAAGTGGCTCGATTGACTTAGTTACTAAGTCTTCAACAAGAGACTCAAGTTTTGCACGAGTAACTTTAACGTTCATGTGCTTAGGACCAGTTGCGTCAGCAGTCACGTACGGTAAGTTAACTTCTGTTTGCTGTGCAGAAGACAGTTCAATC
>CERD01127711.1_pt1 | contig 27651 bp, 20 predicted proteins | sample 530931 | NCBI WGS metagenome assembly CERD01 (sample SAMEA2621101, study PRJEB7988) | marine metagenome | isolation source: saline water (ENVO:00002010), including
TAATTTTTTCTATTAATTGAGGAAATCCTAAAAATTCTATTTCCTCATATATATTTTCATGTAGATGTTCATATAATAATTCTGATGTTTCAAAATAATGAAATATTACCATCCATGTCTTAAAATTAATATCTAAATCATGTATCTTACTTGTAGATTCACCCAAAGTTGTTAATACTTTGAAATAATCTAATTTAATAAGATCAGGATGATTAATACTTACTTTATAATTAGTCGAAGCCATTTTAAAGATTTATTATATAATTATATAATAATTCTAATTATTAATTTTATTTATTTTTTGCTCTCATTTTTAAAAGCTTATTATATTTTTCTTTTAATTCATCTTGATCTTGATTATCCCAACCAATAGTTGATTGTGGTAGACCAATTGAATCAAAAATACCATAACCACCCATAGATGTATCTTGACTAAAATCAGTAACTGACATTTTAGAAAATTTATTCCCTTCTAATTCTCTTTCTCTCATTTTTTCTTCTAATGTTTTAGAATAATTTTCATCTAATTTGTCATGTTTATTATAGTATGAAGCTCCTGTCATTTTTTCAATATCTTTAGATGTTAATTTCTTTTTACTCATTGAAGGGTTAAATTTAACAGGTCCAAATGAATCAGATTCTATTTCTCCATCATCATATAATTTATCATAACCTGATTCTAAAGAAGTATATGAAGCATCACCACCAATAAATGCATCTGGATTTCCTTCGTGATGAATCATTTCTAAAGGTCCTTTATTCATTTTATCCCAAGCTTCATTAAATTTAGCTGGATCGAATGCACCTTGAGAAAATAATTCTTGTGGTAAAGTTTCAATATCATCATCTTTTCTTGTTTGTTCTAAGTCCATAACCATATTTTTCACTTCATCTTTATCCATAACTTCTTTTTCAATATTACGGTTATAACCATGTTTTGCATCAAATTCCTCAAAATCTTTTTGAAAATTAATTTTGGCAGTATCTTTATCTTCTGCCAAAACATCTGTTTTCATACCTGTTTTATAATTCTCGAAGTTACTTTTTAAAGATTGATGATCCATTTGAGAAGCTGTAGTAATATTATATGCTTCATCATAATCTTTTCTATTTTTAGAATTTCCTATAATTTGATATGCATCATTAATTAATTCAAATAAATCAGCATCTCCATCGGGTTGATCTGGATGATATTTTAGAACTAATTTTCTATAAGATTTTTTAATCTCTTCTTGTGTACAATCTTGTTCTACATTTAGTACATCATACCAATTTACGGTACTCATTGATTGTGTATAACATATATATTGAAATTTTAAGTAACTTTTAAACGAGATAATATTTATTTTTTATCTAATCATTGTTATAAATGTCAGATAAATTAGAGAGATATAAGGCAACTATGGTATTACATGCAATTGGTGATGCTATTGGATATAATAATGGAGATTATGAATTTAATTTTTTCAAAAATAGAACTTATAGTGATACATTAGAATTATTTTATGACTTTTTAGGAGAGGGAGGAATAAATCATTTTTCTTTAAAAAAGCGTATAGTTTCTGATGATACTCTTTTACACATGGCTGTTGCAAAAGCATTATTAAAAAGTGATAATACTATAGATGATATAGGAAAAAATATGAAGAGAGAATTTATAAAAACATATGATAAATATTTTGAAAAAGATCAAAACATAAGACGTCCTGGATTAACAACTATGGATAAAATAAATGAACTTAAAGATGGAAGAGAATGGTTTGATAGTAAATATAACTTTTTAGATGGTGGTAGTGGAGCTTCAATGAGAAATCCATGTATTGGTTTAGCATTTAATGAGGAAGATGATATAATTCAAATTTCTATAGAAACTAGTAAAATAACACATAATTCAACGACTGGTTATTTAGGTGGTTTTACAAGTGCTTTATTTACTAATTTAGCGATAAGACAAATTGATATTATTGAATGGCCTAAAATATTATTAAATGCTTTTAAAAAAAAATTAATTTTAAATTATTTTAAGAAAAAAGGTACTGCTGAAGATTTAGAAAATTATATTCGTGATTCAGATTATTTTATAGCAAAATGGAAATCTTATTATGATGATAAATTCGTAGATGGTAAACCAATTTATAGAAAATCATTTAGGAATTTGGTTTTTAGATCCCGATATTATGATACAAATATTAGTACTATGAGTACAGTATCAAATTTTAAAGAACATCCAGGAATTAAATTTATAGGAGGTGCTGGTGATGATAGTGTTATTATTGCTTATGATTGCCTTTTGGACGCAGGTAAAAACTGGGAAAAATTAGTAATTTATTCAATGTTACATATAGGAGATACTGATACAACTGGATGCTTAGCAGGAGCATGGTATGGTGCTTTATATGGTTTTGAAGATGTTCCTAAACATTATATAGAACAAGTTGAATTTTCAAAAGAATTACATGAAATTGGAGAAAAACTTTATAAGAAATATAATAAAATAAAATAATTTTCTTATTTATATTTATAAATTAAAATTATGTCAGAAAGTTGGCTTGACAATATATTTGAAGAAAAAATGTATGGTGGTGTAAAAGACGAAGAATTACAAGATCAAAGAAAATCACCACCATCAAATGGTGCAGCAGCAAGTGGAACAACCCTATTTAGTGATGTTGTAGGTATGACCGAATCTAAAGGAGAAGATACAGGTTTAATGGTATCAAAAGAAGAAACAAATCCAGTTCAAATTGCTGATAAATTACTTAGTAAATTAATTAATGATGATTCACTAATACAATTATTAAAACAAATAATATCAGTATCAAATAATTCATCAACTCAAAGAGAATTTATGTACGTAAAAAATTATAAAGAAAGAGTAAATGGTCAAGAAGATAAAGACATAAGTCATTTATATATTGATAAACTTGTTAAAATACTTGATAATTTAAAAAAAATCATAAATAATGGAAATGATATAAATGAAACTGAAATAAAAGATCTTGTTAAATCATTACGACCTCGTAATGGACGTATATCAGAAAACGGTGTATGGAGTGCGGAAATACTTAATGAATTATTTGTTTTTAGAGAAAATGGAACTGTTAGTGTTAAATTAGAAACAGATGTTAATGTTCCAAAACCCTTTGACGATAGTTCTAATGTTATTACATCAACAATTGGTAGAATTTTTGGTTCAGATAAACCAGAACCAAGTAATTTTTCTGGTATAGAAGCAATACCAGAACCAATACCAGAACCAATACCAGAACCAAGACAAAATCCAAGAAAAGGACTACCAAGTAATTTAAGTGATGCTATAAAAAATAAAAATATAAAAGAATTAAATAAAACTGGTCAAACAGATAAACCTGAATCTAAACGTTCTGGTTTAGAACCAAGACAAAAACCAAGAAAAGGACTACCAAGTAATTTAAGTGATGCTATAAGAAATAATAAAACAAAATTAAAACCTATTCCAAAAGATAAAACAGATAAAACTGATCAAACAGATAAAATTATTTATCCAAAATATAAAGAGTATAATAATGATATTCAGAAAATCCTTTTAAAAAAAGATAAAGGTCAAGTATTAACTTTACAAGAATCCATGTTACATAGAAGTTTTCAAATAAATCGTGATAGTTTTTTAAAAGATAATTCAGATGGAAATAATTCAGATGGAGATAATTCAGATGGAGATAATTCAGATGATGAATGGGATGGTGGTTTCCTTCAAAGAGGTGGTGTAAGATATCCTAAATTTATAGAACTAATACCAAATGTAAATGAACGTACTAAAATTTGGTTTACCGATAAAGATGGAATTGTAAAAAGTATTATTAATTATGATGGATTAAAAACTTTTATTTTAAATTATTATACAACAGGTTCATTTTCACCCCAAAGACCACCACCACATAAAATATCAGAACCTGTAATTCCAATAGTGCCAACAGTACCAACAGTACCAACACGATCAAGAGTTCAACTAAATAGACGTGGAACAGCACCCTTAAGAAGAGATGAAAATAGTAGATCACGATCTCCTCCACCCCCACCCCCACCTAGATCAACCTTAGGTAGAACACGATCTCCTCCACCACTACCTAGAAGAACATCATTAGGTAGAACACGATCTCCTCCACCACTACCTAGAAGAACATCATTAGGTAGAACAGAATCTTCTGATATTGATATACATGCATTAAGAAGATCATTATTAGAAAGAATAAAAGAACCAGTTGAAACTGCTGATATTTATGAAAATGAAAAATGTTTAGATTTAGTAAATCCAGATAAACAATGGAAATATGTTAATGGTGTTTTATCAAGAGTAGGTGAAGATGGTAATCTAATTACAATAGATGATTTCCAAGCTCAGTCAGATGATAAAAAATTATGTTTTGCAACAGGTGTAAATGCAACTGGTAGAGATTGTAAGAGATATATTCATGATTGTTTCCTAAGTGGTGGTGATAGTTTAGATTCATGTTTAGCTTATTTACAAATGGAAGGAGAATTTTGGCCTAATACAATGAAACAAATTAAACAAATGAATCCTCAAAATGCTCTCCATTTATTACGTAAATTAGGTTTTGATGAAGTAAGTGTTTATGATGCTACTGCAGGAATGAATATTAAAAAGGTAGAAAGTGTTGGTAAATGGATTAAAAGTTTAAGTAGAAGAAGATTTTCAAGAGGAGATGTTGATTTAAATTCCGTAGTAAGTAATGCAACTTTAAGAACATATTTAGGTTTAGTAGTTGATTACATAAATTGTAATCCAAATTTATTAAATCCTGATTATTATGGTGATAGTAATGAAAAAGTAGGTGTAGTTTATACTCCACAATTTATAAAAGATATGGGTATTAAACCAAGAGTAGAAAGTAAAGATAATATATTAAAACCTTTATTAAGACAAAGATCTACTTTAATTACAAAACAAGCAACTCAAAAATTATCAACAATGGATCCATTTGGAGGATTTTTATCAACATTAAAACCATCTTTTAATATATTTGGTATGGTAGGTGGTGGCAATACATTAAAAGAAAGAGTTGGTGGTTATGTAGAACAAAATGCAAATATAAGCGGTTCAAATTTAATAGAAGATGTAGTAAATACAATTCTATCAAAATTATTAAGTCACGGTGTAACTATAAGTTCAACTGATAAAGAGAATTTATTTAATAGAATTAGAAAACTAAAAAAATTAGAAATCGAATTATCAAGAACTATAAGAATGTATGATGAAGCAACAAGTCTCTCAAATGCATTACGAGATTATCCTAAACAAGTTCTAACTGAAACTGATTTAAACAGAATTGCACAACATGCAGATAAAATTACTTCTAAGAAAAATATTCGCGAATTAGATTTAACATCAATATGTGAACAATTAGCTGAAAAATTAGAAGTTTATATGAGATAAATTTTAAATGATATATATCACTTTTAATTTATAATTCATTTTCAACCCATGCAGATATATCTTTAACAGTACGTTGTCCCGAATATTCTTTATTAAAACCATTTGATAGGGTTAATACAACAGTAGGATAACCTTTAATTCCTGCACGATCACAAACTCCTTGAGTCTCACCTTCACATACTACTGTAGTAACTTTAAGACTTGGATATTTATTACCTGCATATTCTTTGAATTCATTCCATGTTGGTAAGAAAGACCTAGAAAATCCACACCATGGAGCATAATAACATTTAATTTCACCATTTTGATTTGTTATTGTATTAGACTTAGTAGATTCAATAGAATTTTCACTTGGTGTTTCACTCTGTGGTTTACTTTGTTTTTGTGCGTTTGTTGATGATGATAATGCATAACAAAGGTATATTAAAATAAGTAATATAGATACACCACATAAACATTTTAGTACGAAATTTTTACTATTCATTATAAAAGATATTATAACAAAAGAAAAAAATTAAATATAGTTTTTTATTTATTATTTCAACCAGAAATTTTATTTAATATATAATTTTTTTTTCTTTATGATATAATATACTACGAAAAATGGATTCTGTTAGATTAATGGATGCAAAAGCAAGATTATTTCAAGAAGATGGTAGAGGTGTAGAAGTATGGAATGCTCTATTTTTAAACCGTAATGCTCAAAGACTCTCTAGAGTAGATGCTTATGAAGCTAGAACTAGAGTTGAAGGACAAAACGATCAAGATACTCATCATGAATTTACTGATGCTGTTGTATTATTAGCTGATACATTACGTGACATTAATGAAAGAACATTAACTCCTGAAATGAGAACAGTTTTAGGAAGTTACTTTGATTTAAGTAAAAATGAATTAGTTAAAGTTGAAGCTATTGTAGGATCACCAGAAGAAGGAAAAACACGTATGGTACCAAGACTATTAACTGAATTACCGGATGTATTAGGTTCAGTATGGTTTACTCCCACAGGTTCCTCAACACCTGTAAGAATGAATAACAGTAACTACAAAAATTATCTAAGAACATTAGCATACACTGTATATGCTAATGGTATGGGAGCAGTAGGAAGTGGTGCTATACCAAGTTCAATGAACACATTATCATTAGATACTGGTAAATTAGTAAAAGAAATAGCTTCATCTCCTGGAGATTTCTCTTTCACAAAAATGGAAGAAGGTGAAAACTGCAGAGATTTCCGTGATCCAGGTGAAGAATGGACAAATGTAAGAGGTGTATTACAAAAAACTGTAGATGGTGAAGTAGTTGCAATTGATGATGTTGATAGAGAATTAACACTAAAAAATAATTGTTTTACCACAGCAGTATCTGCAGACGGTAATGATTGTAAAAGATTTATTCATGATTGTTTGCTAGATAATAATTCAAATGATTTAGAATCTTGTATGAGTTATCTACATAGAGGAGGTGAATTCTGGAAAGGTACTCAAGCTCAAATTAAAGAAATGCATCCTGAAGTTGCTCGACAATTATTAGGTCGTTTAGGTTTCCAAGAACACGATGTATATGATAGTACTGCTGGACGTAATTTAAGAAAAGTACAATCTGTAGCAAAATGGATCGAAAGTTTAACTGTATCAAGTTTAGGTTCTAAAGCAACATCAGATCAACTTAACAGTATTGTAAATAATGCAAGTTTAAGAACTTATTTAGATTTAGTAGTAGATTTTGTAAACTGTCATCCCGGAATCCTAAATAGAGATTATTCTGGTGATAGTGATGAAAAAGTTGGTGTTGTTTATACTCCAGGATATATTAGAGATATGGGTATTCCTGCACGTATCGCTTCAGTCGGTGCTAAAAATGATATGTCAAGATTATTACATACTAGAAGAAGTGATATGGCAGTAAGAAAGGTTATTTCTGGTCCTAAACTAGTAGCATCTCATCCTCTAGGAAAAGGTGTATTAGCAGTAACAAGTAGCCCTCCTATCGTTCTTGGAATGAGAGGTGGAGGTTCTGATTTAGCTGATAGAGTAGCTTCTCATATGGAATCAAAACAAGTAGCAGGTTCAGGATTAATGTCTGAAATTTACACAACTTTATTAAGAAGACTACAAGCTCATGGTAAAGATATTTCAGAAGAAGATAAAAATAAAGTTTCAGAAAGATTAGTTCAATTAAAGAAATTAGAAGATGAATTAATTAGAACTTTAAGACTATATGATGATGCTTCTAGAATTTCAAACCTATTAAGAAACAAAAATAAACAAGTTTTAACTGAAGAAGATTTAAGAAGAATTGCAACACATGCAAACAAAGTAGAAAACAAATTAAATAAACGTGAATTAGATATGGCAACAATTTGTGAAGCGATGACTCAAATTCTAGAAGATAAAGTAGGAAACTCTACATATCCTTTAGGAAGTAAAGCATTTTAATTTTTTATAAAATATTTATTTTAATAAAAAATATAATTATTCTGTAAAAACAAGTCCCCCCAAACCATTAGCTATTCTTAATCTATTCCAATTTAATGCATAAACTCTCATTTTTGCAATATTATTTTGATTAACTTTATTATTTAATCTAATTTGTAATGTAACTTCATCAATTCTTGATAAATTCGCAGCACCACTCGCTTGGTATTTCTCTGGAAATAAACTAAATGAATATATATTTATTCCTTCTTTTTGGGATTTTGTATGATGTTGATAACTTTGAATCCAATTAAAATATTCTGCATCTCTTATACCTAATCTTTCTTGACCATTAAATACAACTGTAGCGATATTTACTAAATTTTTACCTATTGGATCACCAAATGTAGAACCAAAAAATGTATTTTTAATTCCCCTTCTAAAATTATCAGTATAATTAAAATGATCATTTATTCTCGTATCTTGTAAAAAATCAAATTGTGCTACAAAAAATAACTCTCTAGTTGGATGATTTAATCCTAATCTTAATCTTTGACTACTACTATCTACCTGTTTTTCACCATCATATGATAATACATCTATTTGATACTCATGTTTCTCACCTGCAAATCGTAATCTCTCCTCAATATCTAAAAAAACATATTCAACTAATAAAAAAGCACTCTTTATAAATATAGAATTCAATTGACGATTATTAAATCTATGAGGATGTTCAACTACACCCGCTGCTGGAAGTCCCTCGTATTTGGAACTTTCACCTATTATCTTGAATTTATCTAATGTTGTATTATTGAAAGGATCTGATGTTGTTGATGCTGTTCCTAAAAATGGATTTCTACTAACTCTTATATAATATAATCTACGATTTGTAAAATCATAACTTACAAATATACCATTCGCTTCTACTCCATCTACATTCTGAGTTATATATTCAAATGGTTTGTAATCTACTAAACCATTTTCTAATTGAATATAATGTGTAGGAGTCGTAATTATACATTCATTTAAATCTCTCAACTCTATATTTATTTTTACATCAGAATATTGTAACGCTGATATTGGTAATGCTAAACCTGTATTCCTACAAAACCAAAATTGTAATGGTATATATAATCTAAAACTATTCTTTCCATTCGAAAATGATATTAACTCATCACGATCACCAATCATTTGTGATAATCCACGTAATTTATCATCATTTACTGTAAGTTCACTCCATATATGCATCCATTCCCCAAATTGTTTATCCACAAGCTGAGAACCTATCTCTATCTCCACAAATCTTATCATTGCATATCCTAATCTACGTACCCAAGCTACTTTTGTTAATGTATCTTTATTCCCTTCATTATCAACTATTTTTGGTAATAAAGGTAAGTCAACTACAAAATATATTTTTCTTATTAAATCACCCGCTTGAGATAAAAAACATGTTGTTTTTGTACCAAAATTAGGATCTTTCGTAAAATTCTGTTTTATCATTTCTGTTGAAAAGTTTGTATGACGACGATATACTATTTTAAAATAAGTTACTTGGGGATCACTTGTTAGGAATATATCTTGTTTTCCAATAGCAACAAGTTGAATTATTCCACCACCCATTTATAATTTACAAATATAATAAAAAAATATTCATAACGCAAATGTATTAAAATCAATATTTATCTACATAAATTTTAATTTTCATAAAATGCTAAACCTGCGAGACCTGATGCAATTCTTAAAATATTATAAGAATGACCATATATCCTAATATCAAATTTTAAATCCTCACGTTTCATCCTTAATAATGTCTCCTCATCAAATTTAAATCGGAAATCTACAAAATCAATCATTGATAAATTTGCCGTACCACTTGGTTGCAATTTTTCAGGTTTTAATGCAAAACTATACATATTAACTCCATCTACTGGGGTTGAATTATGATATTTATATGGATTTACATAATTATAATACTCATTAGATCTCTCTTCATCACGGTATCTTCCATTAAAAAATATTTCTACACTCCCTTTCGGAATAAATGTATCTCCAAAATCAAATCCATATGTTTCATAATCACGTTTGTTATTTTTCATCGAACCATTTATATTTTTTCTATTTTGAAATACCCAAATAAACTCTTTTACAGAATCATGGAAATATACTCTTTTTTCTAATATACCATTTTCATCTACATTTCTAGGATTTATACTAAAACCTTTATTTAGTTGAACTAATTCTATTATTTGTTCTTGTTTTGTTTTAGCTATGATATTTCGTTCTTTCTCCTCTAATATTATATAATTAGTTAAAATCTTTCCCTCTAATTTTGGAGTTTTTCTAAATCTTGTAAAATCCTCATAATAACATAACTCATCTAAATTTCTTATATTTATATCAACTCTTACTCTTGCATGATTTAATGCTATTAAAGGTAATGATAATTCTGAATGACGTGAAAACCAAAAATATAATGGCGTATACAATTTAGTTTCTTGTTTTATTGAATTATTAAAATCTGTTAATTCAGGATAATCACCTATCATACGTAATAATCCACGATCTTTTTTTGGCTTTCGTGTTAATAACCACCATAAATACATCCATTCACCTGTTTGACTATCTATTTCCTGATCATCTATAAATAATTTAATACTTTCTATCATGAAAAAACCTATCTTTTTTACCCATGCAAAATTTGGCTTTTTACCGTTAAATGCATTTATTATTGATTTCATTAATTGAGGTTTATTACTCAAAAAGAAAGTTTCAATACTTTTTTCTAATTTATACAATAAAATAAGAGAATATGAAATCAATGTATCGTAAAATCTCCTAAAATACTCTTCATATGAACCATAATAATTTATTTCATTTTCTGGAAGAGTGTCATATCTAGATCTTATAAATAATAAATGAGTCTGAAGCGGATTTTCTATTTTATCAAAATTATTATAACTTGATATTGGTAATGCACTATTAGTTCTCAAATAATACTCTTCAGAAGTTGGTTCTAATAATAAATTTATTAATTGCCATTCATTACTGAAAAATTGATCATCAATTCTTTTATAAAATGTATCTGCTGATCCAACTAAAATACCTCTTGCTAAATTCTCTGCATTTGTATAATTTCTACCCCCTGATATTGGGGAAGTTTCACTTATTCTAAAATATCTATCTATCTCATCATACCATAAATTTAAACTTTTTAATTCTATAGGTGTCGATACACGTTTGAATTCACTATTCTGAAGTTCAATTCCAGATATGATATTTAATAAAGGTTCAAAAGCATCATTTATTCCTATACGACTAGTATCTAATAAATTATTATTAGTATCCAATTTATCAACTAATGCATCTTTTAATCCATATTCTACTAATAAATTAATAAAATCAATTCTATAATTTTCATTAGAATATCTTTTTAGTATTTCATATTCAATTGATGTTAAGATTTTTTTATACATATTTATAATTGCTTGTTCATTTGTTGTTACTCCACATTCTATAATTTCCTCTAAACAATCTCTTTGTATTCTTCTTTCTTCTAATAAATTATCTATTATATCTTCGAAAATTTGTAAATTTGATAACTTATTAATATCTGTTAATATTCCTAAATTAGCTTCTTCTAAAACTAAAAAATTAAGATAATTATACAAGTCTTTTTCATAATTTAAATTATTAAATCGTAATAATAATTGATTAACTGAGTTCCATAAACTTGTACTAGAAATATTACTCACAATTTCAAATAATTCTAATTCTTGATTTATATTTAAATTATATGATGAGTCTCTTATATTTTCCCATAATTGAAATAATGATCTCTCACTAAAAGAATCAAATGGATTTGTATCGGTGGTTATTAAATCAAAAAAAGTATCTTTTATTGAATTAGAAAATGATATTGAATCACCAGTTAATGTATCCATTGGAGCTTTTGATAAACCCTTTAATTGTGCAGAAGATTTTATATCACTAGATGTTGTAATTGCCTGTATAACAACTTCAGGTACACCCATTGAATTAATAATAACTTGTGGAAAATATGCAAAAATTTCAGTGAAAAAAGATAAATTTAAATTTGGTATTGAATTTAGAAAATCATTATATCCATCTATTATATCATTAAAAAATCCATAGAAATATCGTCTACGTTCTAAATTAAAATCTACTAATTTTATTAATACTTCAGTCTCTGCTTTTACATCATCTGGTATATTTCCTGATGAATCGATGAAAAAACTCCATGGATATGCACCAGTAAAATAAAAATATGTATTTGTAAAAATAATTGAACTATTATCTACATTAGTAAAAAACTGATTTGCTGTTAAACCATCATTTGCAACTCTAAAATTTGTAATTAAATTATTATCTCTATCTGTATATGTATACTCTCTCAATGCAAAAAAATCATAAATTCCATTCTCAATTTCAATTTGTGATAATTGAGCTGATAATATATCATTTACAAAATCTTGTAAAGTTGTCCCATTACTTACTCCACTACTAATATTATTCAATATATCTAAACAGTATCTATTGTAATTTAAACGTTGATTTAAATATATTAATCTTGCTATTGATGATTGTATTGTTCCAAATAATGGTCCAGATGTATTAAAAAAAGGATCTACTCCTGTTCCTTCATATAATGAATATCCATTATCTACATAATCACCATATGATGGTAAATTATCAATAAAAAACATATCAATAACAGATTTCATATTATTTATTTCTTGATTTGTGAAAGTTCCAGATATAGATATATTACTATTAATTAATTTATAGTATGAAAATCGTAATAATTCATATGCATTATATGGTTTATTAGGATCTTCAACTAATGGTAAAAGTTTAGTAAAGTTATTAAAATCTCCTCTAGGGTTTAATATATGTAAAAACCTAAAATCTAAACCAATTAATTGTCTTGATTCTATTACACCATCTAATGTTTCATCTATTGGTAATAATCTATCTAATAAAGATTCTTCATAATTCTCATAACCAAATAATATTCTATTTAATTTATTAATTGAATCCTCTATACTCCCAACTCCACTTCCATTTCCTTTATTCAAAAAATCATAAATATAAAACTTTAATGCTTCACCTATATCATTTATTGTTATATTAATTATACTATTAAATATAACTGTATCTTGTAATTCAGTAAATCTTTCTAAAATATCATTTCTAACATCTCCATTAATATCAACTGGTGGATATGTAAATAAAATTGTTCCAATATCATATCCAATCCATAATTGTTCATCATTTAAATAATTCTCAAATATAATAGAATTTGCAAAGTTCACATTATCTTCACCTAATTTTTGTGAAGCGATTTGATTATAATCTCTTTTATAATTTTGTCTTTGATTACATGTAATTGTTCCATTTTCATATCCTATAAATGGATCTTGATCATAGTTTATAAATTTTATATGAGATGTATTACTTATTGAAGATGGTAAAACTGGATCGAAATACCTAAACCCTGTTCCTATATCAAAAGTTATTTGAAAACGTTCATTTTTTACTAATTGTTTAAAATAGTCTGTTGTTATCCTAAAAGATTCATAAAAAGAACAATTTACAACATCAATTACTGTATCCTTAAAATCTAAAAGTTCTGATTTTGTTGATATAGAAATAGGATTATTAGTTACATATATTTGGTAAAATTTATATGCATCAAACTTTTTATAATTCTCTAATGGATCATCTGGAAAAAATCTACTAAAAATATTCTGATAAAATACTTCTGCATCTACACTTTCAGTTATATCAGATTGTACAGAATCAAATAATGTCATAATTTGTACAGTTTCATCGATTGTTGTTGTTAAAGTTGTTAATAGAGGAAACAATGTAATATCACTTTCAGTCGCTGCACGTAAAATAGCTCCACGTTGAAAATCTCTAAATATACTTAACCCCACTTCATCAGCATTTGTTAAGTTTTCATCTTGTATATTTTGACCAAAATCATTTTGATGAGCTATTAAAAAATTATATATTGTTCTATAGTCACTATTTATTAAAAAAATATTAGCCAGTTTATCAAAATATTGTTGTGATGTTAATCTAAGATTATTTTGTGGATTTTCATCTCTTATTTCATCTATTATATTATCAATTTGTTTTATCGATTCTTGAAGTTCTGATACTTTTTGATTTATAGCATCATTAGCCTCTAAATATTGTATATTTGTCATGTTTGTAGTTAAAATATTTTGATCACATGATTTAAAGTTTATTTTATGTTCTTTCAATAATTTACTAACATTACATACAGTTAAATCTTGATAAACAATATCTACTTCTGGTAATGTAACCATTAAATTTAATCTATGTATCATATCTCCAAAAGTTTCAAGTGTACATTCTGATGTTTTACCAAAATTTAAATTACCACCCTTAAATTTTAATGGACGGTCTTCAAAAGTAAAATTTGTATGACGTCTATATACTGTCTTAAAATATGTTATTTGAGGAGTTCCTATTAAATATAGATCGACAGTATTTCTTGCTACTAATTGTAAAAATCCTCCTGTCATTTATGCAATTATTTATCAATAATTCTATAAATGCATTAGATAAAAAAATATTTTATTAAACTACTGATGTATAGGCTGTTGCTGCCATTCCTGATAATATACGTAATACATTATAATTCTTAGCATATATTGTAAAAACTAAATCCTCTGGTTCACCTTCATCAGGAAATAAAATAGGATTAAATCGAACTAATAAATTAGCACTTGTTAATCTTGAAAAATTAGCTGTTCCACTTGGTTGATATTCTTCAGGATGTAATGCAAATGAATAAACATTAATTCCATCTGAAGGTGTATTTCTATGGTGTGAATATGGTTGAACATAATTAAAGTATTTTGATATTCTACGTCTTACACGATCATAACTATGAAATGTAATTAATGAATCATTTATTAAAAATTCTCCATTTTGTTCTGTTAAACTATAATTATCAAATTGTGTTTCAGTATATCCATCAGGATTTTCTAAAAATTTAGTTTGTTGTGCATACCAAATTAACTCCTTACATGGATGCTCAAAATCTAATAAAAATTTCATTTCAATATTATCAATATTTCTATAAACCTCTTGTTGTAATTCCTCTATTAAATATTCATGACTTGATTGAGCGAATCTTTTTCTTTCACCATAATCTAAATATATATAATCCGCTAACACTGATATTTTAACTTCTTTTTTTAATTGCTCATTTACTTCGTCTAAAAATAAAGTTTCAGTTGAATTTGGTACTGATATTAGTTTATCTCTTTCCACATAACTTACATCTTGTAAGTTTCTTAGTTTGATTATTAAATGTACATCATGATATTGTAAAGCCACTAAAGGTATCGCTACACCATTACTTCGACAAAACCAAAATTGTAATGGTATATATAAATTATACTCTGGTTTTATATTACGGTTCAAATCTGTAAGTTCTGGAACATTACCTATCATTTTGAAATAATTTTCCTCATTATATTTATTTCCTGCTAATTCATACCATATATTTAACCAACTTCCATATTGACGTTCTACAGTATTTCCTCCTATTTCTATTTCTATTTGGTCAATTATTGCATGACCTAATCTTTTTACCCATGCAAATTTTATATTTGGATTACTTTCATCTAAATGTTTATCTTGTGCTTCTTTAAAAATATTATAATATTGAGTATGTATTCTTTGAGATTCTTTAATCGCCTTATCTAAGATTACAATAGTTTCTTCTTTTGGAGTTGTAACAGTTAAATTATTTAAAAATATTTGTGATTGCATATCTACTTTATTAAAGTCAATATCACCTAGTAATTGTTGAGCAGAATTTATAACTGGAACATTAGATGGGTCTTGATGGTTAGATTGGATAGCTTGAATTATTCTTTCAGATGTTGTTATATTTTCCGCTTCTATGAATATTAATGAATCTGTATATGATTTCATATTTATTCGGAAATAATCCTCTATTAAACTTAAATTATCTGATGCCGTATTAAATTCATTTAAAAAATCATTAGTAGCATCTGTTCTTTCTAAATCCATTCTAGGTAATACAATCTTTAAATATAACTTATGCAATAAATCACCTACTTTCGGGAAAATTAATGTTGATCTTCTTCCAAATCCTACATCATCATCAAATAGTAATTCTATATTTTCTACTGAAAAGTTCGTATGTCTCCTATATACTACATTAAAAAAAGTTATTTCGGGGTTACCTGTTAAAAAAATATCTTGACTACCATATGAAACAATTTGTAATAAACCTCCTGCCATTATATTACGATTCTATAAAAAAAATATATTAAAAACTCAATAAAAATACTTCTATCATAATCATATTTTTTATCTATTGTTCATTATATTGATGAAATATAAAAAAGTTACTTATCAGAAAAAAGATTATATTGTGATGAATTTGAGATATACTGGTAAAAATCTCCCTATTGTATTAGAAAAAGAAGATTTTGATTATATAAATAAATTAAATAAAAATTGGAAATATCATCAAGCTGGATTAATTTCATGTTTACATACTCATGATGATAAAACAAAAGAAATATTTATGCATAATATAATTATGGCTTTGAAAGATAGAGGAGATATGAAAGATAATCCTGTTGTTCATATAAATAAAATAGGATTAGATAATCGAAGAGAAAATATTATTTATGATACTCAAAATAAAAATTTCAAAAAAAATCTAAAAAAGAAAAAAAGAACTATTAAACTTCCAGAAGATTCTGGTATAGAACCTGATGAAATACCTACTTATGTTTGGTATTTAAAAGAAAATGGTTCTCATGGTGATAGATTTGCGGTTGAAATTGGTAATTTAAAATGGAAAACTACAAGTTCCAAAAAAATGTCTTTAAGATATAAACTTGAACAAGCTAAAAAATATTTAAGAGATTTAAAAAATAATAAACCTGAATATTTTTATGATTTCTCTATGAATGGTGATCTTACTAAAAAAGGTGAAGATTTATTGAAAAGCTATAAATTGATAGTTAAAAAAGCAGGTTATCTAAATATTGATTATATCCCAGCTTTTAAAAAATTTAATATCGAAAATTTAACTGATAAATATTTAGAAGATCATAGTTATAAAATTAATAGCTCTTTCGAAAAAAATTTATTATTAGAAAATAAAGAAGAACAAAAAAGAAGTTCAATTAATAAATTAAAACTTCCTAAATATGTTTATTTTAAATCTGAATATAAAAATAGAGGAGCTTACTTTTATGTTGATAAACATCCAAAACAAGATAGTTCTTGGCAATCAACAAGTTCTAAAAAAGTATCTTTAGCTGAAAAATATAAAGAATTAGTTCGTTATCTTAAAAAATTAAATTCCTAAAATAGTGGTGTTCCATATCCTGCAGGAAACTCATATACTATTTCAGGTTCTCCATCTATTATTTCTATTTTGTTTTTTTCATTCTTTTTAATATACTTTTGTTTTTTTAATATTACATATATTACAATAAAAGTATTAAATATAGCTAAAATTATTAAACTATTTTTTATCCATATATTTATTTCAAATTGGTAAGTGTAATATGCAACTGTTAAATAAAAAAGAAATCGTAAAAAAGAAACTAAAAAAAGAGTTGTTTTATCATAACTTTGACACATACAATTAAATATAGTTTTTGTTGGTATTAAAAAATCTATTGATCGTGGTTTATATTCTATACAACTATCCATATCAATAAATATAGAAAATATTATAAAAAAATTGAATTATAAACCATTATTGTGTTTTATAATTGACTTAAACACTATATTATCTCTATAATGACATGACATGTAATATGAAGAATAACCGTCGTGCATTACGAATTCAATACCATGTCGAAACCGAAATTAATAATAAAATAACTGGATTAAAAAATAATGGCAAGAGTTCACATTGTGCTTTTATTACTTCAAAAGATTGTAAAACAATTCTTTCACGAGGATCTAATCATGATAAGTCAAATAATATTGGAACAGAACATGCTGAGGTAAATGCTTTAAGGAACTTTTCATCAAATGTTCGTAAGGTCTCAGTTACAGTTCTAAAATATACTAAAACAGGTAAACTTGGTAATTCAATGCCTTGTATAAGATGTCAACATACTCTTTTATCTACGTTTAAAGATCAAGGTGTAAACTTAGTTGATTTTTGGTATTCAACATCAGATGGAACTATTGCACAAGCAAAACCAAATACTCTTGATGCGTATGTTTGTAAGAAAGATCGACAATCACAAAATATCATTTCACGATTGAATAATAGAATTAGTGATGTTAGGGGAGAATGTACTCTTGTTGATGAAATGGGTAATCCAATATGTTCTTGTACAGAAACATGTGAAGAAGAGTCAGAAGACGATCCAGAAAAACAACAATTTTTTTATCACTTAAAGTAAGACTATTAGTTTGATTATATAAATGGATTTTATACAGAATGCGATGATGATGTATTTATCATATGGTGATTGGCAACAAACATTAACAATATTATTTATCCAATTATTAAGTATATATTTACCTTACTTCTTAGAATATTCATTTGAATTTATATATGATTCGATATATCCAGATAATCATAAACTTGAGATATTTAGTTATGATAAAACTGGTAGATTAAATGAAATTTATTTGAGATTAGGAGTTTATCTAAATAAAAAACTTAATAATGTAAAAAATATGGTATGTGATGATTGGGTTATAACAGATACTGAATTAATAGGAATAAATGAATTTGAAATTTTGGAACCTGAAATTACAGTTGGAGAAATGAATAGAATCCGTTTTGATTTTGATTTTAAAAAGAAAAAATATTCAGTATACGTAACAAAAAGTGCTGGAAAAATTATCCATAAAAAATCTAAAGATAATGATAATTTTTCTCAAAAAGATTACGACACTATATTTTTAGAATCTTATGATAAAGATAGTTTTGAAGCTTTAATTAAATTATCAACTGATTATTATAAAGAAGTTATGAGTAGTTCTAACGGTGCTTTATTTGAATATTCTTTAGATGATGATGGACAATACACATGGGGAAAAAGTGAAAGTATTTTTACACATCGAGATAAAATTATTCTTAAAAAAACAAAAGAAAATATTTTTCTACCTAAAGATGTTGAAATGAAAGTTGATTCAGTTATTGAAAACTTTTTAAATTCAGAAGAAAAATATAGTAATTATGGTATCCCTTATAAATTAGGACTTATGATTGAAGGTATTCCTGGAACTGGTAAAACTTCATTGACATATTATCTTGCTAATAAACTTAAACGTCATATTTATAGAGTCAATAATTCAGTTACTGCATCAGATATTTTAAAAATTAAAAGTTCTATTCCTCCATATTCTATTGTCCTATTTGATGATATTGATATGCTTGATGGTCTTAAAAATAGAGCTGTTAAAACTAAAAATAATATTAATAAAAATGATAATGTATTGCATAATATGATGAAATTAATGGATGCATATAATGGTTTACATGGATGTATCGTTGTTATGACTACTAATTATATTAGTAAATTAGATTCTGCATTAATACGACCAGGACGTATTGACCATATTATTACTCTTAATCATGCTGATAAATACCAAATGAATAATATTTTCAAAAAGTTTTATAATAAAGAACTTAATGATAGTATCTTAGAAAAATATGAAAATGTATTTACAACTTCCAATTTAATTAATAGAATTATTTTAGCTAATTTAGATTCATATGATGATGCAGTTAATGAACTTGAATTTGAATTAGAAAGAATGAAAGAAAAAATACAAGAAGAATTAGAATTAATTGAATTAGAAAATGAATTAATTGATATGGATGATGATTTAGATGATGAGTTAGATGATGAGTTAGATGATGATTTAGAGGATGAGTTAGAAGATAACAAATGAGTTTAGATAATGAAAATTTTATAAATATTAATAATAAAATCAATGGATATTATTATTAATGAAAAATACAAGTTTCAAGTAAATAAAAAATTTATAGAAATATGTGACTTTTTAAAAGAACAAAAGCATCATGATAATTTAATAATATTTTGTAATCCCGTAGCATTAAAACATTTTAAATATGTATCAGATTTAATTTTGCCATTCTCTTTTAATCTTGATATAAATGATGCTGAAAAAGAATCAATTTATGATTTTTTAAGTATGTGTGATATCGATAATACTGTTTTAAAATTATGGAAATGTCATTTTTATAATACTAAAGATGAATTCTATTTGAATCTAAAAAAATATATCATTTCAGATTTATCATTTGATTTAATTAATTACATCTTAAATATTGATAATACTGATATCTTAATTTCTTTGGAAAAAATAAATCATGTTAACTTATTAACTCATGAACTTAAATTAAAATTTGAATCAAAAATGAAGTTTCATTCATTAAATATAATAAAATATGCATTAGATAAAAAAATTATTAATCAAGTTCCTAATTTAGATAATAATTTAATTATAAAAAATTATAGTTTTAAATTATTAAATAAAGACTTCCATTTAAAATATCTATTTATTAACCAATTAAATTATCAAATTCTAAATTTTGTATTTCAAAATATTAAAAATTACAAGTTCATTAATTATATTAAAAATAATATATTTATTCTACAATATTTAGAAAAAGATTATGAAGGTATATATTTTAAAAATTTAAAAGAAATTCAAGAAATTGATATTTTTATGGAAATTATTAAAAATGCTGTTAATATTATACATAATGGTAAAGAAGAAACTTATAATATGATAAAAATATTTTCTATTTTTGGAGCTGATACAACTTTGACCGATATACAATTTAATAAAGATACTTTGAAACTTATTGATAGAGATATTGAACAAAATTTAAATTATTTATTTACACTTACTAAAATAAGAAAAAGAACTTTAGATTATGATTTTACTAATACAAATAATAAATTAAGAAAAATATTAGATTCGATACCTTGAATTAAAATAATATGCAGATGCTACAGCTGAATCTAATGTTGTTATAGTACTTTTAGGGTAAGAATGAGTTCCTACTGTATATAAATTATCTAAATATCCTTTCATTTGAATTCTATTTAGATATGAAGCGGAAAATCCTACATCAGGTGATTCCCATTTTCCATTTATTTTTTTCAATCCATCAGTTACAGTTATTTTAGTAGGTGATCTAGTTAATCCATTTTGTTTTAATTGTTTTATAGATTCTTCTATAATTTCATCTATATTACAATCATTAACAGTCTTTTTTAATCTTTTTGAATAAGCTTCGAAATCAACAATAGTACATGACCATACAGTTTTAATCTTAGGATCTTTAGAAGGATTTGTTGTAAATTTAGAAGTTTCTAAAACTATAATGTTCCAATCATTTACACATGACCAACACCACTTTGAAGGAAATTTAATATTTCTATCAAAATGTAATTGAAATCCAATTGAACCATAATAACTTGTTTTACACCATAATCTAAATATATCATATCTTATCCAATTATTTTGAACACTTGTAGAACTTTTATCAACTATCTTTAATAATGCATTTGGTGGGGAAGTTATAATTAACTTATCACATTTTAATTCTCCTATATTTGTCATTATTCCTGTAACTTTTTTATCGTTTGCAGATATACTTATCAATTCTACTTTTTTTAAAAGTTGTACATTTTTTCTTTTATTAAGATAAGTTTCAGCTATATTTAACCATTTTTCAGGATCTTTAAATTGAACAAAGTTTCCGGGAGAGTCATCTACTGATGATATAAAATCTTTATATAAAAGTTTCTCTGGAACAGTTGCAACTAAAATAGAAAGTATTCTAAAAGTTTTTTTTCCATTATCAGATATTTTATTATATTCTAACCAATCAGCAACTGTTTTTCTTGATTTTGTCCAACTATCATTATTATCTATAGTAAAAAAATATGTAAGTTTCAAATAATCATTAAACTCTAAATTACTTATTATAAAATATCCTAACATTGAAATTGTATTAAAATAATTCCCATAAACATTATTTAATTCAGGTTTCGCATCGAATCCTATTTTTTTACATAATTCAAAGAAATAATTATAATTACGACTTATCACTCTTGGACTATGTTCAGTAAAATATTTATTATCTCGCCACATTACTTTCCAACATCCACCTATCTTTTCCTCTCTCTCTATTAATATTATTTTATTATTTTGGTTATCTGATAATAAAGATGCTAAAGCTATTCCACATGGTCCCGCACCAACTATTATAATATTTGTCATCTATATTATAAAAATTGATATTTTAATTTTTAATCGATAAAGCTAAATTTAACTAACTACTATGCCTGATTCACTAACTGCTCATTATAATACTATTTTTATTATTATTTGTCAAAGTTTCTTTATTTTGGCAAGTACTTATATTTTTAAAAATTATACGAAACATCGTGATATCAAATTACGATTAAATTATATTAGTCTTTTTCATTCTTTAGCTTCTTCATTTTTCTTTGTATATACATATATTAATTATGGATTACCTGATTATGATACTGATATTTTTACATTTTATGGTAAACTTGCATTTTACTTTAGTATGATATATTATATTACTGATATTCCAAATTGTCTTAAACTTAATAATATGATGTATTTCTATCATCATCTTATCACTATTTGTATTATTGTAATTATGGCTATTACTGAAAATTATGCAGGTTTCTTTCGTGCGATGTTTGTTGCAGAATCTAGTGGAGCTATCGTAAATCTACGTAATATATTATTTAAAACATATGGAAATTCCATACCTAAATTTTTTCAATGGGTTTTAATAGCAGTATACTTTGCGTTTAGAGGAATTTTAGGATTTTACTTTAGTTACGAGTATTTATTATGGTTATTTACAATGGAATTATATACATTTAGAACATTCTTACATATTTTGTCCTTTATTGGAACAAGTTTTATTGTTTTTGTAAGTTGTTATTGGGCATTATTAATGGTTAAACAACAAATAAAAATTGATAAAAAAAAGAATTATTAATATCTTGATTTATAATTATTAAAGAAAGATGATTTTAATTCCACATATTCTAAAATCTGATAAATTTGAAACAGAGTTTATAGAAACAATTATTTCATACTTAAGTAATATTGAAAATAAGAATCAAGATTATTTATTATATATGTTTACTGATAAAAATCAAGAATTAGAAATTAAAATTGGTAAATATCCAATGAGTACATTATATGAACCTATTTATGGATATAGAATTAAAGTAGTATTTAATAAATTATGTTATCGTTATTATTTACCAGAAGATGATTTAACATTGGAATTCTACAAATATGATAAATATAATCATAGATCATTCGTATCTAAAAAAATACCTCAATATTTAAAAGAAAGAATTGAAAAAGCTGTTAAAATTTGATTACTTAATAAAGATAATTATTTAATTAACATTATTAATACTTATTTTTTTTTATTAGTTTTTTTTTCAAATATAACAAAAGAATCAAAATGATTAACTTTAATTTTTTTATCTTTAGTTAAATCTTTTGAATCTTTTGAATCTTCTTCTAAATCTATTGATATAAAAGAACATGGAGTTTCAGGTTCAAAAAAATCTACTTTTTCTCTACTCACAGAACAACCCATTTATACTAATATATTACATTTTATTTTTTTGGTATTTTGTCATCCAATTCTGGTTCTTCTTCACTTCTTGGTCTATATTTTTGATAATTAGTTTTTACTTTTTTTCTTATTTGAGGTCTCCATTTTAGAATATCTTCATCAATAATATTATTATCATTTACTTTTTCAGAATATACTGAATTTTTAATTTTTGTTTTTTCATCATTTTTACTAGTTGAATTTGCACAACCCATTATTATTAATAAATTATATATTCCTTAAATGTTTAAAAAAAAGTGAATTTGAATCAATTAGACTAAGATATTTAAGTAAAGTAAAATTTAAAATGCTAAGCTTTATTGGACAAGGATATACTAAATCAAGAACACCAGCAATTATTATTAATCATTTTCTAAGAAATCCTCATATATACACACCATATACACCATATCAAGAGGAGATTAGTCAAGGAAGATTAGAATTACTATATAAATATCAAGATTTAATTTGTGATATAACTGGTTTCGAATATGCAACATGTAGTTTAATTGACCAGTGTCAAGTTGCGATGGATATTATGATGATTATGAAAAATTCAAAACCACAAGCTTCTACAATATTAATACATCCTCATTTCAATTCACGAGTTGCTAAAACTATTGAATTAAGGGCTAAACAACACGATATTAATATTACTCGTGATTTAACTTATGATCCAAACCTCTTGTGTGGTGTATTTTCACAGAATCCCGATAAATTCGGTTTAATAAATCAAGATATTTTTAAAGGTGATATTATAAAAGCCTGTTTAACTGATATTTATTCAAACTTCATATATGAAAATCCTGAAAAATTAGGTTATGATATTTGTTTTGGTCATTCAGGATGTCTTGGTGTTCCTATTGGATATGGTGGTCCTCAACCTGCTTTTATCGCAACTTCTAAAAAATATTCTAGATTAATGCCTGGACGTTATATTGGTAAAAGCATAGATAAATATAATTTAGAAGCTTATCGTTTAACATGGCAAACTAGAGAACAACATATTAGACGTGAAAAGGCAACATCAAATGTCTGTACTAGTCAAGCATTATTAGCTCAAATTGCAGTAACATATGGATTATATCATGGTGCAAATGGATTACGAGATATTTCATATAGTATTAAAGATAAAATTGATTATATTGGAAATAAATTAAATATTGATACAAATTATAACTTTGATACTTTTACTGTAATTCCTGAATCTGATTTATATAATGATTTAATTAAAAATAATATTTATGGTTTTGAACATGAAAATCGACATATAAGTTTCACTTTTGATGAGACACATGATAAAAATGATATTAATAGACTTTGCGATAAAATTAAAAATAAAGCTTATTTCTCTAAAAAATCTAGACTTATCAAAAAAAGAAATTCAAATGTAACTTTTACAAGTATATCAGATAATGAATTAGATTTACAAAGATATTTACATGATTTATCATTAAAAGATTATAGTTTAAGTGATGGTATGATTCCTTTAGGTTCCTGTACTATGAAACATACATCACCTTCACATATGGAAAAATTATTTCAAGATGATTATCAAGTTCATCCATATATTTCTATTGAAAAAACACCATATATTGAGACATTTGATTACTTATCAAAAAGATTATGCGAATTAAGTGGATTTGATAAAATTTATTATCAAGGTCAAAGTGGAGCAATGGGTGAATATGCATCATTATCAACTTTCAAAAATTATTTTGATTCAAAATGTGAGAAAAGAAAATATATAATTATGCCACGATCAGCACATGGAACAAATGCTTCTAGTGCTAGTTTAACTGGTTTAAAAGTTCGTTATGTTGATGAAAAAAATGGTTTAATTGATATTGAACATTTAGATAAAATTATTAATGAAGTTAAAGATGAATTATTTGGTTTTATGTTAACTTACCCTAATACATATGGATTATTTGAACCTAATATTAAACTTATTAATGAAAAAATTCATAAAAATGGTGGTTTATCATATATGGATGGGGCTAATTTTAATGCTATTATGGGTTATCAAACATCAGAAGAATTAGGATTTGATTCATGTCATTTTAATCTTCATAAAACCTTTGCTATTCCTCACGGTGGTGGTGGTCCTGGAATGGGTCCAATTGGAATAAGAGAATTTTTAGCTCCATATTTACCTAAATATTTTACTTCTACTGATTTTGGTTCAGCTAGTATTTGTACCATTTCTGAACAATATCTTAGAAAACATTCAAATTTAGAACTTGCAAAAATGGCTAAAAAAAATATTGATACTAATAAAAAAGTAATTAATGAATTAAAAGATTACTATAAAATTCTAAATTCTGATAGTGAATATATTGCCCATGAATTTATTATTGATGTTAAGGGACTTCCAGTTTCAGAAAATGATATTTGTAAAAGATTGATTGATTATGGCTTTCATCCTCCGACAATGTCTTGGCCCGTTTCAAAAAGTTTGATGATTGAAATTGTAGAATCAGAGAGTGATGAAGAGATTCATAGATTTATTACTGCTATGAAAATGATTAAACAGGAAATTAATTCTAATCCAAATTTACTAAAAAATGCACCTCATACCCAAAGAGATCTTGTAAATTGGAATTACGATTATTCAATTGAAAAAGGATGTTTTCCTATGGGATTAAATAAACGTAAATATTGGCCTACTACTAATCGTGTTGATTCGGTTTATGGTGATCGTAACTTTTGAATAGTTAATTAAAAAATTGATTTTATTAAATATTGAGTACGAACTCTGCATAAAGAAAATTAATATGTTCCGTCCTGATCCATCATACAAAAATTGTGTATACTGTAAAAATAAATTTAAACCTGAATCTGAATTTATCTTACAAACCTTATGTGATAAATGTAATGAATACACATATTGTAGTAGATATGAATATCTTGAATATCTTAAAAAACATGAATCACCAACACAATTAATTATGGAAAAAGCTGGTAATATAATTGGAGGTTATGAGGGATTTAGAACTAGTATTATTCCAGGTTTAATTGTAGGTATGGTAGATACATATGATGAAATTAAAAAATCTAAAGAAAAATCTATTTCAAAAATATGTAAAAAAGCTATCATAGGAACTGCTAAACATTCCATTAATAATATTATTAATAGAACTAATAAATTATCTAATGAGGTAGGTGATAAAATTGGAGATTTTGGCTATAATTTAGATCTACATAATTTACTAAGTGAATATGATGATTGGAGCAACGTACTAGATAAGAATATTAATTGTGCTTCACCTTGTGAAATTATGAAACGAGCTCATATTAAAAATATCTTAGATTAAATCTATAACTAATTAAAAATTGAATTTTTTTTATACTAATATATCATCACATCTACTTCTATCAATCTAAACAAATGTAAGTTAGTTAACTCAATACTCAAATCAAAATCATGACGCTTTATCAAGATGAATTTGATGAAGATATTATTTTTTTCCGTATTTCAGAAAAATTATTATCCTACAATCTATCAATAGATGAGAGATTAGAATTAATCACCGAAGAAATATGTCAAATGTTAACAGATAATGGTAAAACATTTTTAATGTATTTGTTTGCAGATGTACATACTACTTATGAAACATGTTTTTATTTAAAAGCAATAAGACTTACTACTTATGCAGATATTAATCATAGGTACATGATGATGAATGTAATTACACTTGCATTTAAGAATTATAATGAAAATGATGAAGTTTTGCTAGAATTACTCAAAAAAGGAGCCAATATTAATTACTATTGTTATCATAGAACAACACCACTAATGTACGCATTAATTAATTGTAAAAATGAAGAAATTTTATTGGAAATTCTAAATCAAAAGCCTAATTTAAATATTATAACTCGTAGTAAACATACTACTATAATGTTTGCATTTCAATATTGTAACCATAAAAATATTTTATTAGAACTATTAAGACAAGAACTTGACTTGAATATACAAAATCATTTAAAAAAATCAGCTACTATATATGCATTTCAATATTGTGATGATAAAGATGTTTTATTAGAACTT
>CERD01060237.1_pt1 | contig 26561 bp, 20 predicted proteins | sample 530931 | NCBI WGS metagenome assembly CERD01 (sample SAMEA2621101, study PRJEB7988) | marine metagenome | isolation source: saline water (ENVO:00002010), including
ATTAGAAAAAGGGGCCTGAGTGAAAACTCAGGCCCCTTTTTTTGTCCCAAAGAATAATGGGTTCAGAGTTGTGACTCTGACCCCATTGTTCTTCTCACCCTGCATCTGCCCATTAAACTAGATCTGCTTTTCTATATTTCTATTCATCATTCTGGCTTGTTGTTTGCTGTATTTCTTTGCAACGCAAATTAAAAACGTCATCCAATAAAGTATTCGCCATTTATGTATTTCAGTTTTTCATGGCAAGGAAGGTTATGTTAACTACGTCATCGTTTACACAGTCGCTATCATCAACTCCGTTGTTTAGTAAAACACTGTCTACCGCTTACGAGCGGCTAAGTTCAGGGCTAAGAATAAATAAAGCTGCAGATGACAGTGCTGGTTTGCAAATATCGAATAGGTTGACGTCGGAATCCTTGGCGAAAAACCAATTGCGAAGAAATTTAAATGACGGCATTAGCTATGCACAAATAGCGGAAGGCGGGCTGCAAGAATCTGCCGATATATTGCAGCGTATGCGGCAATTAGCCATGCAGTCTCAAAACGGCATTAACACTGATGCAGATAGGCGCGCACTTGATAAAGAGTTTCAGCAGCTAAAAAACGCACTCAATGGAATAGCCTACAACACCGAAGCGTTTAACCGATTGCCTTTGCTAGGTGATAACGACTTATTGTCAGATAACGTACCTTCAATAGGTGATACCTTTTTGAAGGGTAACACAACGCGACTGAACAGTGGTTTACGTTCCGTAGCGTACATTCCAGCTGGTTCAACAAATATATCTATAGATATTGATAGCTTTTCAGCAGACGATGATCTGCAGGTATTTACAACTAGCGGTAGGCACCTGGTTGGTACACCACTGTCTGATAATGTGTGGGGTACCAATAACGTTAACTCAACGAGTGACATCAAACGCTTTTTATTCTTACCTGAAGAAGGCTATTTACCAACGGCAAGCTACGATGGTAGTGCTTTAATTACTAGCGGTTCTGGCACGATTAATGGGACAACATTCACCTTCTCTGGTGACCAACACCCAGGGGTGACAACAGAAACCCTTACCATCGACAACACTAACGAGCCGCTCATTATTGCAGTAGTGGGGCAAGGTGTATTTAATGCCACAGTCGACTGGGATACGTTGGGTGCTGCAGGAAGCGGTGGAAATAGCTTTGAAGCTGGCCCTGTGGATATCACTGCTACTAATTCGCTAAGCGATGGCACAGATTTTATAAACTTAACTAAAACGCCAGTGGGTTTATCTGACCTAGACATGGTTGAAAGCGATGTGCTTACCTTCGAAAATGCAGAAGTGGCGTTACAGCAAATTGATGATGCATTGGAGTATGTTAGCGAGAGCCGAGCGTTTTACGGCGCAAAAATGAATCAAATGGAGTCGGCCCTAAAACTCAATGACCGAATGCACGAGGGCTTAATGGCAGCGCGTTCTCAAATCCTCGATACAGACTTCGCTGCAGAAACCGCTAAATCTACACAGGCGCAAATCGTGGAACAAGCCAGTATTTCTGTAAGGGCTCAGGCTAAGTCTACTGATGAACAGGTTTTGGGGTTGTTGGGTGGGACTGTAAATCAAAGCGCGTGAATAATGCGGTTAAAGTTATAGCCCTTTCCCCAAACCTCAATGGTTAGTAATTGCTCGCTATGCCACAAACTGAGGGCCTAAAGCTGCTAGTCATTAATGCTTCAGTTGTAATACTACATAACTCTGCCATTTAATCGTAATACAAACCTTTGTATACTACTCATCGAATGTATAAATAATAGGACGTGGGCATAGAACCCACACATCAAGGATATTACAAATGAAACCAGTAGTATTAGCTGGCGGCTCAGGTAGTCGTTTATGGCCAAAATCTCGTGCAGCGCTTCCAAAGCAATTTTTGTCTTTAACATCAGACAGCACAATGCTTCAAGATACGATCACACGTTTAAAAGGCAGGCCAGCACAGAATCCAATTTTTATTTGTAATGATGCACATCGTTTTCTAGTTGCTGAGCAGCTTCGCCAAAAAGATATACAACATGGTGGTATCCTGTTAGAGCCAGTTGGTCGTAACACCGCACCGGCAATCGCATTAGCGGCACTACACGCCACCATTAATGGCGAAGACCCTGTTCTTCTTGTGTTGGCTGCAGATCATCTTATTAAAGATAACCAAGCGTTCCACTCTGCAATAGCCAAAGCTGAAAAACTAGCAGAGCAAGGTAAGCTTGTGACCTTTGGTATTGTTCCAGATCAACCACATACAGGGTATGGTTATATCAAAGCTGGTGAGCAAGCGGGCGAAGGTTTTGAAGTAGCACAGTTTGTAGAAAAGCCTGCTTTGGAAACTGCAAAAGAGTATGTAGATTCGGGCAGTTACTACTGGAATAGCGGCATGTTTATGTTTAAAGCTAGCCGTTACTTAGAAGAACTAAAGAAGTATAACCCCGAAATGTTGGATGTTTGCAAGCGTGCTATTGACACTGAAACACCAGATCTAGATTTCATCCGTGTTGACCACGACATTTTTGCAACCTGCCCAGACGATTCAATTGACTACGCGGTTATGGAAAAAACAGATAGTGCTGCTATGGTTCCATTAGATGCAGGTTGGAGTGATGTAGGCAGTTGGTCTTCACTATGGGAAACTGCTGAAAAAGACGAAAACGGCAATGCTACTGTAGGCGATACAATTCTAGAAAATACCAAAAATAGTTACGTAAATGCTGAGCAGCGTTTGGTTTCTGTAATCGGGCTAGAAGACGTAATAGTAGTAGAAACCAAAGATGCCGTTATGGTGGCTCATAAGGACGATGCACAAAGTATTAAAGCTGTGGTAAACAAACTTAAAGCAGAGCATCGTCCAGAGTTTGAATTCCATCGTGAAGTATTCCGCCCATGGGGTAGCTATGACTCTATCGACAGCGGCGCGCGTTTCCAAGTTAAACGAATTACAGTTAAGCCTGGTGAGAAACTATCTGTTCAAATGCATCATCATCGCGCCGAGCATTGGATTGTAGTATCGGGCAGTGCAAATGTAACCATCAATGAAGAAACACAGCTAGTTACAGAAAATGAATCAGTTTACATTCCAATCGGCGCGGTTCATGCGCTGGAAAACCCAGGTAAGATCCCACTAGAACTTATCGAAGTGCAGTCAGGCGCATATTTGGGTGAAGACGACATAGTGCGTTTCTCAGACAGATATGGGCGTGTAGCTAAATAACAAGTCTCATCATCTAAATCGCATCTAGAAGATAGGTATAGTGCAATATGGCTATACCTATCGACAATAGTTTCGAAAATCTTTTCTTAATTTGTGATCCCAATTTATTTTTAATCATTAACGGTTGGAAATTCGCAATCTAAATAGGTAGAATGCGCCCTCCGGAAACATAAGGCCGGGCAGTTCGTTGTGGTAATTCTGCAAAAGAGAAAGGGAATAAATGTGAAAAAAGTGTGTTTACTCATTGCGTCGCTAATGGCTTCAATAGCCTTTCAAGTCTCCGCAGCCACTCCTACACCAGAACAAATCGAAATGTTTTCGAAATTGCCCAGAGCGCAACAAGAAGCATTGGCTCGGCAATACGGCGTAGACCTCGATGCCCTAACCCAGAAGTCTGGTGTTAAATCACAGCCATCTCCTACACTAAACGAACTAGTACGCGAAAGAGGTTTAAGACCAAAAAGCGATGAAGATTTAGATAATTCTATAATGGCATCGCAAACAGGCGATGAAACTGAAAATTCAAAGCCTAACGGCGACGAAGAAAATTCAAGTAGCGAAGAAGTAACTAACGACTTTTTCAAACAGCAAAAATCAGATGACCTTAAACCGTTTGGCTATGAGCTTTTCGCTGGAGAGCCGAGCACGTTTGCCCCTGTCTCAGACGTACCTGTGCCAAGCGAATATATTTTGGGCCCCGGCGACACGCTTCGTATTCAAATTTACGGTAAAGAATCGCAGGACTATTCACTCACGGTAAATCGTCAAGGCGAAATAGAAATTCCTAAGCTGGGCCCATATTCTGTAGTGGGGCAAACCTTTGCTACGGTGCGTGAGGAACTTAGCAATGAGATCAGCAATCGAATTATTGGTGTTCGCAGTAATATTACGATGGGTGAATTACGCTCAATACGTGTTTTTGTGTTAGGCGAAGCGTATAAGCCCGCCTCTTACACAATCAGTTCGTTATCAACCGTTACACAAGCAATTTTCGCCGCTGGCGGAATAAATGAAATCGGCTCATTACGTAACATAGAAGTGAAGCGTAATGGGAAAGTGGTAGCGAGTCTCGATCTCTATGATTTATTGCTTAAAGGCGATACCAGTGGCGATGTAAGCCTAATGGCGGGCGACGTGGTATTCATACCTACAAAAGGTACAAGCGTTTCGGTAAAAGGCGCCGTACCTCGCCCAGCTATCTATGAGCTAGATGGCGAAGAAACTGTTCGCGATGTTATAAAGCTTGCAGGCGGTCTTCTACCTAATGCATATGGCGATATTGTCAAACTGCAGCGAATTACATCAAAAGGCTTAAGTCAGGTTATTAATGTTAACTTGAGAGATAGCAAACAAAATAGTGTCAAAAACGGCGATATCGTATCTGTTAGCTCATCATTAGATGCGTTGGAAAACAGCGTTACTCTTTTAGGGCATGTTGCCAGACCCGGAGTATACGGCTGGCAAAAAGGAATGCGGTTGAGCTCTTTGCTTCGAAATATTAACGACTTTAAATCACAGCCCGACCTAAATTACGTTTTGGTCACAAGAGAAGATCCATTAACAGGCGCAATAACAGCATATGATGTTAATTATTCAAAATACCTTATTCAAAATGACTCATCCGAAGACTTAGTTTTAAGCTCAAAAGACACGGTATATGTATTTAGCAGGAAGTCGGAGCGAGCGGAAAGTTTAGAGCCAGTGATTAGCCAGCTACGAGAACAGACAACGCTGGCAGAACCTCCAAAAATTGTTACTGTAAACGGCGCAGTGAGAAACCCTGGCACTTATCCACTGAGTGAAGGTTCCACAGTGAGTAACGTGTTACGTGCAGCAATGGGGTACACGCAAGAAGCAGAGTTAAACTTTGTGCTGATAGCTCGCTTAAATCAAAACACGTTTAAAACTGAGTTGAAGTATATTGATATCAAAACTAACAGTAGTGAAAAGTTACAGCCACTAGATCGTTTATATGTTTTTGATAAAGACAAGCCGAGAGATGAGCTTCTTGAAGACCTTACAGATGAACTAGCGCAGCAGTCTTCAAAAGGGTTTACTCAGCAATTGATTACAATAAGCGGTGATGTGCGCTTCCCAGGTGTGTACCCTTTTGTAGAAGGTATGACCCAACAAACTTTAATAGCATTAGCAGGTGGATTAAATGAATCCGGGTACATGCTTAATGCAGAGCTTTCCAGATTCGAAACAGACGGTAAAACAACAGCCTCGCTTACGCACCAGCGCGTTTCCCTGAGTGATGACGTTGAATTACAGCCCCTAGACTCTCTGTTAATAAAACGTATTCCTGAATGGCGAGAGCGCCGCACTATTAAGCTAGCGGGAGAGGTTATGTTTCCTGGTAGTTATGTATTGCAAGAGGGTGAAACGCTTAGTTCGGTAATCGAAAGGGCGGGTGGGTTAACTGATTTAGCTTTTGCTGAAGGTGCGGTATTTACTCGTGAATCGTTAAGATTAAGAGAGCAAGAACAAATAAAGCGCTTAGCGACGGAATTGGATAACGAGATAGCATCACTTAGTGTTGATAAAAGTGAAGACGTGCAGGCTCTTTCTAGTAATGAAGCAAAAAGGTTAAAAGATCGTTTAACGAACACTGATGCCGTTGGTCGATTGGTAATTGATTTACCTACACTACTGGCGGGCGAAGAAACCTTAGATTTAGCTTTGAACGCGGGTGACGCGCTTTATGTGCCTAAAATATCACAAAGCGTTACTGTGCTCGGTGAAGTTCAGTTCCCAACGTCTCATATTTACGATGGAAGCTTAGACGCCAGCGATTATATTTCTCGTTCTGGTGGCCTGAAAGTCCGCGCAGATGACTCTCGTATATATGTTGTGCGCGCGAACGGTTCTGTATATCAGCCAAGTACGTTTAATTGGTACTCGCTGGAAAACAAACTGGCGCCTGGCGATACCATAGTGGTGCCGCTAGATACTGAATATAGGGACTCACTTAGTTTGTGGAGCACAGCTACCGGTATTCTTTACAATACTGCTATTGCTGTAGCGGCCTTGAACGGTCTGTAGTGCGATTTTGAAGACATAATTAGTAAATCGTTTGATACGCTTGAAAGTGTAAGCAACGTTTTACAAGTATTATCTGAATAAAAGGTAAGCAGTAGAAACAGCATGAACAATATCAAAGCGGCAGTACAAACTAATACGTCGTTCAATTCTGAGTTTATTTCAGAAGATGAAATCGACGTGCGCGAGTTGTTTCGCGTAATTTGGAAGGGAAAGTTTATAATAGCATTCGCAATTCTTATTTTTGCTTTTGCGGCAGTGATATACGGAATTAATCAGCCTAATATTTATAAATCAGAAGTCTTACTTGCCCCTGTTGAGCAAGAAGGGTCCACCGGCTTAGCAAGTTTGGCTGGACAGTTTGGCGGCTTAGCAGGTTTGGCGGGCGTTAATTTATCTGCCAATGGTTCCAATAAGTCTCAGATGGCGATAGAGGTATTGAAATCTCGTCAATTTACGAGTGCTTTTATTCAAAAGCATAATATTTTGCCTCAGTTAATGGCGGCAGATTCCTGGGATATGCAGGCTAATAAAATTGTTTACGACGATAAAGTGTTTAATAGCCAAAAAAAGGAATGGATAAGAGAGGTAAAAGCTCCGTTTCAACCAGAGCCATCTATGCAAGAGGCTTATAAGGTCTTTAGCAAAATGCTTAGTGTTAGTAAAGATAAAGAAACAGGTATGGTGACGATATCAGTTCAGCATATATCGCCTTATGTATCACAGCAGTGGGTAAGTTGGTTGGTTGAAGACATTAACCAGGCTATGAAAGAAAGGGAAGTTGCAGAAGCTAGAAAGAGCACAGAGTTTTTACAAAAGCAGTTAAAACGAACGGAAATAGCCGACATTCGCGAAGTACTTTACAAGTTAATCGAAGAACAAACTAAGACCATAATGTTTGCAGAGGTACGTGATGAATATGTGTTCAAAACTATAGATGCGGCATTAGTACCAGAAGAAAAGTTTAAACCTAAACGTGCTCTAATCTCGATCCTGGGTGCTATACTTGGGGGAGTGGTAGGAGTATTTATTGTGCTCCTTAGCTATTTTTTACGACTGTTGTAAAAAAAATTTAATTATGTATTAACCACGTTTAAGTGGTGCATTATTAATCGGTCGATGGCTAGATTAATGTTGTTGAAGCAACTAAATATATTTCATATAGATTCTGTTTGAAAATACAGGGGTTGTTTAATCTGCAAATAAGGTGCTAAAAATCTGCTTAAGATGTCTTTAAAAAGAGGTATTTTTGCGAGCTTTTTTATATCAAGCCTGAACCATTGTTAAATAAAGCTGCTATCTAAATTACACTTTAAACGCACTTATTTTCTTAGATTAAATTTTATAGTGGAGAGTGCTTGTAGAGCCTTGAGAGTTAAATTGGTGAGTATTTAATTATTCGAAAATTTATATCCAGACTGTTTACAATTAATGCAAAAAGCATACAGCGTAATAAAAATTAGAAGATATATAAATGGCCTCGAAAATATATTTAAAATTACGAAAAGTTAAAAAATGTTTGTTGTTCTTCATGTTTTTAAAGATTAGTAAAAAATGAAGAAGTTTTTTAAAAATTTATTTCAATCTTTTGCCTCGAATATAATTACCTTACTTTTTCCATTGGTTACTATTCCTTTCATTATTGGAAGGTTGGGAGTGCTTGAGTATGGAAGGATAGTCATTGCTCAAGCAGTGGTAGCAATTTGTTTGATTTTGATTGAATTTGGAAGTCTGAGCTTACTATCTTCAATTTTTTCGAAAACACATTCGAGAAAAAAAAAGCTTAGGTTTTTTTGTGTTTCTATAGTCCTCCGCCTCGTCACATTTTTTATAATAACGTTGTTGCTAATTGTGTACGTGAACACTTTTTCTGGTGATTTTATATTGTTCTACTTCATACCAATGCTAATTGCAGAGGTAATCAATCCAACCTCTATTTGTTTGTCACTAGAGCGCGCACGTCTGCTACTGATTGGAACTGTAATCGGTCGTACTTTGAGTCTTGTACTCATATTCACGTTATTGTCGCTGACCAACAAGACTGAGTATGTTGCGATAGCATTGAGTTTAGGTTTGTTAAGTACATATCTTTTCGTGTTATTAGTAGTTTTTAACGAGAATTATGAGTTAATCAATAAAGGTAGATTTAATGGTTCAAGATACTACAAGATACTTTCTTTGTTAGCGTATCGTTCTATCGGATTCACTCTTTTAAGATTTACAAATGTGCTCAAAGATAAGTCGATTATATTCGTGATATCAATGTTTCTAGGAGCGGCTCCAGTTGCAATTTATGATATTGCCGCAAAAGTTGTAAATATTTTAAATATTCCAATTTTTAATTTTAGCAACTACCTTTTAATTTGGAAGCGCAAGGTCCCAAATCCTGAAATATTCGTGAAGTTGATGTTCGGTGGTGCGCTTTTAGTTTTAGGTGTAGTAGCGGCTGCTGTAATGTTAATATCAGACATATACAAATTTTTTGAGGTTTCAATATCTGAAAGTTACGTTTTGGCAGTTAGTATCTTCTGGGCTTCTATAATAGTTACGTATATTTCAAGTGTCGTAGGTAATTATTATTTATTGGGTTTAGGGAGGAATAAATCATTCATATGGACTAGCTATGTTTCAACACTATTTCTAGCGCTAATCTTATCATATATAATTCTAATTGATGGCGAAGTCAGTTTTCTTAAAATAATTTTTGCTTCTATACTTACTAGCTTGTTTGAAATGATACTTCGTCTGTATTTGTTGAGGCCCCGATGGAGCAATTAATTACAGTAGTAATACCAACTTATAATCGTGCTCATTTGTTGAGGCGCATACTTCCTAGTTACTTGCAGTCGTGTGTGAAAGAGGTAATTTTTATTAACGATGCTTCTACGGACAACACCCAGGAGGTCTTAGAGGAATTATCGTTCAATGATAAAAGAGTTAAATGGAAAACATTAGAGTTTAATTCAAAACAAGCAGCGGCTAAAAACGTTGGTTTGGAGCTTGTTTCGACTGACTATGTTTACTTCGGTGATGACGATAGTTATTTAATAGACGGAATGCTAGAGCGGATGTTAGAACTGTACCAAACAGGTAGGTACTCTTTGGTAGCTGCGAGAGCTGTTTACTTAATTGAGGAAGGCAGTGGGGAATATTACAAGAAGGACTTTGATTTTCTTTCAGATATAAGAACGCTAGAAACAAATTTTGCCTTAGACATTAAAGAGCCACGCGAATCGGTTCTTGCACCTGCTTGTCATATTATTAGTACTGAAATTGCCAAAAAGGTTAGGTTTGATGAAGCATACAAAGGAAATGGTTTTCGAGAAGAAACGGATTTTGTTGTGAGAGTAAACAATTTTACTGGATTATTTCCAATAATATGCAGCGATTGCACGCAGATTAACTTGCCTCGAAGCTGTTCTACCGGAGGCGCTCATGCTTTTTCAAATTTAAGCTATGACTTTTACAAGTTACGGAATACAGTTCGGTTTTTAATAAAAAATCGTAAAATCCTTTACGACTCTTCACAAAACAGAACAAATTTTTGTCTAGTGATGAAAGGTGTATTAATGCAAATTATTAAGCAGAGAGCGTCTTCTATTAAAAGGTTAATTAGTTTTGATTGAAAAAAAAATACTGTTTGTTAGTGACTGTGTAACCGAGAATAACGGGAAGGGGGTTGTTGGAAGTTCGAACTTGAAATCAATTTCTCGAGCTTATGGCAAAGAAAATGTTGATATTTATCTTGTATCTCACTTTAAAGACCTAGAAGAAAATTCGTCAGCCGACTTAGTAAATAAACAGTTTTTGATGTACCAAAACGATTCTAAAGCTTACATCTTGTTTGAGTCATTATGTTTAAGGCATTTTCGTTCTACCAAAAGAGTAGAAAAAAAATTTAAACAGATAATTTCGGACAATCATTATGATGTGATATTTTTTGATGATAGCTATTTTGGAAATCTAGTTCGAGCAATTAAAAAAAAATCACAAATGAGGTCTATTGTTTTTTTTCACAACTGTCGTCGCAACCTTGCTTTAAATTGGTTATATAATAGTCCTCTGAAATTTTTACCATTTTATTTCTCCACACGCCGACAAGAGAAACTCTCGTCGAGGTTTGCCGATAAAATTGCAGTTTTAAACGATAAAGACTCCGAATTAATAAAATTTCATTATAATCGGAATAGTGATGCAATTTTACCTGTCGCAATAGATTGTCGTCGTCCATTAAAAAAAGATATAAGATTTATAAGTAAAAAGCTCACCATTGGCTTTTTAGGCGCTAACTATCATCCGAATGTCAACGGTATTTCATGGTTTATATCTAATGTACTTCCTCTGCTCGATGAGTCTGTTGTGCTTTTAGTTGCGGGCAAAGGTATGGATAAGGTTTCCGAAAGTTTAGAACTGTTAAATAAAAGTCAATCTACTGTTTCGGTATCAGGTTTCGTCGATGATTTGAGGAGTTGGTACGCCAATATTGACATAGTAGTATCTCCAATTTTCGAGGGGGGAGGTATGAAAGTAAAAGTTGCGGAGGCACTTTCTTACGGAAAATATATTTTGTTGAGTCCAGACTCTTATCATGGATACACATTCGATGTTCAAGCTGGCATAGTTTGTTGTGACGAGGTCGATTTTGCAAAGGAAATAAATAGAGTGAAAGCGCTTGGAATGATTGATGAAGAAGCTGTTTATCAACAGTTTAATGAGAGGCACTCTATAGACGCGGCACAAAGAAATATCAGAGGTTTAATAGATTGAAAGTTTTTCATTTTTGTTATAATGCAAAGGAATTAAGCGGAGCATCAATGCAAGCGATTAACCTTTGTAAACAATTATCCAAACTTACAGAAATAGATTGCAAAATATTTAATCTTCAAAAAGAAGCAAGCTCGGGGGTGATACAAGTAACTAATTCAATCAATCTGTATACCCTTCCAGTAAATAGGCTGATTCAGGTTGCGTTTATTAGCTACTATTTCATTAGATACAGGCCGCAAATCGTTCATTGCCATGGTTTTATGTTACACGTTATACTTTTAGCTAAGCTATTTGGTATAAAGGTAGTCCTCAAATCGACACTTTTGCATCAGGACGATTTTGATACTCTGCTATCAGCAAATTCAAGTCTTATTCGCAAAACTTTGAATAAACTTGCTATAAAAGCAATCGATGCGAACAATGCACTTACAAAACCTATTTACGACATAAATAAGCAGTATGTTCCTAAAAACATATTTAAAATTTCAAATATGTATTCTGGCAAAATTTCTGATTGCAATGGAAAGCTAAACCAGGCGCTCATAGTGGGTGCCGTTGTACCTAGAAAGGATGTCTTAGGTGCAATAAGTTTCTATCAAACGCACTTAGCTTCATTTATGAATAAGCTTTTGATTGTAGGACCTTTAGAACCCAAAAGTTCTGAATATTGTCAACGTTACAGTGAAAAAGTACGGGCTGCTATTGAGAGTAACCCTGAAGTCGAATTTGTTGGGCAGGTTTCTCAAAAAGAAGTCTCAGACTATATGAAAAAAAGTCGCGTTCTTATTTTGGCCTCGTCAAGTGAAGGTATGCCTAACGTAGTTGTAGAAGCTCTCGCAAATAATTGCTTTGTGTTTACACGCAACCTGGATGGTGTTTCAACACAAATTTACGATTCGTCTTGTGGGCGACTTCTCTCTGAGTCATACAACGAAAATCTAGAGGAGATAATCTCAAAATCTATAGATACCCAATCACCTCAACGTTTTGCGTTAGATAATTTTGGTGCTGAGAAAATAGTTCGAAAGCATATAGAAATTTATAAAAAGCTCCTCTCATGAAGCTAAAAAGTTATCTACATTTCTGCGTATTTACTGTATTTGGGCTCTTCCCCTTTTGGGTTCTATTAACGTACCAAGCAAGAGATCTGTCATTAGTCGCCGGATCATTTGTTAGCTCATTCAAATATTTTTTAATTGTTGTTTTTATCGTTCTTTCCTTCTTCGTATCAAAAGTGCATCAAGGGACCGAGGGAGTAGCAAAATTAAATCCATTAAGTCTCTTTCAGCTCCCAGCGGTCTTTTATTTTTTTTGGGCAACGTCCCTAACCTTTTGGACTTTTAATTCTGTTTTGATTATTGATGTACTCAGAATTCAAATCATGCCAATTGCGTTAGGAGTTTTTTTTCTCGTTTTTCTTAAGGGGCGATTTAACGCTTATGACCTGCTGGAAAAAGTTGTAACTTATTCTTCATTTGTTGCAATAACGGCACTTACGATTTCGATATTTGAGTATTTTCATCAAGATATACTTGTAACCCTATATAAAGTCGACATAGCTGAGTTAGGACATGCGGATACATCTTTCGGAAAGAGATTGTTATCTATTTATGAGAATCCGATAAATTTTGGTGCCGCTATATGTTTTTCCTTTGCTTGCTTTAGTTTCTTTCTGGTTAGGTGGAAAGGTTCATTGGGGCGCTCTGTTTTAATATGGATTTTAATTGGAATTTCTTTCTTGTCTTTAGCTCTTACATTAAGTCGAACCGCTTTTGCAGTAGGAGTTTTTGTTTTGCTTTTTTTAACGCTCGAATTAGCTAGATATAAAAAGCTAGCACCATTGGTTATAATGTCTGTTTTGTTTGGTATTGCTTCAATTGCGGTGTTTTATTATTTTGACGATATAGCATTTTTACTCAAAAGAGTTGATTCCCTTACCAATCTAGATACGTATACCGAGAACCCTAGGGTAAAAAATTGGAGCGTTCTCTTCGCTGATTTTGATGCTTGGGTATTCGTTCTTGCTGGTTTAGGGGCTGGAATGTCTAATCCTAATGGCCAGTTGTCGTTAACACAGGGGACTTATGTTATTGAAAATGCATTTATCTCTAACTTAGTCGATTTCGGACTTATAGGATTGTTAATTTATGTATTCATTATCTTACGATTTGCATATTGCGCTTTCAAGATAAAACAACCCGACGCTAGATTGTTTTTTAAGATATTTGTTGTTGTGTTTTTTATATTTTCGATTGCAAATGACTTCAACCGCAATCAACCCTTTTCTTTTTATTTTTGGTTTTTATACTTCCTTGCTGAATCTATGGTAAATCAAGACAGATTTTTAATTAACAAGAGGAGTTATGAGTGAAAATTATTTTTTGTCACACAGGCAGAGCGCTTTTACCGGAATTATTTGCTTATACTAAATTTGCTTCACTCTACGGTATCAGTTGTGATGTTGTCTCTTACAATGAACTTTCAAAGGTTTCTTTTTCTGAATATGATATTTTATGGAACTTCATGGGACGCGATGTTAGCTTCTACGATTATATAAAGTTGAAAAAAAATAATTGTTTATATATAAAAGAGTTCGCCTCGTGTTCAGTGAAGCCTTTTCCAAAGCTTAAAAATTTTATTAAAAGTTTTTCCTTAAAAAAAGCAGATATCGAAATATATCTAAATCCATTAATCGAAAGCGAGTTTGTCAAGCTATTCAGTAAAGTCCCAAGTTTTTATAGAGATATGGGAGTTAGTGATAGCTTTTTCGCTGCTAGAGAACTACATAGTTCGGCTCCAAAGAATTACGATTTTGTCTATGTAGGGGCAATGGATGATAGTCGGCGTATCTCTACCGAATTGGCAAAACTTGTTGATAAGGTTGAGTGTAGTGTTCTTCTAGTCGGAGAACCATCTCTTTCAGAGAAGTCTAAGTTAAAAGACTTGCCTAATGTGACTATTACCGGACGAGTGCCTTATGAAGAGGTTCCTAATTTGCTTGCTTCTGCTCATATCGGCTTGAACATTATCCCTGACGAATATCCCTACAATATTCAAACATCAACCAAACTAATTGAATATTTAGCTTTAGGAATTCCAGTAATAAGCAATTCATATCGATGGATAAATGAGTTTGTAGTTCAAAAAGAATTCAGTGACTCAATATCAATTGTTGATTCATTTTCAGATGTTAATAAAATTATGTTTGAAGAATTGAAAAAATCGTCTCGGAGCGAACCTGTACTGTATCAGAAAACGTGGGATGAGGTTATTAAAGAGTCCGGGATATTCCAATATTTAATCGCTAATATAGTTGTTGATTAGGCATCAAAATTATTTTTTATAAAATCTTTAGTGTTTCCAACTTATTGTATTTAAAATATTTTGAACAGCAAAGCGAGAGAATAATCGAAAGCCATTAATCTTATATGAGTGTCTAAATTGAAAAATAAAATCTTATACATTATAAATGCCGATTGGTATTTTGACTTGCATTGGCTGGAGAGAGCAATTCATTTCAGAGATTTAGGTTATGAAATTCACATTGCAATGCCGGTCACTGAGGATAGTATTTTTGAACGGTTAAGTCGTCAGGGCTTGTCAATTCATCCTGTACATATTGAAAGAACCAGCATGTCTGTGTTAAAGGAAATATGTATATTAAATAAATTGAGAAAAATTATTTCTACAATTTCTCCCGATTTGATCCACTCAGTTACTATCAAGCCAAATCTTTATGCGACAATATTGTGCAAATATTTGAAAATTCCTCTTGTTTCAACTTACGCTGGGCTTGGTACTTTAGGTGTATCACAAAACTTGAAATATCGTATTGCACGAAAGGTTATATTTGCAATTTTGAAAAAGTCTTCTCGTAGTCAGTGCAATTATTCATTTTTTGAAAATGAAGAGGATTTAAACTTATTATGTAATGAAGGCGTAATTCCATATAGTCGTTCAGAGAGAGTATTTGGCGCTGGAATTAATTTGGAATATTTTTCATTTTCCTCATATGATGCGGGGAAACAACAATTAACTGTTCTTTTTGCTAGTAGGTTATTGAAAAATAAAGGGCTTTCATTATTATTTGAATCTGTAAAAGAGCTACAAAATAAAGGGGTCAACATAGTTCTAAGAATTGCTGGAATTTTTGATTCTGATTCGCCTTTTGCCTACACGGTTGAGGAGATAGAAGCGATGGCGTCCTATCCCTATGTCGAATGGTTAGGAAAGAGGGATGATATAAAAGAACTTATAGCCGATTGTGATGTTGTATGTCTTCCAACGACATACGGAGAAGGAGTTCCGAGAATTTTAATTGAGGCATGCGCTGTTGGGCGTCCGGTAATAACAACGCCGCTTGGGGGTTGTAAAGACATTTGCATTAATGATTTCAATGGCTTTTTAGTAGAGCCGAACTCTCAGAAATCTATTTCTGAAGCACTATATAAGGTAAGTAGAGATCCACGTTTAATTAATGAGTTAGGTATTAATGGACGCAAACTTGTAGAATCCAAATTTTCTAATCAAATTGTGTTTAAACAGCACAAAGACAAGTATGAACTCCTGTTGGAAAAGAATGGGGCGAGAAAATGATTGGAGTTACTGGATATACTGGTTTTGTTGGAAAAATATTACTTCAACAATTAGATGGGTCAGATGTTGTACTATTAGGGCGCTGCCAACTAAAAGGCTACAAAAATTTTATTCAGTTTGACTTGGAAAAAACAGGAAATTTAGCGGATAGTTACGAGTTAAAGAATATTCATACTCTCATACATACAGCAGCACGTGTGCATGTTATGAATGATCATTCGCTTGATCCATTAGCCCACTATAGAGCGATTAATACAACAGGAACTATTGCGCTTGCTAAGCAGGCAGCTTTGTCGGGTGTAAGGAGGTTTATTTTTCTCAGTTCAGTAAAAGTCAATGGAGAGAGCACCACTTACAGAACACCATTTTCTGTGTTTGAAAAGCCAGAGCCACAAGATCCATATGGTGTTTCAAAACTTGAAGCTGAGAGAGAGCTTAAGGCATTGGGTAGGGCGTCAGGAATGGAAATTGTTATCATTCGTTCGCCATTAATATATGGCCGAGGGGTGAAAGCTAACTTCGCTTCGTTGATGCGTTTGGTCAATAGAGGTCTGCCTTTGCCAGTTAGGGCTTTGGACCAAAATAAGCGCAGTTTAGTATCAGTTTATAACTTGGTTGACTTAATTAAGATTTGCATCGATCATCCAAAAGCAGCAAACCAAATTTTCTTTGCCTCTGACGATAACGACTTATCTACCGCTGAAATAGTTGCTTTGATGGCAAAAGTACAAAATAAAAAGAATTATTCTTTTCCTATTCCAAGTTGTTTGTTTTACCTAACGGGTAAATTGTTAAATAAGGGAGACGTAGTAGATAGGTTAGCTGGATCTTTACAAGTAGATTTAACTCATACGAAGTCTACACTCAATTGGACCCCTCCATATTCTGTGGAGCATGGATTTACGTTGGCTACGCACAAGCCTTATGATAAATAACGGAATTTGTAAATGTTACGCTTATTTGATATTGTTTTGTCTTTTTTTGGTCTTTTACTTTCTCTCCCAGTATTTGTTGCCATATTTGTTGTTGGGCTTTTCGACACTGGTTCACCAATATTCACACAAGTACGCGTAGGGCGTTATAAAAAACCTTTTACACTGGTGAAGTTTAGGACGATGAAAAAAAATACTGCCTCAGTTGCTAGTCACTTAGCGAGCAGTGCTTCAGTTACAAGGTTTGGGCATTTCCTTAGGAAAACAAAGTTAGACGAGCTTCCACAACTCTGGAATGTCCTTAAAGGTGAAATGAGCCTTGTTGGTCCGCGTCCCGGATTATTTAATCAAAAAGAGTTAACTCAAGCCCGAGATTCTAAAGATGTGTTTTTAGTGCGTCCGGGCATTACCGGTCTCGCTCAAGTTAATGAGATTGACATGTCAACTCCAGAATTTCTTGCCAAGACAGATCGCGAAATGATCGATAGCTTATCGGTGGGTAGCTACTTCAAGTACATAGCAATGACTGTGACGGGTAGTGGCCGGGGCGATCGAGTAGGAAAATGATTTACTCTGTTTTACTAAGTCAGTAAAAATACATGTCTTCTGTAAGTGCTATTTCCGACCACAAGGTCGTACTATAATTAAAATTGCCATGTGCCATCGTCTTTACTTGTTTTTATAAAGGTTTTTTGTGGATAAGTTTTTAAAGCAACTTTTTTCTCTTCCTCGTGCTCAAAAAAGGTTAATAACACTTACCATCGATGCTATTTTTATAGCAGCTTCGTTTTGGTTCGCAATAATTATTCGATTAGACTCAGTAGAACCTCTTCGAAATAAAGGGTATTGGAGTCTTTTACTAATATTACTACCAATTAGTGTATATGCTTTCGTTAGATTCGGGCTTTATCGCGCAGTGCTGCGATATGTAGGTATCAATGCACTGAATGCTGTAATTGGTGGCGTCATTACTTCATGCTTAGCTCTGGTCGGTATTTCATTTTTTTTACATATAGAGGTGCCTCGCACAGTTCCCATTATTTTTGCATCATTTTCTTTGTTATTGGTTGGCGGAAGCCGCATTGTAGTCCGAGCATTAGTAGGGAAAGTGAGATCTTCAAAACGCAAGCCGGTTATCATTTACGGCGCTGGTTCTGCTGGTCGGCAATTGGCATTAGCGCTGCGGCATGGTTTAGAGTATCGGGTGGTGTCATTCATTGACGACGATAAAAGTAAGCAAGGTTCTACTATCGAGGGGCATTTGGTTCACTCTATTGACGAATTAAAGATACTTATTGAGCAGGAACATGTTCTAAAAGTACTTCTGGCGCTTCCAAGTACATCAAGAGCTGTTCGAAAAGATATTCTTCAAAAATTAGAAAAGTATTCGGTCAAAGTGCAAACTATTCCTGGAATGGCTGATGTTGTAGCCGGTGCGGTAGAAGTAGACCAAGTTAAAGATGTAGAAGTAGAAGACCTTTTAGGGCGCGATCCTGTATCTCCAAAAACTGCACTTATGCATGCCGACATTAGAGACAAGGTAGTGATGGTCACCGGTGCTGGCGGTTCTATCGGTTCTGAACTTTGCCGTCAAATAGTGAGGAGTCAACCAAAAAAAATCATATTGTTCGAGCTGTCCGAGTTTGCACTGTACTCTATAGAGAGTGAACTAACTCAATTTGTAGAAGAACGCTCTTTAAGAGTAGATATTTTACCTATCATGGGTTCTGTGCAACGTCAAAATAGGTTAGAAGCGGTAATGAGTGCATTTAGTGTCCAAACAGTATATCACGCGGCTGCTTATAAACATGTACCCTTAGTCGAGCACAATGTCGTAGAAGGGGTTCGAAATAATATCTTTGGTACACTCTACACCGCACAAGCAGCTATAAATACAAAAGTAGAAACCTTTGTATTGGTATCTACTGATAAAGCGGTAAGGCCCACGAATGTAATGGGTACAACAAAGCGGATGTCTGAATTGGTTTTGCAAGCTCTTGCTGATACACAGTCTGATACGCGTTTTTGTATGGTGCGTTTTGGCAATGTTTTGGGTTCTTCAGGTTCGGTAGTGCCATTGTTTCGAAAGCAGATAAAACAAGGTGGGCCGGTAACGCTCACACACCAAGATATAACTCGCTATTTCATGACTATACCTGAAGCTGCTCAATTAGTGATTCAAGCAGGTGCTATGGGTATGGGGGGCGATGTCTTCGTTCTTGATATGGGTGAACCAGTAAAAATAAAAGATTTAGCCATTAAAATGATTCACTTATCAGGTTTTACCGTAAAAGATGACAGAACCCCAGATGGTGACATTGAAATACAATGCACAGGCCTTCGTCCTGGGGAAAAGCTCTATGAAGAGTTATTAATTGGTGATAACGTGGAAGGCACTACGCACGAGCGCATTATGACAGCTCATGAAAATAAGCTAGCCTGGTCGGAATTAAAGGTTGTACTAAAAAATTTAGATGAAGCATGTCACAATTTTGAACATGAGCGAATTCGGTCTATTTTGTTAGAGGCTCCTACGGGTTTTGAACCTACTGATGAGATATGCGATTTAGTGTGGTTAGAGCGACAGCAAGCAAGTACAAAAAAAGTCGAAGAGTCAAAGCTTACACATTGATTAACGTTTTCATTTTGTAAAATATTGGATCTTTCATGTCTCCAAGTAGTTCAAGTTCACTGATAGCAGCAATCTTTACTTTCAATTGTTTTTATTCTTCTCTAGTTTTCAGTGCTGGTGTATCGCCATACTTACCTCTAAATTTGCCAAATCATGAGGCTCAGAAAATAGAGAGACTTGTGGTAATTGCCGGCGAAACATCCCTCAATAAACCTTACAAAGTGGCGCAAGTTACTGCGCTTGCGCGGCAGATCAAAACAACACACCCTCTTTTATTCAGAGAAATAGCGCCATATTTACGGGATCACAAGGAACGTTCTGGTAGTAGTTTGCTACAGGCTTCGCTGGCTTATAGCAACAGTGACTTCAGTAATCCTTATCACTATGGCGTAGATGGGCAAAGTAACGTACTTCTTGAAGCTGCTGGTTATGCAATGTACACCGATTATTTGGGCTTCAGTGGCAGCGCTGTAATAAGTGAAAATAGCGTTAATAAAGCGCAAGGAATGATGCATGTTGGTGTTGATGTTCTGCAGCTGGATATAGGTTATAAGTCGCGCTGGTGGTCGGTAGGGCGCATTAATGCGTTGCTACTTTCAAATGAGGGGGAGGCTTTTGCAAGTATCTCTGCAAGTAATGTTGTACCAATAAGTTCACTAGATTTTAATTATGAAGTATTCGCGGGGAAAATGAATGAAGAAACCAGCGTTACAAGTGGCGATTTAATAGAACAAGACGAGCCTTATATAGCAGGTGCATTTTTGACTTTTTCGCCAGTTAAACAGGTGACTTTGGGATTTGCTCATACGACAGTATTTGGCGGTGGAGTAAGAGACGCCGAAAGCAGCACATTTTACGATGCCTTGGTTACTAATAGCTTGGGTTCAGCAGCCAATACCCCTTACGATGAAGAGCAAGCTGATAGGCGGTATGCATTTCAAGCCAGATTGAATCAAGAGGTCATGGGCTTTCACTATTCGATATATGGCGAGCATGTTACTAAAAAGGTACTTGGCGGAAGCGGTAATCAGCCGAACGCAGCCACTGTCGGTATCTATTTTCCAACGATTAACGAGAGTTCTCTTCGCATAGAGGCAACCCGCTATGAACAGGGCTTTTATAGCAGTAATATCTATAGTAGCGGCTATCAAAACGATGGAAATTCGCTTGCATACCTCGTTGTTAGCGGTTCACAAAACACGTCAGCAGAAAGCTTAACAGCACAATGGTATTGGTCGATGAGCACTGATGAAAGCTTAACAACGACTTTCGGCTGGTCTCAAGTAACGCTATTAACAGAGGATTCGAGTGAACGAGTCAATTCGGGCTTAAACTTCAGTGCCGATTATCGGTCTCGCTTTGAAACTGCATATTGGGGAGTAGAAGCCTCTACTGGCATTGATGCATTTGGAGAGCAAACCTACAGGCTTGGCGTTTATTTCGGTTTTTAGTAGTATACTACCCCATTAAGTACAAAAGCTAGAAAGCAAAGACGATCTACAACGTATGTTTTTGCTGAAATTGCTCCAAAGTCGCATCTAAGCGACAATTAGAAGTATCAATCAGTTAAGTGCAAATAAATATATTGAAGTTTTCGAACGTTCTATCTTTTGCATGGTATTGAGAGTTAATATCTCTATTATTAGGATTTAAATGAAGTATTTAGTTACTGGAGCTGCTGGCTTTATTGGTAGCGCTGTAGTTGAGAAGTTGTGCCAACAAGGCCACGAAGTAGTGGGTGTTGACAATATAAATAACTATTATGACACCGCGTTAAAAAAAGCAAGGTTAGAACGAGCAGAGCATCCAAATTTTAATTTTTTGCGGCTGGATATTTCAGATAGAGAACTAGTTAGCAAACTTTTCATGGACGAGAGTTTTAACAGAGTTATACATCTCGCTGCTCAGGCCGGCGTTCGTTACTCAATTGAAAACCCTCATGCGTATGCGGATGCGAACCTAGTAGGGCACTTAAACATTCTTGAGGGATGCAGGAAAAATGATGTTCAGCATCTTATTTATGCGTCTTCCAGTTCTGTTTACGGTTTAAATGCGAAAGTACCTTTCACCACGGCTGATTCGGTAGATCATCCGGTTTCTCTTTACGCTGCGACTAAGAAGTCGAATGAACTAATGGCCCACAGCTATTCTCATTTATACGATATTCCGACCACAGGTCTTCGCTTTTTTACTGTATATGGAGCATGGGGAAGGCCTGATATGGCTCCTTTTATCTTCACTAAGAAGATATTAGATGGCGAAACGATTGACGTGAACAATAACGGCGATATGTGGCGAGATTTCACACATGTCAATGATATTGTTGAAGGCGTAGTGCGTATTGCTGATGTTATTCCAGTTAAGGATGCAACCTGGACCGTGGAGCACGGTACACCTGCAACTAGTTCAGCACCCTACAAGGTTTTTAACATCGGCCATGGCTCTCCAATTAATTTGATGGACTTTATTAAATCTATTGAGAGTGAATTAGGCATCGAGGCTAAAAAGAATTTTAGAGAGATGCAGGCAGGTGACGTATATCGCACATTCGCGGATACTGAAGATTTATTTGCTGCTACCGGATACAAGTCGAAAATATCTGTAGCAGAGGGCGTCGCCGAATTAGTGGCTTGGTATCGTGAGTTTTATAATAAGTAAATTACAAAGTTGTTGAAATACAACAGGTAGTAAAACCGCTAGCTTGTTAAGTGTGGAGTAAAAGGAATGTGTGGAATTGTACGGGCAGTAGCCGAAAGGAACGTGGTTGAAATACTGCTTGAGGGCCTTAAAAGGCTGGAGTACAGAGGGTATGATTCTGCTGGAGTAGCGTTACTAAACGATGAAGGCGATTTAAAGCGTATTCGTGAGGTAGGTAAGGTGCATAAGCTTGCTGAAGCGGTTGAGCGTGATGGCGCCCCCGGTTCTACAGGTATTGCCCATACGCGCTGGGCTACTCATGGTGGGGTAACTGAAAAAAATGCACATCCCCATTTTTCATCCGAACGCGTCGCCGTTGTTCATAACGGAATTATTGAAAACTACGTGCCCCTCCGTAAATCGCTAAGTAGTCAAGGTTATATCTTTACCAGCGATACCGACACAGAAACGATTGCTCACGTTGTTCACAGTATGTTAGATAATGGCAACTCACTGGTAGAGGCTGTTAAAAAGGCAGTTACGCACTTTACTGGCGCATACGGTACGGTTGTTATCGATAAAGCTGACCCTGATAAAATGGTGGTAGCTCGCTCTGGAAGCCCGCTAGTGATAGGGCTTGGTTTAGGTGAAAATTTCGTTGCGTCTGATCAACTAGCATTACTTCCTGTAACTCGTCGTTTTATCTTTCTTGAAGAAGGCGATGTCGCCGAGGTTACGCGTCGTACAGTAACTATTTATGATAAAAGCGGCGAACGCGTAGAGCGCGAAATTGTTGAATCGACAGTAGAACATGACGCCGGTGACAAAGCCGGCTATCGCCATTACATGTTAAAAGAGATTTATGAGCAGCCTGCAGTAATTAGAAATACGCTGAAAGACAGAATTGATAATGTGCACAACATTGATGCACTTTTCGGTGAGGGTGCAGAGAGCATTCTAAAGCAAGTGAAGCATATTCAGATTATAGCTTGTGGCACTAGTTATCATGCAGGCATGACGGCGCGCTATTGGCTAGAAGAATATGCCGGTGTTTCCTGTTCGGTAGAAATTGCTTCGGAATTCAGATACAGAAAGTCAGTTGTACATGAAAATAGTTTACTAGTAACTATTTCTCAAAGTGGTGAAACTGCAGATACGCTGGCGGCACTGAGATTGGCGAAAGAACTTGGTTATATGTCAGCGCTTACTATCTGTAATGTTCCAGGTTCTTCACTGGTACGAGAGTCAGATTTGGCCTTCATGACTTTGGCTGGAGCAGAAATTGGCGTTGCGTCTACCAAAGCGTTTACTACGCAGCTGACAGCGTTTTTGATGCTCACTTTATCTATTGGTAAATTTAATGGTTTGCGCGAAGAAACAGAGCAAAAAATCATTGGAGCAATCAAAACCCTTCCAGGAAAAATTGAGGAAGCTCTGAGTACCGCGGGTGTCATTGAAAATCTTGCCGAAGAATTTGCTGATAAACATCACAGCCTATTTTTGGGGCGTGGAGCGCAATATCCAATTGCGATGGAAGGCGCTCTTAAACTTAAAGAGATTTCCTATATTCACGCAGAAGCATATGCGTCGGGGGAATTAAAGCATGGGCCGTTGGCGCTTATCGATGATGAAATGCCAGTTATTGTGGTTGCGCCTAACGATGAATTGCTTGAAAAACTGAAGTCTAACGTTGAAGAAGTGCGTGCCCGTGGTGGAATTATGTATGTTTTTGCCGATGTAGACGCGCATTTTGAAAGCGATGATACATTGCGAGTTATCAATATCCCGCACTGTGAAGATATTATTGCGCCTATTGTTTATACGGTGCCGCTTCAACTGTTGTCTTACTACGTTGCACTTATAAAAGGTACAGACGTTGACCAACCACGTAACTTAGCAAAGTCGGTTACGGTCGAGTAGTCTAATAAATTGTTTTTTAAGGCCATGACATTGAGGTTGTGGCCTTTTTCGTTTACAGGAATAAAAAATGTCTCAGAAATATTTTGGAACCGATGGAATTCGCGGCAAAGTAGGTGAATTTCCGATGACTCCAGATTTTGTAATGAAGCTAGGTTGGGCCGCTGGTACAGTACTTGCTAAAGATGGTACTAAAGAGGTTTTAGTTGGAAAAGACACGAGAGCAAGCGGATATATGCTTGAATCAGCATTGGAAGCTGGTTTGTCTGCCGCAGGTGTGAACATTGCATTGGCTGGGCCAATCCCTACACCCGCCGTAGCATATTTGGCGTCTACATTCCGAGCTGATGCTGGAGTAGTTATAAGTGCGTCGCACAACCCTTATTATGATAATGGCATAAAATTCTTTGGAAGAAGTGGGGCGAAATTGGGCGCCGAGCAGCAGCATGCTATCGAGGAAAAGCTGCAGTATGCATTAGAAAATGGCATTGACTGCGTGGATTCACAAAAATTGGGCAAAGCGCGCAGGATAGATGATGCAGCAGGGCGTTATATCGAGTTTTGTAAAGGTACGTTTTCTAGCGAGCTTTCCCTAGAAGGGTTAACTATTGTAGTAGACAGTGCCAATGGTGCTGCATATAAAGTAGCACCAAGTGTTTTCTCTGAACTTGGAGCTACGGTAATCAATATAGCTAATACTCCTAATGGTATTAACATTAATTATGAATGTGGCGCTACTTCTTTGGCTTCACTTAGCAAAGCCGTAATAGATAACAAGGCTGATTTAGGAATAGCAGTAGATGGCGACGCTGATCGTATCATGTTTATAGATAGTGATGGCGAGGTTGTTGACGGAGATGAGATCCTATTTCTGATGGCGCGCGAGGCTAAGCAAAATGGTTACAAGGGAGGAGTGGTTGGGACCCTCATGAGTAACCTAGGCTTAGAGTTGGCATTGAAGGAATTGGAAATACCTTTTGTCCGCACCAAAGTTGGTGACAGATATGTAGTCGAGCAACTAAATGAAACGGGGTGGCGTATAGGTGGTGAAACCTCTGGGCACATACTTAACTTAGACTATGTTTTTACTGGAGACGCGATAATTGCTGCGCTACAGGTATTGTCTATTGTTGTTAAAAGCGGATATCCATTGGCACAGTTAAAGCTAGGGATGACTAAACTACCGCAGTGTATGGTTAATGTAAGGCATGAAAACTTAGATTCTGTTTTACTGCTTGAATCAGTTAAAGGGGCTGTCGCCGAGGTAGAAAAAGAATTAGGTGATTCTGGCCGATTAGTATTGAGAAAGTCAGGTACTGAACCACTAATTCGTGTGATGGTAGAGGCTGAGAATACCGAAACTGCTGATAAATTAGCAAATAAGCTTGCTGATGTGATCAAAGAGAGTAAATAAGGTAAATAGCCTTACATATATGGTTTATATAAGCTCGATTAATATAAATTTCAAAGAGGTCTGTCATACTGATGCTGAGGTTTTGCGAGCTTTTTATCGCAAAGCCTTTCATAAACGAAAAACTGTAGGTCGAAAATAGAATTATTGGGACTGTAAAATGGAAAAGTACAAAATAGCAGTAGCAGGTACAGGTTACGTAGGTTTATCGAACGCTGTGCTACTTGCGCAACACAATGAGGTGAAAGCGGTTGACTTAGTACCTGAAAAAGTCGAGATGCTGAACAACAAAAAGTCTCCAATTGAAGACAAAGAGATATCAGAGTATCTAATAACTAAAGAACTTGATCTCGAAGCAACGCTAGATGCTCAAGAAGCTTACAAAGATGCTGATTATGTCATTATCGCTACTCCCACGGATTACGACCCGCAAACTAACTACTTCAACACAGGTAGTGTAGAAGCGGTTATCAAAACGGTAATGGAAATTAACCCTGATGCCGTGATGGTTGTTAAATCGACCGTGCCAGTAGGGTTCACTAAAGACGCAAAAGCACGTTTTGGTACTGAAAACCTAATCTTTTCTCCAGAGTTCTTACGTGAAGGTAAAGCACTTTACGACAACCTTTATCCTAGCCGTATAATCGTGGGTGAGCGAAGTGAACGCGCAGAAGTCTTTGCTAAGCTACTTCAGCAAGGCGCTGTAAAAGAAGAAATTGATGTGTTGTTTACTGACAGCACTGAAGCAGAGGCCATTAAGCTTTTTGCTAATACTTACTTAGCTATGCGCGTTGCTTATTTTAACGAGTTGGATAGCTACGCAGAACGAAACGGCTTAGACACCAAACAAATTATCGAAGGTGTAGGCTTAGACCCTCGCATTGGTAAGCATTACAACAATCCAAGCTTTGGCTACGGTGGTTACTGCTTACCAAAAGATACTAAGCAGTTACTGGCTAACTACAGTGAAGTGCCGAACAACATGATTCAGGCCATTGTAGATGCTAACCGCACCCGTAAAGATTTTATCGCCGATTCAATTGTAAGCCGTGGTCCCAAGATTGTTGGCATATACCGCCTCATTATGAAGACCGGTTCAGACAATTTCCGCGCTAGTGCTATTCAGGGCATCATGAAGCGCATTAAGGCGAAAGGTATTGAGGTTGTGGTATATGAGCCAGTACTTAAAGAAGTAGAATTCTTCCGCTCTCGTGTTGTAAACGACTTAGAAGAGTTTAAGAAAATCTCTGACGTTATCGTCGCCAACCGTGTAACGGGTGATATTGAAGACGTTTTAGAAAAAGTGTACAGCCGAGATTTGTTTAACGCCGACTAAATTAAACAGTGGGGTCAGAGTCTGAGGTATCCCCACAAATAATATTGCGATATC